>Ga0307513_10003554_pt1 | contig 21085 bp, 12 predicted proteins | sample 15_EM_MG_FD_202174 | JGI IMG/M metagenome (GOLD analysis project Ga0307513, IMG submission 202174) | Populus trichocarpa ectomycorrhiza microbial communities from riparian zone in the Pacific Northwest, United States - 15_EM | ecosystem: Host-associated > Plants > Roots > Unclassified | place...
CAATACCCAATTCTTCAGCATCAATATCCCCGGTTTCGGGTCTGGGCCCCCCCCCCCCCCCCCCCCCAAGCCTACTCTCAGAAAGGGTGCGCACGAGTTGTAGACGAACAGGCGCTACATTTCCTTTGGAAATTGGTTCGTTCGTTGAGGTCATTGTTCGCAGGGATCATTTTTAGGATGTAATGAGCGGTTTGTATCCAGGGTGGATTTTCAAAGTGGGAGGTATCATAACAAAGTTTTCCCGGGCGCGCCAGGACCAGTTTTGCGTATAACCCGAGAATCCGGAGAAGTCGAGGTTTGTTCGTTTAAGATTGGGGTGAGCCCAACTGAATTGCCCTAGCAGGGCCTAATTAATTTTCATCAAAAGATCCTTTTTTCCTTTCCCCTGGAGGGGAGAAGGGCACGTTTGCTCCTATTTTGGCCGGCAGTGAAAATTATGGCTCTCAAGGGTGGTGTGAAAAGTCGAATGAAGGACTCGTTCGGTATACCGAGAAAAGAGCGCATATTGGCATCAAGACTAAAGAGTGGGGTATTATATTAGGCTGCTACTGGTAGGCTAAGACAACGTCTAGAAGAAAATAAATCGCCCACAAAACCAAGCCATAGTTCAGGAGTTGAATCATGGGTTAAAGGTTGTCCCATAAAGATAGAACCCTGATTTCGGAAATCAGCCTTCGGCACCTTCCAAAGCCGCCTGGTTAGATACCTATTTGCTCCATCTCAGTTGTCAAGAAGGCACTCGTCCACCGTGTAACAGGGGCATCCCAGCTATCAAATAGATATTCACCTATCCCGGTTACAAAGTAAAATTTTCAATATTTAATATTTGGCTAGAAGTTGAGGGAAAGGCGCGGAGGGCTACAGAAATGGCCAAAAGGAAGGAACCATTTGTCTACAAAACTGGCCTACATATTATATCCCGGGACTCAGATAGAAGAAGCCTGCCAATTGTGTCGCTCCCGCAGCTGGGTGGTTTGTGCATGTGGGCGTCCAGTTTCCCTATTTATTCTTTGTATATATGTCAACTTCACACATTATCACTCGCTCATATGTTGGGCTCGAACGGTAAGCTACTATTCGATACGACGCGGCACCATACGGTAAAGTACGGTAAACCCACCAGGTACAGTTTCCTGAGAGCCAGGGGGCTCCGGATCGTGGTCTTGGGTCCTAGTATGATACTCATATCATTGCCGGGAATGCCTAGTCTGGTTGATTTTTTGCTGGAGATCTTCTGTGCTCTTGACCCTTTTTTTTTTTCACCCGAGGTTAGGTTCACAAAAGCACACACACACACAAAGCCCATGGAGAAATTTCAGTATTGAGGGCCTTTGCAAATTGGTATGTTTATATAGTGTATGAACCTTTTTTTAAGCGGACTTAATGCCAAATATTCACACTAGGGTATGATGCTAGCCTAGAATTCTAGAGGTTAGATTACTTCAGCTTGACGTAAACACATAATATTATGATGGAAGACAGGATTTCCTAATCTTGGAAATTGTACTTGTGCTCCTGCATCCTCTGTAATCACGAGTGACACCTCACGACCTCTTGCGTTATCTACCTGTTTGTATACCTCGTTCTTGACTCCTTTTTTCTCGCCTCTTTCCTCTCCTCGGCTCTTTCCCCTTCTTCACTTCTTTCTGATCTCTCGGTTCAACCTCTTTGCGACCACTCCTAGGCAATCCAAGTTCCTTGTTCGCTTTGAATACCACTTTCTGATCACTCTCTCTCGTGACACTACTCCGCCTAACAATCAGAATCTATTGTGGGAGATTCCGTTTTCCGGTACTCTATCTTCTAGGTGGAATTTACGGTAATTTTCCTTATGATATCAATCGTGTGAGGTATGGTAACGTACCATATTATTCAAACGCCAGTCATTTGCCCTCAATCCGGGTCGTTTGTTATGATAACCAGACAGAAGCCAAAAAACCAAAATTGCAGGTTTTCCAGCTGTAATTACCCAACCACAATAAGCGGAAACAACGTAAGGTATCATACGAGGACAAAGCACTCGAGCCGACGGCCATTTTACACCAAAACTAAGCACTTTTTACCAGCCATTTAACTACCCTTAATGAATCTGGGGCTTCCATTTGGGCCAAATCAAACTGGAGAACAGGTGGAGAGCAACTTCACAAAACAAGGTTGGATAGAGTGTTTATGGAATTGAGAAACTAGAGATAGCCTACAACGAAGGTTGGTATGTATCTTTTATATGATATGAGGCCCTGCCCTCATACAAAGTCTCACGCCACTTTCCCATCTTACCACACTATTGCATGAAAAATCACAGGTGATTAATTTATTGGCTTGATATTTTCCACTATATGATAGTAAGAAGTTGTTTTCATGCTTCCAGCAAATTCTCGAAATTTCTTACCCAGGTGGCGTCAGGCTAGAGTTTCTGGGAATGGCTGTTTTTGATGTAGAATAGCCAAGGTCCGACTTTAGAAAAAAGATTCAAAAGGTAATTTGTATACTGGCATCCATACGGAAGGGTGTGGGGTTTTTCCCTTCCATTCTCCCAGAGTAGTGAGTGGAATGTTGTTTTCCTCAAGGAACCCGGCGAGACTACAGTTTTTGCACGGGAAAGATATATTGCAAAACACCTTGCCGAGTTCACGCGCCTATCTCCACACAAGCTCCCGAGAGTCTTGAAATAAATATATATTATGCTTCAGATGGCTGAAAAAAACGAAAATCTTCCACCAAAGCTGAATCCCAAGATAATAGGGTGGCTCGAAAACTAGTAATTTTGGTGTGTTTTGGCCTCTGTTCACAAAACGATCCTTATTGCCCTCCCCCTCCATGACCGGGATAGATTGGGATCCGCTTTACCACTGGGATACTGGGATAGAACATGTGAACTCCTGAGCCTCATCATCTTGCACGATACCGGCTGGCAGCTTCTAAGAAGAAAGTCTACAATACAGACACCCCCCCAACCACAGAGTATTCACTAGTAAATTCCCGCCCAAAAATGTTCCTGGGGTGTTCTCTTTCCCCATCACACCAACCCAAAAACCAAACGACGGTAGTCGGCGGTCGGGGGTGCTGGTGCAAGGTATGAAACAATTAACCGGAACGGACAGGGATGTATTTTGCTGGTTAACATTGAATAACTGTTCCGTAACTTCTTTCCGGACCTTGTATCGTATGATACCTCCGTAATAATAATATATATAACTCCGACTCCTTAGGGTTAGGCTTAGCCAAGGAGGGTTGGCAGTTTGAAGAGGAGGGTTTCCTTTGTTATCTGTTTGTTATTTGGTTTGTTATATGCTAGCTAGATGCTAGGGGTGGCTTAGCTAGGACAAAATATACCGGATTTCTTGGACACCACTCGTCCTCGTCGCCGCCTGTAGACGGGAACGGATGGCGAAGAGGTTGCTGGAGTGGGCAGACATCAACCCAAACTTATCAAACACGGACGGGACAACACCCTTGCAGGGGCTCCGACTTACTTACACCCTAAGCCTGCGAAGCTACTGATAGACCGCGACGAGATGGATCCTAATCGTGCTGGTAATCGCTGTCAAACTCCGTTGTATCATGCGGCAGATTAGGGCGTGAGGAAATATTAATGAGGCCGGCGGTACGAAGATCGGGCCTAACCGCGTGAACAGTAAAGGTCTAACACCACTAGTTGGGGCTGTGTGGCGTGATGCGTTAGGACGGTGGAGATGCTGCTGGGACGTCCGGGTGCCTTGCGATGGGAGCTGGCTACTTTATCTCGTTGCTGGGACAGGTTGCGAGGATGTTCTGAGGATGTTGTTGAATAGAGTGAACGTTGGTCCAGATCCAGCGAAAGGGGATAGGTAGATACCGCTTTCTCGGGCCGCCGCAGATTGGTAGGGTAGGATGTGGAGATGATTCAATGATGGATTGATGAACAGCGCTCTCTCGGATTTTCCTAGAACATAACTTGCCAAGCATATCCAGTTCTCCCAACATGAGCGATGATCGGCCGGGTAAAGTAACTTGCCAGTGGAAACACAGAAATAAGCGAGGTGCTCCCCAATAACACCTGCAGCGCTTAAAGAGCCTCAATGCTAACCACTACCAAAAATGCACCCGCCAAGTTAAATCCAGGAACTCGGAGATTTGGCATGCGGCTCTTTGTGTGCCTTACTTATCCCTTAAACCGTTTTCAAGCACTCGCTCTAAGTGCGGATACACCTGGTTGTGGAAGCGATCGGTGGTGAACTAACTGAAGAGAGCAAAGTTAGGAATAATTGTGACAGCTATGATGTAAGTATTATGATGGACGTAAAGGATGCTAAGATAATTCAGCCCCTTTTAAACACTAGCCTATTTGGATAATTGTGATATGAAAAACTGTGTGGTGTAGGGCTCAGAATAGTGCTAAATGAGTACTGCTCAGCATGGCCATGATGGAAAGCAGGTTGTCTGCGTAGATTTGCTCCCAACTATGGTACATGTCTAAGTACTTTTAATTTATCTTGGGGTGTTGTCTATCATTACTTTTCCTGTATCAAGCGTCCTATTAGTGCTTAATTGCATATATTTTATCCTAACTTAAACCTAACCGGTATATAGCTAGCAAAACAAAAAACAAAAAATTTAACAAAAAACAATCCAAAATCCAAACAACATCACTCCTCCATACCCAAAACCCGTAAAACCAACAATTTATCCCGTTCATCATCTCCCACAGCATCACAATCTGTAATAAACCGAAGCCACAACGCGGGCCAACACCCATCGTTGGACTCCAACCTCAAGTGACTCAGCCACTTGCTACTGCCACGAAACTGTGCCCTGCAACCCAAACAAGTCACAACATCTTTGGTGTGCTTCCGATAAATCCACTTCACCGCAAGTTTAACCTTCTCCGCCGCCCCAAACCGGTCCCATAGAAGCTTGACCCCATGCCAAAACCACAGTTCGCCCTTGATCAAGCAATCCCCATAACGGTCAAAATGCCTAGACCGATCCGGCCGGTGGTTCAACCGCGTTAAGCACACCGGACACGACTCCGATCCCTCCTGGTCAACGGAGAGAAAGTAGTACTTGCTTGACAAGTTAATGGCGGGGAGAGAGCAGCCAGCCGACGAGTGCACAAGGTTGCACCGTTCGCATCGATACGTAGGGGCCACAATATCCACAATGATCCGTCTCCCATCCCGTACAATGCAAGCCGTGTCATCAAACGGGTTGCCGAAAGCAACAGACACCCAACCGCAGCTTCTCACGTTCGACGGAATACCCAGACCCAGCATATCGTGGTGCCTGAACCACTTCACCCATGCCGCAACCTTTTTGTTGTTGAACAGGGTCGAACGAGGGGGTCTAATGTCGCTATACCGATCGCACTCAACCCAGTGATGACGATCATCCTTGTGCTGGCAATCATCGTGCCCAACCAAACCAGTGCCGGAACGTATTCGGATCAACGCAAACAGGTCCAAACGCGACAGCCCACGGAGGTGTTTAAAATCATGAGGCACACCACCATAGTAGGCGTGGCCCTCGTTCAAATGCCATGACCTCCATTGAACCAAACGTGCTTTGCGAATTGCAGCGAAAGCACCTGTACCAAAGTCCACATGGGCCCACCTTGCCGGCTCGAGACGCAAGCCACACGCCCTCTTTGCCAGCCTGTCCACAATCTCATTGCCGAGGATACCAACATGACCCGGGATCCATCGAAAAGCGACCCTGTCAATTCGCGACAGCAGCGGCGTGAACGCCTCCCATATACCGCTTGTAGTACCCGAGCTCGAGGCACCACTGATCATCTTAATCGCAGTCTGACTGTCCGAAAAGATCGTAACAAACCGTGGCGACAGGGCCAATATGTCCCGAAGCAGTGATAGGATGGCGAACAGTTCGCAGGAACCGATATCCCAGTCCACAGGCAAACCACAGGATCCACTCCGCACCTCCACCGATCCAACGTAAGCAACCCAAGCGCATCCACACCCCGTGCCCTTGTTGCTACCGTCCACAAATCCAACCATACCCGAACCCGCCGCGAGAGTATCAATCAAATTCAATCCTTCGACCCTGGCCGTCTCCTTGTCAGGTGCAATGGTGTACGTCTGCGTACCGGACAAAACCTCTAACGATGTCATACGCACCGCCGCCATGCCAGGTAGACACCATGCATTCCGCACCGAGCCGTGCCACGGAAAAGACGCACAATATCCATAGTTTAGGAATCGTTGGGCGCACCGAGATCGAATATACGTACCCCTAATGTGTGTGGGGGGAATGCCGCATTCCGCGTGAAGGATGTTGTTTGCCAACCGCATGGGCATCCTAAACAGTGACCGTAAGCAGTCCCTCACATGGACATCGATCTTCCTGACAGCCACAGGATCGTCCAAAACGAACTCCAGGCCATATTCGACTGTGGGCAGGTAAGCCCCCTGCACCAACCTCATCATCTCCCAAGCCCCAAGACCACCAAATCCCCCAAACCTCCTGCCCAATGCCCCAATACGCGCCCTGACCCCCAGGCCCCTCTGCAACCAGTAATCTACATGCTTCCCCATCTTGCCATCCTTGGCAAAACGCATACCCAAAACACGTAAATCATCCTCATCCGCCACCTCCACACCATTCAGATCAAGCATGCCCCAGTCATGCTGTCCAAACCCAATCCACCTCGTCTTCAGCCCACTAAATCCCATCCCCCGGCCCTGGGCCGTCTCCACACAACCCCTGAACACCTCCTCCAACCTATTCTTAACCATCCGAACCGAGTCCCCGGCAACCCCAACCAGCCCGTCATCAACGTAACTAACAACCATCGATCTACACGAAGGTGAAACCTGTAGGCGCGGTCTGAATATGTCCGCCACGTAGACCCCAAACAAAAAGGGGGATAATGGCGACCCCTGAGGGATACCCTTGCTCAACGTGTACTTCCTTGAGATCCGACCGTTGAACCTGAACTGGATCCTCCGTTGTGTAGCCCAGTGACGAATCCACAATACAAGATCGTTGGGACACCCTCGAGCAGTAAGAAAGTCCGCCATAAGGTCCAAGTCAATCCGGTCGAAGCCACCCTCAACATCCATTGAGAGGAGTGCGGTACAGTACCCTTCGTGAGCCTTCAAAAACTCGTAGATCATCGCGCATGAGTCGTGCGTACCACGTTTGCGTCGACTTCCAAATTGGGTCTGTTCCAGCTCAACATGTTTGACCACCTCAAGAAGGACCATCCGCTCAACCACCTTGGCCATAACCGGCAGAAGGTGTATCATTCGCCACCCTTTCACGACGTCATACCGTGGTTTGTCCGCTTTCCGTATGAGAACCACCTCGCCCAAGTGCCAATCCTCATTCCCAAACCTGACCGCATCTTCCATGCACCTCACAAACGAGGATCTAGCCTTCCGAGCCCAAAATCGGATAAACGGATAGCTCATACCGTCATAGGAAGTAGCGGTATTTCCAGGAGACATGGCCAAGGCCTCGTCCACGTGCTGTCCAACCGTGTCCCAAATCTTGCTATCGCCCGGGATCCAAACCAAAGGTGGAACCGGGTCCAATTGTGCCGCAATCAGGTTTGAGATGTCTTCGTGGGATGTCCGGATTGTACCGTCACCGCAATCCATCGGAGGGATGTTCCGAGATGTCTCCGATCTACTAACGAACCGAAAAATATCCGGGTCCTTCGCAGAAGCCAGCATGGTGCACATGTTGTCGTATCGTGCCTGAATCATCGCCGCTCTGTAGATCTTCCGTGCAAGGATACAGTCTTCACGTCGACTTCTATCCCCAATGGAGATGCGTCTTAGGCGACGAACATCACTCCTCATCCTCTCGAGATCATCGTTCCACCAACGGCACCTGTCCCTACCATGGCTCTTCCGCGGGATTGAATCCACCACAGCCCTAGCCTTGTCCCATATTCCTCGGTCAACATCATCGATAGCCTTCAGCGATTCCTCAATCATGTCCCATTTTGCCAACTTGTAATTCGGCATAGGAGGAGGTAACCTATCATGATCCACAGCAAGCTTGATAATCTGCGCCGCGTGTTGCAAACCAGCCCTGTGCGAAAGGCGGTACTTCCGGGGCGACCGCTTGAAGGCGCACAAATCGATGACCGAAACATCGTCAAACGTAGCCACCGTAGGAACCATGAAGTCGAAGTCTGCAAGCACACGTGCAACAGTACATCCCTGGCTGTTATGGCCACCCACATCCGCCACATGCCCCCACCGGTCATGCCTTGCGTTCATATCACCAACCAACATGTGACACCCAAGATATGGCATCAATACATCCTCAATATCCACCGCCGACAAACCCGGCCGGAGATACACCCCACCAACATCCATCCGCACACCATCACAAACCATACTCAAAATAATCCCAAAGCTATCCAAATAAATAATATCAAACATGCCAAGTAAACTCTTCCGAATAAACACATGCACATCACAATCATCCTTACCACAAACAAAAACAAAATCACCAACATCCCCATCCACATATTCACCTCGCGGACCAGCCGGAGGATCAACAAAAAACAAAACATCAACATAGGAAAACACCTCACACGCCAACGCACGATTCCCAACACTCGCCCCCACGTTTATAACACATATGTTAATAAACATTTTACCACTGTGATAGGGTAACGTTACCACCAGCCCTCGACACGTCGGCAGGAGCCGAAGGTGATCTCGCAATACCTTTACCTTTATCCAGGCGGGGGACCACAACTTCCCGGTTATGGGTGGAACGATCCGGGTTAATCTCGGAACGTAACTTGACCTCTGAGATTCCAACACTAGAAACCCCAGTCGCCACCATGTGTGCCGCCAGTGGTGTACCTGGCCGACCGTGACGTTGACGTCTTAGACGCCCACGAGACATGTCGCTAACACCTACTACCGAGGTATGGTCAGCAACAACCGGGGTAGCCGGTCCCAAAACAGGGGGGGAGGATGAGCTTCCACGAAGAGCTGAACACTCCCGGTGACCCGTGAAATGATCAACGGAATGGCACAAGATGCACATCCGCCTAACATGTTCGCAAGCCGTACCCACCTTCCTGCAAGTCATAACCGGACAAGTATGGGTATTCGTCAAGTGCATACCCAAACAGAAAGCACACACAGGCTTGTTCCTGCACTCGCCTGCCCGATGTCCAACCGTCTGGCAGGAGTTACATACCACAGTAGGGTTGTCCTCACGCCATACACGGCAAACCCTATGCCGACCTGCCACAACAAGACGCGGATTGGCCGCCTTTAGCATAGCGGTAACCTCAGGGGACTTCTCTAGTACGAGGATAAGACCAGCATTGTTGACCTTACGCTCCTTAAGCTTGTGCAGCCTCCCTGCCCATGATGGACGTGCCGCAATCGAAACACCCGGGTTGCTCTGTTCTATGTCAGCAGCTAACCGGTCAAACGCCCCTCGTCCCTCCCATTCAGAGGGCTGCCATCCACCCCCAAATTGTGATAACGGGACCATCCCGACAAACACCTTCAACTTCTCCGTGTCCCTGGCAAATGTAAATTCGCCCAACCCCAATCCTTCCACCGCCTCACGTAGTGCAGGGTAGTACCCCACAATGTCATCCGCCTTTGTGGCCGCAAGAGTCAGCATCACATCGCCCCACTTACCAGAAGAGCACATGGAAAAATAGGCTCCGCTATTAAGATTAAATAGGGCCTGATTCAGCTTGTCCCTTATCTGGCCAACAGTAACCCCTTTGGGGAGGACATATTTCACATCCCTATCCCTAGTGAACTTGATGGTCACGTGACGTGACCTCACCGGAATAGAGGTAACAGGAACGGGGGTAACAGCTTTCTGGCGTGTAAAGCGTTTCCGTCCAGCAACAATATTGTACCCAGCAGGGGATGCACTCGATGCAGCAACCGATGCAAAGGACTTCGTAACCTTGTCCTCGTCCGTAGTCGCATAAGCCGGACGCCGAAGAATTGTCACGGGAACCACCGGAACGACCGTGTCACTATTCACTCTATCTGCAGGAGCCACATTAGCCGTAGCCTTCCCAGCCGCATTCCTACGCCTCCCGTTACCCTTTGTATCCCTAGAACTAATAGGGCTCGCCACATGGGGGGGGGAATTCCTAGCCCCAACCAACGGAACAGCAGGTATCGTAGACCTAGTAGCTTTCCGAACCGTAGACTTACCCGGACATCTGGGACATCCGTTTTCCATGACATCAGCCTTCCATGTCAATAGCTGTTTAACCTCAACCTCCAGGTCCTCAACGATATCGCGAAGCCTGTCGAACAAGTCCCTCTCATCCTCAACCGCTGATTCTAGCCTAACAATCTTATCATGATCGGTCAGCACAACATCATCCACCTTCTGAGCCGATTGCTCAACATCATCCATGAAGTCTAAACTCCCATCACAAGAGTCTAGTTCCGCCGGCCTGGGAGCAATGGTCCCTGCTTCGTACTCCGCCAGTGCACCAAGTATGTCCTGCGTAGCCGAAAGCGAGTACGGGACAGTAGCCGGAAGTGAGGGGGAGACCCCAGCATCCACCCTAGAATTCCCTGGAACAGCATGCCGGCTGTCACCGAGGCCATTAAGTTCGGTGGTCTTATCGTCTCCGAGAGACATAGCCACATCGTTAACCACAACAGAGGAGGGAACGTAGTCCAGATCACTTGCCCTGTCCAGTGTCATGCCCTTATACAGGGCCTTCTCCGAGCTCCCAAGGTCTTGAATAACAGTGGGCCAAGAGCTACTAAATTGGGAAATACATCCCACAACAACCTCCGATCCAGACGTGCTATTCTGTGCACCTTCCATCAGTCTTTCCCCAACCAAAGAGCCCGTACCTGTAGTAGAAGCACTCGTTCCGGACGAGGCTTCAAACGAAGAGTTTTGGCTATGCTCATTGTAGAGTATGCCAGTCGAGGTGTCCTTGTTAATGAAACACCCTTTCGGGCATCCCATAGCAGCCATAACTGCCCTAGCCGCCGTAGCAAGCTCGTTCATAACCGTGGGATTTGCATCCCGAACGCACTGAATCAGTTCCTCATCCCGAGAACCGTTGGAACAGTCCCCCACATGGGATACCACAATAGAAAAACCCCCCGGAACGGCGTAAGAAGCCGACCGGACCCGAACCAAAAGCCGCCCATCATTCCCAAAGGGTCTCTGCTCCATAGTGTCCACCAGACTTGAAGGGATTACTAGGTATACCTAGATATCTCGCCCAAACAAGACCGTGAAACAAACTAAGGGAAACAAAAAACACACAATGTAACCGATCGCAGCTGGTAGTTGCGCAAGCAAGTGAAGCCAAAGGTGTCGAAAAGTTCGTGTGAAGTTTCCAACGACACGAAACAAGTCCGATTCAGTTGAAACTTGGATAGAGATTTGGTGATATTCCTTGATGTGATAAATAATCAATTGGGCTTAAAATGGTGTCGTTGTGTGGTTGAGAAAATGGCCATTTTTAGCGAAAAGGGCAAGTTTACGATGGCCTTTTCCACCGTCCTATACCCGAGTCTAACACCGTACCGGTACGGTATGATATTATCTTCTATGGCCTTTCGGATAGACTGCCTACCATGAGCTACCCTAGGGGCCTCTGGTAACCCCCCCGCTACCGGCATCGTACCACGCGACTTAAGTAGTCTCATCACACCACGTACCAGCAACAACTGCCTTAATATCGTACCAATAAACCTTATGGTTAATATTAATACCTTCTACTGTAGCAGATCACCTCGCCCAACCGCCCCGCACCTCCCTCCACGACCTCCTCCAAGGCACCAAGTGCGTCAAGATCCCACCTTTCCTCCCTTCCCTTCACAGCACCACGCAAACTAATTTCCACCAGGCGCGAGCCCTTCTACAGCAAGACACCTCCCCAAACAAGCAAAATTATAATCTTTCCCACGCCTCCTCAGCCGCCTAATTCCCGGACAGGCCATTAAGGGAAAACCCAATATTCGTCTCCCTCAATATGATATTGTCCAGTAACAAAATTATCCGTACACAAACGACCTATGGCAACGAAGCTCTCCTCACCACGCTGAATTTTCAACACCACCTAAATATATTCCTCTGAATCCAATATTAATTCCTATTCTGTATTCTACTATGTATTTACATTTTGTCTTTTTTTTTGATTTTCGTGATAGCAGGGTTGGTGGTTGAGTGCTGTTGCCACGGCCGGAGTTTTTCCTCTCCGTTGATGTACTAGTACAGTACTGTACGGCCAATTTTGTTAAGGCACAATACCCAACAGTAAATAATTGATCAGTTCTCTCCACTTATTCCTATCGCGCAGCTTCTCCAAAACTTGTGAGAATAAATGCCTAATAGCATGACTTTATTTCTACAAGCAAAATGAGGCTATGCTTGGTAGTAGCTCTTAGTTTATATCTTCGCACTCGTTCACTACCGGTAGGGGAAACAATACTAGCAGCTGAACTAATCCACCACCCCACCTTGGACGATAGCTCGATCGCAATTAAATTGTACAGGCATTGCTACCTTGAAAATCATAGGCATTTCTGCCGGGTGGCTAGATGATGCGCTACTGTGCCTTATGCCTGAGCTCATCGCAGTACCGTGTTTTATAGGAATCTGTGATACGGAGTTATGCCGCGGTAATTCCTCGAATCCTGCTCTGTGTTCGTATTTCCTTGGCATGGAAAAGATTGGATAGTATAATAGTTAGCACAAAACGTGCCACATCGCCCCGCTTTTCCCCCGCTCTACCCACCGTTTCGTAAACTCCCCTGATACCCTTACATATTTCTGTACCGTTCCTACACTTGACCAACATTTTTGACAGAGCATCATGGCCCAGAGTACACACCTTCAATCGATCAAATTCGGCGACAGCAATGTCAACTGCGGCAACACAGTAGGGAGCTACAACAAGACTGTACAAATCCGATGAGGATGCGCAAATTGCGCGTTGGCTCTCTCCGCTGGAGCCAAACAACAGACACCAAGGGGTACGCACTGAACGATTCGACGGCGTCGGGGATTGGTTTTTGGAAACGAAAGAGTTTCGGCAGTGGAGGGATAGTGATGTTGGAGCTGATAAGGCCGTCTTGTTTTGCTCTGGGAATCCGGGAGTAGGCAAGACGTATCTGAGGTAAGTGGCAGGATCCTTAGAAAGAAGTGAGCATGGCTGACGACCAGAATACTAGTTCCCTTGTGGTCGACAGCCTGTGCGATCAGGTGGGGGGGGAAGATATCGCTGTTGCAGCCTTATACTACGACTTCAGTGCTCACCAAGAGCAAACCATCATCAACGTAATGGGCAGTATTCTAAAACAGCTAGTTGGGAGGGGTATCCCGAAGCATATACGCGAGGTGTTTCAAAAGGGGAAGGGGGAGATTGGTGGCAGAGGGCTGCGACTTGCGGATTTGATGGGAATGTTAAGGATCGCTATTGCTTCACTACGCCAGGTTTTCATCTGCATCGATGCGCTAGACGAATGCCTACCGAAACACCTGCCAGAGCTTCTTAAGTCGCTAGGGGATATCGTTCGGGAGTCCCCTACGACAAGAATATTCCTCACCGGGAGGCCCCACGTTAAGGAAGATATTCAAAGATATCTCACCATGGTGATTGTGATACCTATCAGTCCTAACAAGGACGATATCAGGAATTATCTGAAGATGAAGTTAGACGGGGATACCGATCCAGAGGCGATGAGTGATGATTTACGAGCGGATATCGTGAGAGTTATCCTGGAAAAAACATCTGATATGTGCGTAGGAACATTTAGCATTTCTATTCTATAAATGATGTATACTTACCTGCGATTGTATGCAGATTCCTCCTTGTCTCGCTAAATGTTGACGCTATTCTGGGAGAGGTGACAGTTCGTCAGAGAAGAAAGAAACTTGAAGAGATGGAGAAGGGTAATGGACTGAGCGATGCTTACACGGCAACTCTAACGCGACTGAAAGCGCAGACGAGACATAAATCAATACTCGGGTTGAAGGTCCTAATGTGGGTGTTTTTTTCGCAACGGCCATTACAAACCGAGGAACTCCGTCATGCCTTGGGAGTAGAGATGGGATCTGCGGATCTTGATCTGGAAAACGTTCCTGCGCTACGGACACTCCTAGCATCTTGTCTCGGTCTTGTCACGGTCGAGGCCTCTTCGTCCACTGTCCGACTTGTGCACTTTACTCTACAAGAGCACCTCTCAAGTGATCCGACGCTATTCCATAGTCCCCATTCAACAATTTCGGAGGTTTGCTTGACGTACCTCAACTTCAGATGCGTCCGGGATCTTTCGCCAATTGTTCGCTCGGCCCCCTCAACAATGCCTCTCCTCGAGTACGCTTCTTATTACTGGGGGGAGCACACAAGAAGAGGGATGACGGAAAATGTCAAATTCCTTGCACTCAAGCTTCTAGATAGATTTGATGAGCATATCTCTGCTCAATTACTGTTATTGCGCTATAATTGGAGAGGAACATTAGGCTTTTATTTTTCCTCCGGGAGAGGACCCATAGGATTTACCGGACTCCACGGAGCGGCATTTCTCGGGCTAGCTGGGATAGTTACTGCCGTATTGGATATGAAGGAATGGGAGCTTAATGCAGCCGATTGCATGGGGAGTACGGCTCTTCTATGGGCAACTAGAAGAGAGCAATTTGAGGTCGTGAAGGTGCTTTTGGAGCGAGAGGGTGTCGATCCCAATACGGCACACACCAAAGACGGATGGACACCACTCACACAAGCAGCAGAGTACGGGCGTGAGGGACTAGTAAAGATCCTTTTAGGGCGAGCGGATATCAACCCCAATATGGCAGACACCAGATACGGCCAGACGCCACTCATGCTGGCGGCTCAGAACGGGCATGAGGGGGTAGTAAAAATCCTTCTGGAACGAAAGGACATTGACCCCAATACGGCGGACACCAAATATGGCCGAACGCCTCTCTCTTTAGCGGCTGGGTCCGGGCATGAGAGGGTAGTAGAGACCCTTCTAAAACGAAATGGCATCAACCCCAATACGGCTGGCACCAAATACGGCCGAACGCCACTCTCGTTAGCGGCTGAGAACGGGCTTGAAGGACCAGTAAGGATGCTTTTAAAGCGAGAGGATATCAACCCCAATACGGCAGACACCGAATACGGCCGAACTCCACTCTGGTGGGCGGCCAAGTGCGGGCATGGGGGGGTAGTAAAGATGCTCTTAGAGCGAGGGGATATCAACCCCTATACGGCCGACACTGAATATGGCAGAACGCCATTCTCGTTAGCGGCTGAGAACGGGCTTGAAGGACCAGTAAGGATGCTTTTAGAGCGAGAGGATATCAACCCCAATACGGCAGACACCGAATACGGCCGAACTCCACTCTGGTGGGCGGCCAAGTGCGGGCATGGGGGGGTAGTAAAGATGCTTTTAGAGCGAGAGGATGCCAATCCCAATACGACAGACACCGAATATGGCCGAACGCCACTCTGGTGGGCCGCTTGGCGCGGTGATGAGGAGGTCGTAAAGATGCTTTTGGAACGAGAGGACGTCAATCCTAACCAAGCAGACACCCAATATACACGAACGCCACTCTCACTAGCGGCTGAATTCCGGCTTGAGAGGACAGTAAAGATGCTTTTGGAGCGGCAGGATACCAACCCTAATACAGCAGGCACCGAATACGGCCGAACGCCACTCTGGTGGGCGGCCCGGAACGGCGATGAGGAGATCGTAAAGATGCTTTTGGAACGAGAGGACGTCAATCCCAACCAGGCAGACACCCAATGTAACCGAACGCCACTCTCCTTGGCCGCTGACTACGGGCATGAGGAGGTAGTAAAGATGCTTTTGGGGCACGGGGACACCAATCCCAATACGACGGACACTAAGTATGGCCGAACGCCGCTCTCGCTGGCGGCCCAGTACGGGCATCAAGGGATAGTAACGATGCTTTCCGATCGAGAGGATGTTGATCCCAATACAGCAGATACCATATATGGCCGAACGCCACTCTCTTTGGCGGCTGAGTACGGGCGTGAGAGGGTAGTAACGATCCTTTTGGAACGGGAGGACATCAACCCCAATACAGCAGACACCAAATATGGCCGAACGCCACTTTCCTGGGCGGCCGAGTGTGGGCACAAGGGGGTGGTAAAAATGCTTTTGGAACGGAAAAACGTCCGTACTGCCACGCGAGATAACAAGAACCAAACCCCATTGTCGTTGGCTCTCTCTAAGGGGCATGATGGAGTTGTCAGGATCTTACTCGAACAGGGCAATGTCGATTCCGACACGGGGGGCGGCAGTCACCAGGCATCCTTTCCGCCGTCCTCTAGAGATGGGGGCGAGCGTGTGGCGGATATGGGGTTTAGAGATGATGTCCCGAATACCGACACCGCAAACCTTGATGGCCAACCCCCACTGAAAAAGCCCCGGGTTGGAAAACAAGCGGTAGAAAGGTCAGTAGCAGGAGAGCCAAAGAAAAATTCAACTCTCGGCGAACAGGTCGGCGAAAGGCTCAAGGATTTGATCATAAACCACCGAAAGGGCTTGCAAAACATGTATGGAGAAACAGAAGCGGAACTGGATAAATGTCTGGAGGTGCCAACCAAAAGGGGAGAGGAGATGGCGAGAAAGTTAATTATGATGGGATGCAATATTGAGGTTGCGAAAAATTTGACTCTCCTGACGCTTTATGATGTGGCCATCTTAATTGGTATGTTCTGGTGCTAGTGTAAATTCCTTGGGGCTTGTTTTGCTCATACTTGGATGGATGGATAGATGACTCCGATTATATGATTAGCGAGGATGATGGCGAGAGGAAGGAGACCCTAATACAGTTTGTCGACCACATCACGGAAATATATTCGATGGCAAATGAATCCGGGATCTTTGCTATGCGCTTCATGAACACCGGGGGAGGTAAAAAGAATTGGAAAGGGAAATCACAAGACTATCTTGATCACCACACCTATCGCGGCTTGACGAGGATAGGGACAGAGCTTAAGAGGAAGATTCTAGATAAATTTGCTATCGGAAATTCCAGACAGGGCAAACCATTGCTAGTGCTAATTGTCACTGATAGAGCAGTATGCCTCTCCCCTAATGTCCCTAAAGCTATATAATAACCATCAGAAAACAGGTTGAGGGTGAGAAAAAAGGTCATCTGGAGAATGTCATTCGGGACTGCGTGAACGAGCGTGAAAGAGCTGGCAGAGGGAGAGACGGTTAGTCGATCGTAGGGTTTTGGTGGTATACTTTTGCTCTATACTCACAATGGATTCACAGCCGTATCCTTCCAATTCTCACGCATCGGAAACGACCCCGGCGCAGCTGAGCTATTGCAAGACCTAGACAGAAACGAAAGCCTCAGGAAATACATCGACGTGTTGCCAGTCGAATTCGACCCCAAATCCCTGTTGGCAGAAAAGTGGTTTGTTGTATGCCATACTCGGCTCTCCATTAGTTAGAAACGGAAGCCCAACTAACTGCATGTTTTTTTTGAAAAATAGTTACCGAAGATCTTGCTCGGTGCAATTTTACCTGATGTAAGACCTCACAACTCTCTAGCTCAGCAATGCGCTAACAACGGAGAACAGTGGGACAAACAAGACGACCATAGTCGTATCAGGATAAAGGACCGCCTTGCTGATAAAGAGAAGGAAAAGGACTGCCCTGCTGATAAGGAGAAGGATGCCGAGGAGAGTGATCCCGGAGACGACCGGGTTGATAATAGCCCCCCTAAGTTCCGTATAGAGGTTGCTAGCACCCAATCTTGGGCAGACTTTCTTTTAGAACTTAAATTAAGTAGGCACCTCCTAGTTTGGTTTTCTGCTTTGGTTTTTATAGGTTTTCTTTTTGCCAGCTATGGCTGCGGGGAGTAGGGAACTCTGATGGGATTCCTACTTACCCCCTTATATAGCTTAGGGATATAAAGAAAATCTTGAATTTCTCTGAATATGAAGTGCGAATCTCCCAGTAGGTTTCTGCTCGTAACTTTGTACAAACTGGCTCAGTGAAAATGCAAAGGCTCAGTTTTATTCCGAATGGGAAGGCTACCACGAGCTTCTCACCTACCTCAGGATCTTCGACTGCCCCCCGCCCGCAACCTACTCTAACACTGCCTCACAAGAAACAAGCATAAAGTTGCCACACTCTTTCACAATATATCACTCGGCATTGACTAATGCTAACCGTCGGAGCGTCTTTCCATATCTGGTATGGTTGACCGCAGGGTGGTACGTCAGCCGGGGATGTGGCGGTGATGCGGGGGTGAGTGAGCCCGCATGAACTAGGGAAATCGTGACTGTCTTTTCTTGTATACATAGCCGGGGTCACCCCCCACCTCTATCTCTCTCTCAATACAACAACAGTCGTTTCAACACTAACTCGTGCCCTAGGATCTCCATAGAAGACTGAGAATACCATGATACTCTACTTGGGGCTGATGGATTTTGCCTGATCAGGGGAAGTTAGAGGGCCGTGAGGCCCGTGTTGGACGGATGTGCTTGGCTTTGTGATGGGAGTGGGAAGGAGAGTTCAGGAGACATCAGACGGAACGGACGGAATGGATGCGGGAGAATACATTTTACCCGCTATGTTTTTCTTTGTCATTACGGAAGTGTATGGAGGAACAAGGGCATGCGGGAAGCACAGAGATGGGTGTGGTGACCCAAGAAGGATCAGGATGTGGTATTTTCCTTTCACTTATACGCCTGTCTTCACCGTTAGTTTAATTTTTAGTTAGGTGAAGAGCGAGCGAATGAACCTAGTATAGGCGGTAAAATCTTCGTTCCATATCCTTCCTCAAAAGTGACTAAGTTCCAATTGAATTCTTTCAGTCTATCGGCTACTTCCGTGAGACCCTCTTTTCCCCTCTTTGACAGCCCGGTGGTGGACATGCCACTACCGAATGATGTAACGCAAAGATTAGATGTGCGTGCACTGTGCCCTCCTGCTAAGCTTACTCGCAGAAAGTGCACCCACTAACTACGGACAAAAAACGCTATGTTTTGCTTTAGGGATTCTTCCGTTGAGGTCACCACGAGCAGGAATCATTTGTACCATTTAATTGAGCGGGGTCGTGTCTAGTGTGGATTTCCAAAGAGGAAGGTCGGGAATTTTGCGCAGGTGCGCTGGGCTCGGCACTACCTATAACCCTAAAATCTAGAGAAGTCGGTGTTTGTTTGTGCAGAGATTGGTACGAGACCAACCGAGGTGCTCTAGTGGGGCCTGGTTAAAAGGCCTTTTTTCCCCAAAAAATAGAGAGTAGTTCGTTTGCTTCTTGTTTTAGACTATAGCGAAATTTGTGGCTCTTAAGGGCGGGCAAGAGAAAAACTAACCAAATGAAGGACTTGCTCGATATCTCGAGAAAAGGTGCGGGTTAGCGTCAAGACTGAAAGGCGGGGTATCAGGCTGCTACTGAGTAGGCTAGGGTCACTTCTATCATAGATGAAAATTAATGATAATAATATTATGACATTGCTCGAGCTATAGCTCTAGAGTTGAATCCCTAGTTCTCAGATGAACTTTTCGTACCTTATAAAGTGCCAAGGTTAGATACATATTTGCTCCATCTATCCAGAAATTCACGCTTTATAACTAGGACATCCCAAGATTTTAGATAGACAAGCGCTGCAAATTACGTTGATTCTTTGGCTATATAATTTTGCCCATGTGGGGGCCCAGTCCCCCTTATTATTCCTTGAACCATTTTTCCTCCTCACACCCTATCATTCGCCCCTACCTTCTGTTGGACATGGCCGCACACTAGGGCCGCAGTGGCGCGCGTATGCACCAGTGGAGGGACACCCAAGCTACGATAAGCCCCCTCCCACTATTTTTCCATCCTTCTTGCCCATTCCTCTCTTAGCTTCTTCCTTCCTGTTCTCAACCCTCCCCGCATCTTCCCTTTCTACACAATTCAATCAATCAGGAACTTCTCCACCGCTAAATACAAACTCTGTGTCTCCACTTAAGTCACTAGGATCCTCTAAGCAAAACCCCCATAGCCGATCATTACCTCGACATCGATTATTTTCAACACCTTCCTTCATGACCGGAATGGATTCAAACCTACCTTACCACTAAATAGAAGACCCCACCTCCTCGCAGCTGCCAGCTATCAATTCCCAGGTAGAAAGTCTGCAATATAGACCCCCCCCCCTCCCCAACCCAGACACCACTTACTAACCCCCGTGTTAATTATGTACGATTTCCTATCTTTAATCAAGAAACATCATGTATGTTCTGGTGGATTCTAGGAGTTTCCTTGGGTATAAGTCAGCACTGTGTAACCTCAAATGTCTATATGAGGAGGAGGGGTCTCCCTTGAGTTTGAGGGAGTGCGCAAGCTTGGAATAAACTTCTACAGTCTTAAACTATATCTTGAGCATCAGTACTACGAACCTGTTCACACAGACAAGTGTACTAGATACAAATATTTTCAGGTTATGAGCCCGGGTTAGACAGATACTTCTGCTACCTGTATACCATAACTGTTCAAGACAAAAGAATCTATTCTATTCTTGTTGCAATACACCATCCTCCTCCATCAGCAAAAATAATACCTTGCGTTCCATGCGTTCCGTGCGTCTGACGCACCTGACGCTGGAACGCTAATCGCGAATCAGGACGCAACGTCGGATCGACGTTGCGTCCTGACTTTGCGTTACTTGGTGCCATCCGTCCTGACGCCATCTGGACTCGGACCCCTACATCCTGTGCGTCCTGACTGCGTTGGGTACTCCGCTACTCCGTCCTGACGCCCCCTCATCCACGACTCTCCCGTCCTGACGTCGCCTGATCCACGACTCTCCCGCCCTGACGACGTCTGATCTACGACTCTACCGCCCTGATGACGTCTGATCTAAGGCTCTCACGCCCAGATGCCGGTTCCTTCTCACCGAACGTCAGGGCTTCGTGGATCTTACCACCTCTCGTCCCGATTGTTTCTGCTCCTGCCTCCCTCGTCCGGATCCCACGATCCTGATCTCTCCCTTCCTGATGGCTGGTCTGTTCTTCCTGATCTTACCCCCTATACATGCCGCGTCCTGATCCAATCGTGACTCTATCAGACGTCGCCTTGTGATCTCTGACGCATCGTGAACTAAGTCTAATGCTATCCTGGTCCTACG
>Ga0307513_10003555_pt1 | contig 21083 bp, 15 predicted proteins | sample 15_EM_MG_FD_202174 | JGI IMG/M metagenome (GOLD analysis project Ga0307513, IMG submission 202174) | Populus trichocarpa ectomycorrhiza microbial communities from riparian zone in the Pacific Northwest, United States - 15_EM | ecosystem: Host-associated > Plants > Roots > Unclassified | place...
CGCCCTCCATATCAACGCTCTTGGCAGTCATGTCGTGGTAGTGAACAAATTGGAGGTCGCAGTCGAGCTAAGTATTCGAAAGGCGTGCAAGAATATACTCGGACCAACCGGAATACCCTATCCAAGAGCTCTGAGACAACAGGACCCGTGAGCATATACTGCTTTACGATATCTGATGTACGCTTCCTCAGAATGAGCTGGGATCACAATTTTGGACTCATGCGGTACGGTGAAGCATGGCGGTATCGAAGGCAGATATGCGAGGAACATTTTCGCAAAGAAGCCGCCAAGAACTATCACAACATCATATCACAAAAGGTTCACGCAATGCTCGATAGATAATGATTTCCATGTATCGTCTGTGAGTTAGGAATGACCTTGGACGTCAACTGAGGTCGCTTGGTTCTGGTACTGGCGATAATTGCGATTGCGATTCAGGGAGAGCTATTGGTAGTTAATCCGCAAGCCTCTCTCACGAACATTCCTCTCTTCGAGCAGCAACAAGTTCAGGAGTCTCCAGAATCCGAACAACCTTATCCGCTATCAACGGTAATAATGGCGCCTAACAATAACGTTATTGAGTGTCATACTTCCAGGAATATCGAAGTGCCGGAATCTTATTACTCGGCGCCACCGACGGTCTCGCGATAATCAGTCATCATTTTCTTCGCCGTCACTGACGTAAAGAGACGTCGACGCCTTCGACACTTAGTCCTGCTTCACCGTTCTTTGGCTCACTTGATAGTCAGATGGATGGATTTGAAGATGTGAACGTACATCTATGTAGTTACATTGCAGTACTACTCACCTTTTTGAAAAATATAATTAGTTCTTGTCACTGTTTCAACTTCCTGATCGTATGTAGAACGGGCTCAATTTTGACAGATGCCGGACAGTTTCCTATATATCCAAGGGTTAGGTTACGCAGGTACAAAAATTTTGAGGGGCGTTGCGGAACGGATTCTTGATTAGGAAATTTACCCATCAGATCAAAATCGTGATCGAGGTCCAAGTGATTCCGCTCCTCATTCCATCTAGCCATACCATCCCTTTTATACCGCTCTATCTGCCAGAGGTTGCCCACAACACCTGCAACCGGAGGGCTGAAAATTGAGCCAGGAATGGCCTCTGATGCCACATTGGATGAGCTCAAGTCTATGTAAGTCACTTACTTGCTGCCTTACATTGGGCCACGAGAAAACATTATCGCTTTCTGATCTTAGGGATATCAACTACTACGCTGCTCTTGTTGCCTTCTGTACGTTGAATTCAGTCCATTTTACCACACCACTTCCCGCTCACCACGACAATTACATGGGCAGCCATCCTCCTGTATGACTATTGCCTCACATTTGCGGCCGAAGTGGAGAGGTGTTGGAGTGCTCACCGGCTTAACTGGAGTTTAGGATTCTTTTACTTGAATAGATATCTGACACTCTTCGGCCATGTCCCAATAATGATTGAGTTCTTTTGGTCGACCTCCAACCCAAACAAAACTGAGGTGAGTATCTCGCTACCCAAAGGCCCGATGATAGTGTGAGGTGGAAAACATACTGATGCGCAACCTCTCAGGTGTTAGTGTTTATCTACCTCTCGAAAATTTCAATGAAATATACTCATATCTTCTCTCCAGTTGTCACCACTTGCAATCCTTTCACCAATATCAAGCCATAGTGATTCAGGTGGTCGTTGGCTGTAGGCTTATTCCAGCTGAAATCCTTTGAGACGTTGCTGATTATTATTATTTTCGCCTAATAGGTATGTTAATCATGCGCATGTATGCCTTATACGGACGGAGTCGAAAAGTGCTTGCTTTATACATCGTCGTTGCATTTGTTATCTTGGTCATAGCCTGCGTGAGTCTCAATTTCAGTGGACTCTGTACCCAGCCTGATATTCAATTGGTGCTCTTGTGGTATGTAGTGGGTGATGCTAGGTGGAAAAAAAGAAAATCCTCGCGACGTGCAACTGCACATCGGTTGCGGTGGAACTTTGAGTCGAGAACAGTAAGTACTTCGCTACAACATAGGTTCAAGTTCGTTTAACTCACTTTTTTTCTTTTCCCTTAGAGGCATCCGTGAGTCGTGCTCACAATTGACTTCTTGCCCTGATGAGATACATTAGCTTTTGGCCTACATAGGATTGGGAGCAGCCTGGACCGCAACTCTCATCTTCGATTCCCTTGTCTTTTGTATGACTCTTTACAAAGCTATCATCGTCCCTCGTCCAAGTGGAGTGAACATCATGGACATCTTATTGCGTGATGGTGAGCGTTAATGCCCTGGGGGCCCTTTTTCTTAAACAAAATAAATACCCAGGAACAATCTACTTCGGGTAGGCTTCATATTCTATCTTGATTCCATTCTGTATTCGATGAACGCGTGCACAGAGTAATGTTGGTGTCCAATTTGGCTAATGTCTTGACATTTATGGTAAGGGAAGATCCCTATCTATCACCTCATTTCTGAAATATTTCTCCTTGTTCCCCCAGCTTGGTGGAGTGAACACTCTTCGTATCACCTTTTCATCAAATATGATAGCTAATTTATATGCGTAGTCCCTAACAAGAGGCGTAGCGACGACATTCGCCAATGTGTAGGTTCATGATTATAATGACCCCAAGTGGTGCTGAAGTGCAATTTAACTTGATAGTATGTCCTCTGTGATGATATCACGCCTTATGCTCAATTTGAGAGACCCTTCCCTACTCTTAAACGGAAGGCGTGCTCCATCTATCACATCGACACCCGCATTGACGTACCCGATCATTCCATCTGTTGAGTCGGAATACCCGCCCCAAACATCCGAAGCAACGCCATGCCCTGGGGTGGGCCCTTCCTAACCTGGCCGTTCACATACGATGTACCATTAATCGGCCAAGGAGACGACTCGCAGTTCGTTTTCAAGCTTCTTGTTTCCAGCCTGCTCATTGATTACTCTACCCATTAGAAACCGGTGAATGAGTAGGCAAAGGAGTAAGTGCGCAAGATTGATCTGGTAATTTAAGCTGACACAAGGTGGGGAAAATTCAGGATTAACCGATAGTGGAGGTGGAAGTGACGGTAAGCACGCAAGGCTAAGCTAACGAAGGTTGGTGCTTACCAGCAGTTGGGTATCAGATCGGCGATGTTGCGCGTTCAGACCCTAACATTCCCACTGGAACAGTTGTAATCATACTAATTTAAATAAATGTCATATAATCTGCAAGATCTACGCTCCGCGACGTTCGCATTACCGTACATATCACGTAGGGGAAGAAAACACGCTGGCAGTTCACGGCAAAGACGGCAAAGTTTCTGGATGCTCGTCGCACTGGCAGTGTTCACGACAGCGACCACAATATATGCCTCCAGCCCAACGCTCCAGTACGCCTCAACTCTTGCAGGGAGTAGGAACCGTCTCTTCAAAGTCATTGAACCCTCACCTCTGGCAGAGCTCTCCAGGAAGCACGAAAACATCCCCTGTCGCTGCCCGCAGGCACGACGGTGGTGTTCAGTTGCCCTATCATGCGACTACCTCTGCGGGACAAAGTTCATCCAGAAGAAGTGATTATGGTCCTGCTATGCCCCTGGGAGGTGATTCGAAAGATGCTCTGCTGGGTGGTCGATTCAAGGCTCGAAAGAGGAGGAAATCATAGCGGATGGTCGATAAAGTGCGATTTTCTCTTCACTTTCTAAGTAATCGTATCTGAAAATTTCCGAAGAATCGTGGCGAATCCTATGTAATTAGTCAAGAAGTGGGCCTTTCTTCGATCCGGACATTGCGGATGTTAGTTCATTTCCCAATGCCGTTAGCTCCCGTAAATGGTTGACGCGAAGCTACCCACCACACCCTCAACCTTCCGATAACTATCGAAAACCCTCCAATAAGTAATATATGAGCGAGGTTCCTGTGGGCGCGAGACCCAGTTGAGCCGATATCCAAGTTGACAAGAGGTGGCCAGGGATGAACTACGTTGCGTTGTTAACGAGAACACGGGTGAGTGAATATCATGTTGAGTGACGGCAGAGAAGCCACCTCCCACGAATATTACACAGCACCTCGCAAGACTTCTTAGTCATGTCAATTGACACCAACACGCGAGGTTAGTGCCGTTGATGGAAACATACCCGTGTCCTGTGGCCCATACCCTGACAGATCAACAACCCTACCTATCGTGTGGGCAAGGGCTTTCGCGGATACCGGTGTGGGTATCCCTGGGGTATGTAATGACAATATCATTAGAACCCATTCTCCTGATTCTACGTAAGCACGCGGCTCTCCAACGAAACCATCAGTTCTCTGGAACGTGATCCCATTGACTAGACGATTCTGGGACAGCCACCAAGGTCTTCTGACCCCTCAGATCCGGTTTCAGCTGTCGAGAGAACTTCTATTCTACCTATCATTCTTGCGCACTAGTCCTTATCCTTCTGTCCGCACCGCAAGGTGAAGCTATTTCCGTTAGCCATATTATCCTTCCCTCTCGCTCCCATACCGTTCTAAGAACGAAGGACCTTTTGTTACACTGCATGATCCCAGCCGCGCGGAGCTGTGGTGGTTTCAGGAATGGCCTCTGATGTAACATTGGCTGAGCTGAAGTCCTTGTAAGTACTTGCAGCCTCACTTCCTACCGGGAGATGTTTTTGTTGACTATTTTCTGTATTTTCTGTTGCCTGACCTTAGGAATGCCGACTACTATTTATATCTTGTTTCTTTCTGTACGGTCCATTTCATCACATCACCTTTCGCTCACGAGGATTTTACGGGCAGCCATCCTTCTGTACGACTATTGCCTCACATTTGTTGCCGAGGTGGAGAGGTGTTGGGTGGGCGAGTTCAACTGGGCGACAGGATTTTTCTACCTGAATCGTTATGTGACCCTTTTCGGCCATGTCCCGATAATGCTGGAGTACTTTTGGTCAACCCCAAACCCAAATAAAGCTGAAGTGAGTATTTTGCTCCCCCGAAGCCTCTCTTCCTGGTCTGCGGTCGAAAGACACTGACGTACTGCCTCGTAGATGTTAGAATTTATCACCTCTGGCACTCGAAAATTGCAATGAAATATTTTGTCCAGTTGCCACCACTTGAGATCGTTTCACCCATACCTAGTGGTTGTGATTCAGATAGTCGTTGCTTGTGAGTATGCCCATTCATTCCGAAATCCTATGAAACGAATTTTCCTTCCGATATAGCCATGTTAATCATGCGAATGTACGCCTTGTACGACCGGAGCCGAAAGGTGCTTGCTTTGCACATCGTTGTTGCAGTTGCTATCGTGTTCGGGGCCTGCGTGAGTCTTTATTTCACTGGGAATCAGCATCTAGCCTCATGCATTTCTGATCTTGTGGTATACAGTGGGCGATGCTGGGTGGAAAAAAAGAAAAATATCTGGATGTCCAGGTAAAAATTGGCTGCGCTCCAAATATGAGTCGAGAGAGGTAAGTACTTCACCCTAAAGTCGTGTTCAAGTTCAGATAACTCCAAACTTTTCACCCCTTCCTTCAGAGCCATACGTGAGTCGTGCTAGCAGAAGACTTCTTACTCTGAGAGATTCTCACCTTGGCCCACGCAGGCCTTGGAGCAGCCTGGGTCGGGATGTTCGTCTTCGATTCACTTGTGTTTTGTATGACGCTTTACAAGTCTATCGTCCTTCCTCGCCCAACTGGGGTGAACATATTGGACATTTTATTTCGCGATGGTAAGCTTTATCTCTTCACACACTAAATTATACTTAATAAATATGTAAGGGGCGATCTACTTTGGGTAGGTTTCCCTTTTTCTTTCTAATTTACTTTCTGGATGAACACGTGGACAGGGTAATTGTAGGGTCCAACTTGGCTAATATCCTGACATATATGGTGAGAGCAAGTTGGATGTTATCACCTCGTTTCTGAATGATCGCTCTATTTTCTCCTAGCTTGGTGGAGTAAAACCTTTATGTCCCTTCTCATTTGAAGTGATGACTAATTCCTTCACATAGCCCTTTACGAGAGGTGTCGCAACGTCATTCACGAATATGTAGGTCCATAATTTCATCGTCCGCAGTGGTCGACTAAAGTGCGATATAGCATATCATCTGTGATGATATCACGCCTTGTGCTTAATTTGAGACACCCTTCTCTGCGAAGGCGTGCTTCATTCACATCAACGCCCGACATGACGTATCCGAACTTCACATTTGTTCAGCCGGAACGCTCAAACCGAACTTTCGAATTTGAGGGTCACATTTAGTGATGCCGCATATTAGATGTAGATCTGATATAGCTTTGAGGTACTGTTAACGTGCTTTTACTTAACATAAAATTCTATGGTATAGTGCAGTGGAAGGCATCTGTATAACTCAATTTGATAGTTCGATGACGAGTGGGCGAAAGCACGGAGTGCCTTCCAACCCCAGACTATTGCCGTAGATCAATTCCTTCCTTATCCGGGATCAGCGGCCATGGATAATGATGAGGAGAGGTGGACGAAACCATGGAGGACGAGGCCTGGGCTTATTTGCACACTTTCCCAGCTACTGCATCTGAATTACATCCAGCACCTGTAGACTTTCCGAGGAATCCTACCTGAACACGAACACGGATGAGAGTGTCTTATCCTCAGAAAGTGGGTCTTCTTCGACCCAGACATCGAGAATAGGACCAGGTATTCACAAATCAGTTTCTCCCCGAGTTCAAAATTTCAACCTGTGTAGGGACCTTGAACCCATCCTAGGTCCCAACACCACGGATTCCCGTGGAACATTTACTCCCTTACCTGCCCTCCATTTTCCACCGAAATCGGAAGAGCCTCAGGTTGGGATACGCCTTCCAACCTTGACGACGAAGAAACCGAAGTCTCTGGGTGCATGCAGACTGGCCTGGATTGAGCACAGAAGGAGAATTGGTTCATTAGTCCCCTGACGACTTTGACGACGCACTACGATTTGGCGGCAGCAGTTATTTTCTCATGAATTACAACTATTTCCCCCAAGATGGCCGGTCCAGCTTACGCTCAATGTATCCTTCCACCTTCGTCTGCATATTCCAGAACGAACGAACCCAATACAAGCCACTATTTATACTAGCTAGGCTACTCGAGGCAAGAAACAAGCCATACTACAATATGACTAGATTAGATGAAGACGAATCAAAAGGAATCATAAATTTAAAGGAATCATAACGATGGAGCTTGTAACCCAAGGAAGATAAGATGAGAAACTCAGATAAGATAAGATAGGATGGAAAGACGAATATTGGTTGTTACAGAAACCAAACCCGATTTCAATTGACTGTTTTAGATACCCTGCGTTGGTGTCCCGGGTCCCTTGTGGGTCCCCACATCACATCAGCGACAGTTCATTACGAGGCCTAGGTTTAGTAACTCCCCGAGAATCATGTCATTTATTCCGCAAGTCTTCTAGCTCACTCTTGGCCGCTCCTTAGATAACATCCCTATTTCTTATTCTCGAAACTCGTGCGGGCGCCGAGGGAATCATTGAACGTCCCACGGTCGTATGGTCCGCGGATGGAATGACATTACATAGGACCTTCGTTGGGTTCGCCGATACTACCGAACTACGTGAGTGAGGCTGCGCTGTTTGTTCTAGCAAGCTTTGTAATGGATTTCTGACCAGCCAAACCAAAGCCAAACTGGCGACGAGCCAGAGGATGAACCAATACTATTGACCTGCACTATAGCACCAGCGTACTCGTTAGAGGTATACCGCGACGGAAGAGTCCATTTTCGTGCCCACTCCGCATCCCCCGCGCTGGCTCATGCGCAGGCCTGACAGCAGCCTCCACAACAACAGAATTCGGCTACTGATCGAAGAAGCCCCGCTCTTGTGGATCTTCGGAAGGGGTGACACATTCATGAACCCGACCAACCAGGTTCCCGTTGGCTGTATGTCCCGCGGGCACCTTTCGTTGGAGATCTTTGGTTATGCTGACGAGGATGCAGAATCATGACATCGCGTAGAGATGTAGGGGTCCTAGGCTTTCTCAAATTGAGCGTAAGGCGTGATAACATGACAGAGGATATACTATAGCAGGTTAAATCGTCATTCAGTCGTTAGCCAACTGCTGCGGACAATGAAATCATGGTCCTACATATTGGTGAATGTCGTCCCTGAACCTCTCGTAAAGGGCTAAGTATATATACTAATCAGTTATCATACCCAACGAGAAGGAAAATGAAAGGTCTCACTCCACCAAGCTGGGAGGAATCTTTCAGAAACGCGGCGATAATATCGTACTTTCACTCACCATAAATGTCAAGATATTAGCCAAATTGGACACCACAATTACCCTGTGCACGCATTCATCCAGAATCGAATTAGAAGGAAGAAGTGAAGCCTACCCAAAGTAGATCGCCCCTAGATATTTATTAGAAAAGAAGAAAATCAAAATTTCATAGAACTCACCATCGCGTAATAAAATGTCCAGAATGCTCACTCTATTTGGGCAAGGGAGGATGATAGATTTGTAAAGCGTCATACAAAACACAAGTGAATCAAAGACGAGCATTCCGGCCCACGCAGCTCCTAGGCCTGTGTGGGCCAAGGTGAATATATCTCGTCAGGATACGACGTCCCCTGCCAGCACGACTCACGGACAGCTCTGAAGGAGAAGGGTTTGAATTATAGTACTTGAACCCAGTGTCACGGTGGAGTACTTACTTTTCTCGACTCAAATTTGCTCCGCACCCAACGTGTATCTGCACGTCCCGAGATTTCTCCCTTTCCCCACCCAGGATCGCCCACTATATACCACAAGATGAGAAATGGAATATCAGGTTAGGTGCTGATCCGCTAAAATTAAGACTCACACAGCCCACGACCACGACAATAACTACAATAGCAATGTACAAAGCCAGGACTTTTCGGCTCTGCTCGTACAAGGCGTACACGCGCATGACTAACATACCTACATTGGGAGAAACAATGTAATCAGGATCGTCTCAAAGTATTTCAGAAAGAATAGGCATACAAGCAACGATCATCTGAGTCACAATGGCTAGGTATTGGTGAAACGATTGCAAGTGATGGCAACTGGACAAATATCCAGATTTCAATGTTGCATTTTGTAGCGCCAGAGATGGATGAATACTAACATCTGGGAGGTTACACATCAGTGTCTCAGCCTCGCCTCGAGGGTAACAATATACTCACCTCAGTTTTGTTTGGGTTTGAAGTCGACCAAAAAAACTCCAGCATTATCGGGACATGGCCCAAGAGGACTAAATATCGATTCAAGTAGAAGAGTCCTAAAGCCCAGTTAAACTGGCCCATCCAGCACCTCTCCACTTCGGCGACAAATGTGAGACAATAGTCGTACAGAAGGATGGCTGCCCGTAAAATCCTTGTGAGCGAGAGGTAATGTGATGAAATGGACCGTACAGAAGGAAACAAGATTTAGGTAGTAGTCGGCATTCCTAAGGTCAGGTAACAGAAAATACAGAAAATAGTCAACAAAAACATCTCCCGGTAGGAAGTGAGGCTGCAAGGACTTACAAGGACTTCAGCTCAGCCAATGTTACATTAGAAGCCATTCCGAGTAGACGAAGTGACAAGCTTTGGACGAGCATCTTATTATACCTCAATCACCCAGATTCCGATGTTGATAATCAAGAACCCGACCTAGCTAAGGCTCAAACTGATGGCTAAGTGGTTTGAATTTGGTTCAACTGATTACACCGGTACTAGTCAACCTTAGAAGCTCTTATCATTGCCAAGGATTAGGCATGTTACGCTACTCTTGCACCACTCATTCCGAGCCATTCGCACGACTCACCACAGAGTCCATGACTCAATACATCAATTATGCGTACTTCTCTTGGACACCATCCGGCAACCCGAGGTCTATTTGAGGTATAACACATCGAGTACTTGGGAATATTTTGGAGGCTATCCAAGTCGGCCTTAGTCCATGGAGATCAGGTTCTGGAGAATGGAAGCGTGGGCTTCGATGCGGCACCGTGTTGGTCAGAAAGCCATACTTAGAATAAAGAACATACATTTACGTATGGATATAGACTGGACGAGCATCAACGCAGAGAGAGGCTGGTGGATGAGAAGACTCCAGATCCATTATTGACGAAGTGCGAAACTCGGACAAGTCCAAACAACACGGAAGTTGGATCTCAATCAACCTTTTCTTGGGGCTGTAAAGTAATCTTAGATGACGCTAACGAGTACAGAAAATGCTAGTCCTGTTTTTACCACGCCCCCAAAACCGCGCTAGAAAATCATTATGTAATCTTCGGACTTTGAAACCACGTCGCGTCGATTTCACGCGACAGTAACAATTTTTGACTTTTTTTTTTTTTTTGAGAGGAACCGTTTTTGTATTGCTAATTAAATATAGAAACCAAATTTTGAGGGGAGGTGGGTGCTCTTTGTGTGAGCATTTTTGTCGATGGATAATGAGGCCAAAACCCATGCACGTGATCTGAAGGTGCTTGCTGTTATCGACACTGATTTTCCTACCGCTTCCGCATCCACCTAGAAGGTCCCAAATTTTTGATAAAGTACACATTTAGACCCATTAATAAAAATTCTCTCTTAACAAATCCGAAAGGACCTTGCCATCTGTCTGTTCAATGGAGGGAAAGGTAATTTCAAAGTCCGAAGATTACATAAACATTTTCTAGCGCGGTTTTGAGGGCGTGGTAAATAACAGACTTCATATATCGTGATCCGTAGGGCACATCACATATATCGAAGACTGTCTACGAGAGACTAGGAGTTACACGAGATTCTTTTGATTGAAGAATCATTGTGTGCATCATGAAAACCACGATAGACGTCCTCATCACGCAAAGCAAAACTCTCACAGAACAACTTGAGAACAACATTATTATCCACGGCGGGGTGAGAAAATAATGTCACCGCCAGTTAACAATGTTCCCCCCGCGGTCACCTGAGGTCACCTGAGCCTCCTAGCCCTTTCATTGTGACGCCAGGCGTCGGTGGCTGGGGGACCGTCGACGTGCGCTACGGGAATTGCAGCCATGAACCGCCGAACCGCCGAATTGCCGAAATTTCCAAATCCGAGATTTTTTGCAGTTTTTTATATAATGTGAGAATTATTACGTACCATGGGAACACCATCCGTCGCTCCCATGATACCTGCATCTCCAGGAAGCCAAGGCGTCCCCCATCAGCATCTATGGACCATCTCTGTAGTCCTCAGTGCATAGAGGAGTCCAGATCGTTTCCGAGTTGCTCGGCCACGGGAAGGTTCAATTGGTTTCTTGCGTATTGCACTCCAAGCTTCTATCACCACGCCATTATCGCAATATGTCGTTAGAACGCGTTCTTTTGGTTCTGGGCATTGCACATAAACACGAAGTCTAAGTATGCTTCCCTTTGCCCAGCGCCTACACTTTCTCCGAAACTTGACCGTGATCAGCCACCAAGGTCGTTCGGCCCCCGGCTCAAGCCCGTCGAAAGGGTTTCCATTGGAGCTTCTACCTCATCTTCCATCCATCCGCGAAGCGGATTGTCCCATCTCGCCTCGCGACCCCTTCGGGCTTCCATAGCATTTATAATCTGGTCGAAGCTGCCTACGAAACGCCGCTTGGTATATTGATGAGCTCGAGCCCACCTACAACTGAGCGATAAGGACCAGGAATGGCCTCTGACGTTACACTGGCTGAGCTCAAACTCATGTAAGTCGCATACTTGCAGTCTCACTCGTTTTATGAGCTGATTTCAGTTTCCTCGCCTTAGGAGTGTCGACTCTTATTTCGGTCTCGCTGCTTACAGTAGGTTTACATCCAACACATTTCACTGCACCTCTTTCCACTCACTTCGTTCGCCGAATATACTTATGGACAGCCATTCTCCTCTACGATTATTGCCTCACATTCGTCGCTGAGGTGGAGAGATGTTGGGGTGCTGGTCGGCTCAGCTGGGCCTTGGGATTATTCTATCTGAATCGTTATTTGGTGCTCTTCAGCCATGTGCCAATAATGTTTGAGTTTCTTTGGTCATCCTCCAACCCGAACAAAGCTGAGGTGAGTATTCTCTTGTCCCAAACCTCGCATCCAGGTGGATACTGACGTACGGCCTCGTAGATGTCAGTATTTATTCATCGAAACTGGAGATGGAATCTATTTATATCATTTATATTTATACAGTTGTTCCCACTTCCAAATGTTTCACCAATACCTAGCGGTTGTGATTCAGATCATCGTTGCCTGTAGGCCCATTCTTTCCGAAATACTACAGAATGATCTTAATTGAGTTTTTTCTTCCGATATAGCCATGTTAATCATGCGGATGTATGCCTTGTACGAAAGGTGCCCAAAGGTGCTTGCCCTGTACATTGTCGTTGCAGTTGCTATCGTGGTCGTGGGTTGTGTGAGTTTCAATTTTAGTGGGAATTAGCGCTTAGCCTCCTATTCTATTGCTGATCTTGTGGTATACAGTGGGCGATACTGGGCGGAAAAAAAGAAGAACATTTGGACGTGCAGTCGCGCATCGGCTGCAGTGTGAGCTTGAGTCGAGAAAAGTACGTATAATTCGTCGTGACATAGGGTTCAAGGTCATGTAATACTCTTTACTCCTTCCTTCAGAGCCATTCGTGAGTCGTGCTAGCAGAGGATTTGTTACCTTGACAAACTGATGCTCACCTTGACCGACACAGGCTTCGCAGCGGCCTGGGCTGGAATGCTTCTCTTTGATTTACTCGTCTTTTGCATGACGTTGTACAAATCTATTGTCCTCCCTCACCCGAATGGAGTGAACATTCCAGACATTCTAATGCGTGATGGTGAGCTACCTACCCATACACTGTTTTTGTTGGATCTAATAAATATATATAAGGCGCGATCTACTTCGGGTAGGCCACGCTTTTCTTGCTTTCGGACTTCGTTCTGAATTGACGTGCACAGGGTAATTGTGGTGTCCAACTTGGCTAATATATTGTCATTTATGGTGAGATTAACTTTTGATATGGCTGCCGTCTCTTGAAAGATCGCTTTCCGCTTCTCACAGTTTGGTGGGGTAAAACCTTTTATGTTTCCTTGACATCAGGGTGATAGCTGACTCCTACTCGTAGCCCTTCACGAGAGGTATAGTAACGACATTCACCAATATGTAAGTTTATTACTCCACCATCCGCAATGATTGACTTATGGTCAATTTATGCAGTATATCCTCTGTGATGATATCACGCCTTATGCTCAATCTGAGGCACCCTTCCCTGGGGAATGGTTTATTTATCGCATCTATGGGTGAGAAGACGTACCCAAATTTGACCTTTGTTGAGCCGGAATACCCGAGCCATATAGAAGGGACACCAAGCTGGAGCTTTGATCCTCTCCAAGCTGGATGTGCCCGGGAAATGTACCATTATTTGGAAAGGGGGACGAGTCACAGTAAGTCTTTAACCATCTTGGTTTCTGCGTTTTGCTAATCATTTACCCTATCCATCAGAAACCCAGGGAATCGGCGAACGGATAGCAGATGACTGTGTAGCGACTATAATTTGAATGCCACTGGGGTTGTAATCCTACACCTATGTAGTATGAATGTGCCACGTGAGATTCGTTATGACAAACGCGTCGCGTCGCGTCGATTGTTGCAATATCACGTGGAGGTAAACACGATCTGTCACACAAATACCGAGGGTTTCTGTTTACGACGACGATGTATTCCTCCAGCCCAATTTTCCATTATCCTTCAACTCCTGCAGGCGGAAGGGACCCTCTTCAGTTCAGGCCACTGAACTCTTCACCTCTGGCAGAGAGCTCTCCAGGGAGCACCAAAACATCCCCCGTCGCTGCGGCACAAGCGCGACGCAAGTCTCAGTACAAGGGACACTCCCCAATAACTCCTCTGTCGTTCAGGAGCCTCTCTGCGGGACAAAGTTCTTCCAGAAGAAGCGATTATACTCCACCTATGCCCGTGAAAGATGATTCCCAAAAAGCGTTGCTGCGAGGCCGTTTCAAGGCTCGATGCGTGGAGAGGGCGGTTCGGGCAAGAGAAAAGGCTATCCGTGGAAAGAGGTCGTTACAGATGGGTAGTGACGATTTTCAAATGGATGATGAAGAAGAAGAGGGGGACGACGAAATCATGAAGGACGAGGTGCGATTTTTTTTTGGTCCTACTTTCCGGCGTCACCGCATCTGAACATCCGTTAGATTTTCCGAAGAATCGTGGCGAATGCTAACCGCAAACAAACACATATGTACAGGGTATCCTACGCTCAAGAAGTTGGGTCTTCTTTCGACCCAGACCTCGAGGACGTTAGTTCATGGGAGCGAGAACTCAAAGGTTAGTGTCCCTGTTTTAAATTTTCAGCTCCGTTAAGGACCTTGAAACCATCTTAGTTTCCAACTGCGAATCCCGTCCACCATCGACGCCTTTCCCTCCTCCGTCTCCGTCAGCATGGGCTTGGCTAGAAGAGCCCGAGGTCGAGGACCTGACACCTGCCGACCTTGCCGACGAAGAAATCGAAGCCTATGCGGAAGAATGTGCACAGAGAGCGGCCTTGGCTGAATTCGAGGGTATCCCAGCAGAAGAATTGTTTAACTGGTCTCCTGACGAGTTCGACGACCTGCCACAACCGACATTACATGACCACATGGATATGTCGTGATCTACTTCTGTTTCTCTACCGCCCTGGATTATCTTTCGACAACCTGTTATATAATAATCTATTTCTCTGTAACTCTTTCCTTGTTAATGTAAGTCGTAAAGTTACGACGGCCTCCGTAAATAGCCCAATATTAAATTCTCCAGAATTTTATTTAATGAGATAAGATTAGATATGTAGTTGAACTGACACCCTTTGGCTGGCCCTAAGGCTAAGGCCAATCCCGGAATGCTTTCATGTTTCCCGGATCCTCTACATGACCCAATAATTACCATGTCACCATCCCCATATTCAACGCGATGCAAAGATTAACACTGAGTGATAAAGTACCCAAATCCCCAAAAATTGGCTTGCAAGAAACTCGGAATGCTCTCTGAGGTGAGCAATTTGTATGTCATTGGCTTACCTCGTCAACCAGAGGGCAAATATTGTTCTTGAGCTGACGAGCTAAAGCTCTCCTTATTGACAGTTATTTTTGAAACAGATGAGATTCCGCTGGCAGCCCAATTGCCGCATACATGTGTTTTCGCTATCGTTATCGACATCGGTCGTTGTTGAGGACATCTGACAGACTATGTCGAATTAATGGGAGTAAATTAAAACTGGATATCACACCTCGGCAACATTTTTCTCACTAGTATTCTTGGAACGAACGTCGACCACGTCTTTCTGCGTAGATTCCGCCAGATTCAGGAATCAGCTTCTCGGGTTTGTAATTAACACACTGGATTTACCATGACTGGCCTCCCGCTATACGCATCCCTGATATTTTTCACTCGCCGACGATATCCAGACAGGCCGTCAGCAATGGTGTTTCGAGAGGTTACCGGCCAGAATTTATCAAGCTGGACACGAGTGTCATGGGGTTCGGCCGTGTGATATTGGTCCGTCCAGAAGTGGCGCTCAAGCAGTAAGTGATTAACTGCCACAATCTCTCTTATTAAAGCCACCCCCGACGTCGATTTCGCGAACGTGCTCCTAGACCCTATCTGAGGCGCAAGTTCAAACTTGTAAGTGGTGCGACGAGGTTGGACGTTCCAGGTGCTTTCTGGGATCCCATCGGCACACTGGTCCAGAAGGTTTAAAAATTTAAACGCACGTCGCGGTGGCGGCACCCCCCCCCTCCTGGGGAGCTGTCAGCGAAGCAAGTGGTAAGCACTCTTACTAAGAGTCAATGCGAAAGCTAAATGATGCGCTCCAAACGCTCGAACAAGAGAGCAATTGCGAACACCAGCGGCGGGAGATAGAATATGCCGGTTCAGTTGAGCAATCCAGAGTTGGGCAATGCAGGCTTGCTGCGAAGAACGGCGCGCGTGTGGCGTTACTCTTTCTATCGTGTACACGACTCATCCGTTCGTAATCGTGGTGATAAAGATCGGTGTTCATGGTGAGCTTGCATTAAGTATGCTCGCCTCGCCACGTACCTAATTCGGAAGCGATGTCGTTTAACTTCTCATTCATGGATGCCGCAATCCACCTTGCAGATAGCTTACTTCTAGGTAATCAAAGAGTCACCCCCTCCTTCACTTGTTGATCACCTTTCCGAAACATAGCATGATCATGACATCGTTGCAAGAAATATATCTCAAATTCCCTTCATGCGATTACGCAGACTCTCGTCTCCCCTGTGTAGCAGCCTGGAGTGATAGTTTACATCGTGCTTCATCCGAACGACGTCAGCCGTCTGGGTTAAATAGTGGTAAGTTTGGTCCGTTGATTCGATACCGTTCAACACTACTTTCGCCTTGGTATTTCAGGTCATGCCCCCTTCTATTCCGAGTTCATCCTCAAACCAAAAATAATCGATGGGCACCATCTTTGGCAGCTTGAACTCGATCCATCGCTCTTCGGTTCTCCTCAGCCCGCCCCAAACTGGCACAACAGGATATCCATGCCCGCTCAACTCACATTGCCTTATGTCATCTCGTTTCTTTTTTCCACCATATTGTCCGAGCTATTCAACTTGTGTTCACTGTTTCCCAAGGTCTCTTTACTCCTTTGCCCGATTGCCTCAAAATGTCCCATTTGCGCCGCTGATCATTGACATCAGCTTCTGGTGCCTTGGGCTTCTATCGGCGATTAATAGCTGGCATATCCACAGCGCACCGTCATTTTCTGCAGCGTTGGATGTCATCGTGGTGCAAGAGTGTTCCGTCGGATCCGCGATCCCTAATTTCTGAGGCGCACCCATTTTTGCCGGCGCCGCAAATAGTGCACACCTCCTATCCTCATGATGGTAATTTAATCCAATTCTCGCATAGTTACTCTTTCTGAACTCCGAATAATCACCTTTTGGGCAGTCAGATTTGATTCAAGAGGAAATTAAATAGCCTCAAGGAAAGTGCGTGGGTATCACCGAGAATTTTGGTGGCCTTTCTTCTTTTTTGAGATACGGTTTTTGAATATTCTAACTTTGCCGGAGCGTCCGCCCGAGCCTAACGAACATCACCCAGACAAGATTTCCTCATAAGAGCTCAATCGTGGCATCTCCCGCACTTGTCGCCCTTCCCCCACAGCGTTCTTTTGCGCTACGTAACTCCTCGGATAACGTCCATCCTATAAGGGCGACACAAGACGGCCATCTCGAATTCCATACGCCCTCGTCTAAGTCATGCTTTTTTCTTTTCCTCCGTCTGCGCACCAGCGTGCATGGTGAGTCTTTGAACTTGCTATTCGCAGATCTTTTCTCAGACGTTGGGATGTTATAGCGCCAGGAAGCAGCAGGAGCTGCAGTCGAACATCGACTCCCTGCCCGCTAAATATTCAACGCCACTCTCTTTTTCGGAAGAAAAAATTCACACTCTTTCAATTTCTCAGCTTGTGTCTCAATGTCGGTCGGGCACGATCACCCCATCGTCTATCATGACCGCCTACGCGAAGAAAACCCTCATGGCTCAGAAAGCCACCAACTGCGTAACCGACATAATGTTCGAGGAGGCCCTCCTCATCCCACCCGTCGCCAACTGGGGCCCGGGAGCTGATTCGGACACTACGATTAACGACGGCGTTCATGAACGCTCGTTGCTTGGTGTGCCTGTCAGTATCAAAGGTACGAGAACTCATTTCGACAGACGCGAACGCCACATTGACCAATAGTAATAATTGTTAGACACGATAGCTATCGAAGGCCACGATACTACCATAGGTTACTCTCGTAATGTCGGACGTCCATCTATCACTTCCTCGCCCCTCGTACGTTTGCTTCAGGATGCCGGTGCTCTCGTGCATGTGAAAACCACAGTCCCAACTGGCCTGGTTGCGATTGAGACGGTTTCTGACGTCTTCGGAAGCACGTCCAACCCGTACAACTCGCTATTTACTGCGGGGGGGTCCACCGGTGGTGGAGCCGCCCTCCTTGCCTGCGGGGGAAGCAAAATTGAGGTCGGAACGGATGTGGGTGGAAGCGTCAGGATACCTGCTCACTTTTGTGGTGTGTGGAGTTTGAAGGGGAGTGCTGGGCGATTCCCGGCTTGGGGGAGTGAATCATCTATGATGGGGATGGAGGCCATCCCGATTGTGACGTCTCCTATGGCTGGTAATCTAGCCGATTTGAGGGAGTTTTGGAAACGCGTTATCTCTGCCCGGCCCTGGCAATACGATCACACTGTAAGTTATTTTCTGACTCGATTTCTTCCTTATCAACAATGTTCGCTGCAGTGCATTCCGATGCCCTGGAAGGATATCAATCTTCGAGACGAGGGCCGGAAATTGAAGTGGGGAGTTATGTGGGAGGATGGTATGTCACACTTCGACGAGGTAAACTGCATTCTAATTCCTGTTAGGCGTGATACCCCCTAGCCCCGCGTGTAAACGTGCGTTATCGACGGTCATATCCGCTCTCAGAAAGCAGGGACACGAAGTGGTTGATTTGTACGTTCCCTTCGTCGATGACTGTCCCACCCGATGATTAAGGGATAGTTTAGCCAACCTACTGATGTCTTCGAAGGATTGAAAATAGGATATCAACTTATCTTCTCTGATGGAGGTATACACCTTCGATTGCCGGATTCCAATTAGATCTGATGGTGACTTGCATAGGCCAGCAGATTCAGGAGGCTCTCAACCCGAGCGAAAAGCTGGGCCCTTCCTCGAAGTCGATTATGGACCTTTTAGGTTTACCGAAGTTCATCAAGAAGATCTTTTCGTACTTCTCGCGTTCGTCCGATCCCATGTCCAGCCAGCTTTACGATGCTATGCACAGGAAAACTATTATCGAAGACCGCAACAATGTTGCTGCTAGGGACAGGTATCGAGCCGAGTGGCATAGGAAGTGGACAGAGGAGGGCTTGGATTTCATTTTGACCGTACCCTTGCCACTACCAGCCATCGAGAATGGGGCCTCTGAGAAAACCACACTTATGTGCGTCGGATATACGCTCTTGTTCAGCTTGGTATGATAGATTCTCTTAATATCTCCGAACTGCCGCTTATCAGATTTCATGCTTTGGTACAGCTCGATTATACCGCTGGAGTTCTTCCTGTTACGTTCGTCGACAAAAACCTGGACGGTCTCCCCGAAGATTTCATGAGATCTGATCAATTCAAATCATTCCCTACTGTTGCCAAAGGTGCTTATCAAGTCTATAATGCGGAGAAAATGCATGGCCTGCCCCTAGGCGTGCAAGTAGTTGGGAGGAGGCTCGAAGAAGAGAAGGTGCTCGAAGGTATGCAAATAATAGAGACTGCCTTGCACGAGCAGGGATCGGTCTTCGTCAACAAAGTTAATCTCTGAATCTCTTGGCACCACCGTTTGGACAACGTTCGCAGTTCCTCTCTCTTTTTTTTTACCTTTTTTTTCCTTGTGATTTGCTTCCTTCTCTGTGTTCTTCCGCTCATTCACTCTGCCACTATTAATCTCTCTCTTCCTTTCGTCCGTCCCATCGCCTCGAGGCGGCGATCTCTATAATTTCCGACGCGTTTGTGGTCATATATTCCTTCCGCCGTCAACTCTGATTCCACTCCTTGGATACCTGCGCCTCATTAAGAAGTAATTATTCGTCACTCCTTTATAACTTTTATTCATATCTGTTCTTTGTTTTGTGGTTCGTCTGGACTCGCGTGTATTCCAGTTTTAGCAACCTTGCTATTTGTAATCCATGTATTTTTCCCTTCGCTAGCGTTCAATATGTTCGACTCGTTTTTCAGTTCACCACGCGGTTGTTCAGCTCAAATGCCAGTGGTAGAGTACTTATCTGAGTGTCGACGCTTTGAATCGGTTTTTTTCGCTCTCAATCACGATCCCATGGGTGTATCAAATCATATATATGCTAGCAGGCAAGTACGGAGGACTGGATCTATCTTCCTCGCCCAGGAGCTGTATGTACATCCTGGTCGATGATCAATGGGCCCCGAGTCCGACTTCGACGGGACACTCGCTTGATCACTTTTGGACCAAATCTTCCAGACATGAGAACGAGAAAAACCAAATGGGCTATGTACTAGGAGTTTATCCATTTCAGAGTGTTTTCCTGGTCTTGACCCAGCCAGAATAACATACCAGAGAGTCTGGATGGACTTCATCATGATCGAACACACTAGCTTTTCAAACCCCGACTGAGTTGACCAAAAAGGAAATTAATGTATCGCGCTCGCCAATATCCTTCAAGATGGAGGTGACGGAGGCTCCTTTGTGAGGTTTAAAGTGATTTTTGAGCACGGTGCTTTCAAGAACCAATTAAGAACCACCAGTTTTCAATGAGTTGAAATGTTGTTCCTGCGCTGTTCCCTTTCTTCCTCTTGCTTCCTTAACCCCTCTGCAGCCTCTCACGCCGTTGCTCCCTTCCTAAACATGAGGCCATCCTAGGTAACTTCTCTGGAGACTTGCGTCACTGGGGCACAGAGATATGGCCATCAACAAAACTCGCGAAATTCATAGCAGTGTTGACAGGGGTATGATGTCTCTGGGAGTCAGTGGGGTGCGCGCTGGTGTGTGATAGTTCTTATCGACGCTAGCTCGCTTTCGAGGGATTGCGGATGAGTAGGACATGACGATGGCTGTCCTGATGGCGGTCCTTTCTGTTGATCGCGTCGCGTCGCGGTATCACGTGTGGCATTTAATCCCCTTTTTGAGTCGCTCAGTCGGACCTTGAAATCGTAGTGTACTCGATCATGATGAAGTCCTACCAGTCCCTATAGGTACAATACCGGACTATTGCCTCCGAATCCCTATCCGTTTTCAGAAAAATCACCATCCGGCCGTCTGAAAAAGTATTGAACCTATAGGGACTGGTTTCGAGTCTAGTGTTTTCCTTCACGGCTACACAAGTGGAGTCGGGGTACTACTGAGCAAGGTAGGTGACGGAATGATTGCTTTATCGCTCTAAAATAACTCATCATTGGCCGAGACTCACTGGTTATTCCAGTATGCCGTGATATGTCGCAATCAGCTGTAAGATAGGCGACGCTTTATTCCAGCACGTGTTATGTAAGCAGAGAAGTAGCTTCGCCAAGATCCTTTCTCATCCACCACAACATATATTTTGCAAATTTGAGAACCAGGGAATGATGGGGAATATG
>Ga0307513_10003556_pt1 | contig 21079 bp, 26 predicted proteins | sample 15_EM_MG_FD_202174 | JGI IMG/M metagenome (GOLD analysis project Ga0307513, IMG submission 202174) | Populus trichocarpa ectomycorrhiza microbial communities from riparian zone in the Pacific Northwest, United States - 15_EM | ecosystem: Host-associated > Plants > Roots > Unclassified | place...
TGGGTCCAGTGCCCGTGCCCTCCCCTTGAGATCAGCCGATCTTGGTAGCGGCCTGGCGCCAGAGATCCCGGGCGTCGTCGACCCAAAACGGCACGTCGTAGCTGCCACCGCCCGCACCGTGCGACATCTGCCAGCGGGAGATCTCGGGGCTTGCACCGAACACCGCGCCGGCGTCAGCCACCCAGTTGCCCTGTTCGTTCTTCACCATGTAGGTGTGGCCGAGCGCTGGGTGGGTCTCCAGGCCTTCGAGCTTCTCGGCCGGCACCACCGACACTAGCAGCGAGTGCGTGGAGTTGCATTCGGAGTGGCCGCAAGGGAACTCGACCAGAAAATTGGCCCGCCAGTCGTGGATCGGCGCCGGGTTGCTGCGCCATTTCCAGCCGGCCAGGTCGAAGAAGGCCGCCCACTGGGCTTCCAGCCGCGTACCGAACTCCAGGGCGCCGTATCTGCATGTCATGGGAAGGCCTTTCTTGAGCTTTCCATCCTAGCGGTTTCGGCCGCACAACAAAGGACTAGAGCTGGCGACCGCTTCCGCGGTCGCATTGCCTTCGAGGGGGCAAGCGGCCTTGGCCGTTCCCCTGGCGCAGACCAGTGCGCTTTTGGCCAGAGCGGCCCCGTGAGGGGGTTGAAAGGGGTCGAGGGTAGGGTGGTGACCCCTGCGGGGTCGCCTCGATCCTGGGGGCCGCGCCACGGGCGCGGCAAAGGCCCGGGGCTGCTCCCATGATTGCCCGCTCGCCAACGCCGTGTTTTCTCCCACCCGAGGTTGTCGGTCGAACGCTTTTGGGCCTGGAAGACACAGGCCCACCCTCGATCGCTCTCGGGCGGGCCTGCGGGTGAAACATCACCGGGCGCGGTCATCGGCGTCCCCGCCTGTGCCGCGGCTCAAAAGTAGCACGCGGCCGGCCCGAGCGCTAGGGTGTCGTCGACCGACCCTCACTCAACCGGGGCCGCCCGCGCCCGCACGAAAAAATCGGCCGCCATGATCGGATCCAGTCGTCGGTAGGGCGCATCGCGGAGCAGGCCGCGCGCTTCGTTTTCGTGATCGGCGCCTTGGGGATCGAGGTCGGCCAGGCGCGCAGCGCAAACGCAGAGCCAGTAGTCGTCGTCGGTGAGAAAGGGCTGGGTCATAGCGGTATCCCGGAGCACATGAACTGATAATATATACAGTACTTTGCGCCTGGCCAAGCCCCGCCTCAAGCCTCGAAAAAGCTTTGGTGTGAGCTGGGCGGGTCTCGTACCTAACCGATGTGCCATCAACGCTACTAACATCGCGGGTGAGCGTGACTTGTCGTCCGCTCTCCTGCTTTTCCTCCCTGGCAGGAGCCAGGTCGTGATGACAGCGACTAGGCTTGCCGCCCCGGCTTGACCGCTGGGGCGCCTTTTCCGTGCTCAGGCGGCCAAACGATGCTCGTAGTAGGGCCGCTGCCGGTCATCAAGAATGGCGTACTGCGCGGCCAAGTTTTTCGCATCGGGGTTCAGCCACGCGTCGATATGCTCCGCTTTGATCGGGATGACGCAGCGATCGTGCCCCGCGGCTGCGATCTCCGCCGGCGGTTCGTCGGTGATGGCCGCAAATGACCACAGATCGGGCTCTCCGGGAGCGGTCCAGCGCGACCACAGGCAAGCCACCAGCATGTCTTGGGTCGGGCGCGGCCGAAAACTCAAGCACGACGTTCTCGGGCTGGCCCTCGGGACCTAGGCGGGTCACGTTCTCATAGAACGCATTGGCCACCAGGAGGCCGTGCGAGACCCCAAACAGGCCTTTCCAGAAACCGCCCTCCAGGTTGTCGCGGCGGGCGTTGTAGGTGCCGGGAAATTTGTCGTCGTAGAAGGCAGGCTTGCCGGCCGGTCGGCATTGATAGCGCATCGGCTTGAGAACGCGGCGGCCGTTCTCCAGCACCATCACCGGCGCATAGATGCCGGGGAAAATCCGCGCGTCGCGATCCTCGAGCTCGGTCCGTCGCAGGTCAGCCAGCCAACCCCTCGCCTGGTCGATCTTGCTGGTGGCGATCCGCTTGCTTTCGCTGGCGGCCTTGGTGATCTTGTTCTGCAGCTTTCGCTCGGCGTCAACCAGGCGGGTGCGCTGCGCGAAGAGCTCCTGCTCGATCCGGGTGGTCTCGGCGGCCGTGTACGCGTCGATCAGTGCCTTGATCTCGCGCCCACGGTCGCCTTCGGGACCTTGATCTTGAATGCCTCGTTCGCGCGTCGCCAGAACAGATCATAGAAGTCGGCCAGGCTGAGCACGACGCCGTAATCGCGCACGTAGCGGCGGTAGTCGGCGAGGATCTGAGCCGAGTAGCACATCAAGGCCATCGTACCGTCCCGAGGTCGGTACGATGTTTGATGCCCCAGAGCGCCAACACCGGTCGGTTGTTCTTGGCTTTGTGGCCGGACGATCATCTCCGCGCCGCGCTTGTGGCGCACCAGGCGGCCTGGGCCTGGCCGCCGGCGGCACGGCTGACGCCACCCGAGGATCTGCACCTGACGCTGCATTTCATCGGGGCGGTGCCGGTCGACCGCCTTGACGAAATCGCGGCAGGGCTGGCGCTGCCGGCGCTGCGCGTCGAGCTCGCCCTCAGTCAGGCCGTCCTGTGGCCAGGCGGCCTGGCGATGTTGGTTTCGGTGGACGTGACGAGCTCCTTGTGTACCGTGCACGCCGATCTGGCGCACGCGCTGCGTCGTCTGGATCTGCCAGTCGAGGCGCGACGCTATCAACCGCATGTCACCCTCGCGCGCAGGGCCGCGCGGCACGTGTACCGGGGCAAGACAACATGCCGATCGTCAGATCAGAGCTACGTCTTGGCGATGCGGGACGGGGCCCACTACACGGTGCTACGCCGCTACGGTGACCCCTAGGGACTCGAAGGCGTTGGCTTCTCGACCAACCTCTCGGCGACTGCGCGGTGGGGTCGATGAATACCGTGCCGACCGCTTCCCACTGCTTGATGCCGAGAGCGTCCGCCTCGGGTTTGAGTAGTGTGGGTGCAGTTCGAGCAGGCGCTTCGCAAAGAGCGCCGTCCAGGCGGCATTCGGCCCTTCGACATCATCGGGCCTTAAATATCCCGGGGGTGCGGGGGCAGAGCCCCCGTTGATGACGATGACCCCCCGGAGGGGGGCCGTTTACCGCTTTTTAACCCACGGCATGCAGCCTGAAGGGGGCCTCCAGAGGAGGGCCCTCGCATGGTGGTGCCCTTTCATGGATCCTTGTTCGGCCAGCTCGCGCAGGCAACCGGGAAAACCTTCGCGCTGCAAGTCTGCCGGAGCGCCGCCGGGTACTACGTCGGCACGCACGACGAACACGGCGCGCCGTACTCGCGCGAGAGCGCCGAGTACTGGCCGACGATCACCGCGGCTGAAACCGCACTGCGACGCGGCCGGTGGACCCAGCGTTTGGAGCCGTGATGCTGGCGACGGGGCGGAGCGCGGGGGTCTAGATGCGTCATTGGCGCCTCATTTTTGTTGTTAGTGCACCCCCACCGGCGAGGGTGGGCGACCGTGGCCGCTGCGGGCCCGCCGATCAACCCCGGGCCCGCTCCTTCGCTCACGCTCCCGTGTGGGGGTTGACGGCGGGCCCTACTCAGCGGCCTTCTACGGTATCGCCCCCGCCGTGGGGGTAACCACTAACAACAGGAGTGAACGTTATGACAACCAAACCAACCCACCGCGCCTATCTCGTCGAAGATCCCGGTTCCGGGAAGAAGCCCCGCTGGACCGAAGTCGGCGCCGTCTGGCCGCACATCAAAGGCGGCGGCGGCTTTGACGTGGTGCTGCCGCCAGGCCTGGCCGTGTCGGGGCGCATCGTCTGTACGCCGGTGCTGGACAAAGACGAGGCACCGCAAGAGGGCGCGTAGTTCTTCCACGTTGCGCCCGACACGGTGTGCCGGGCGCAACGCCTTTCACCGTCGATGCGTCAGCGGGCCGGTTAAGCGGCCCCCTGCTCGGGGGCCGCCCCGGGAGGGGGCCGGCGCATGACGGAGCCCATCGACGCCCCGACACAGCCAGCTTTGGCCAAGCCGTGCCGTTCCTTCCCCCGGAGCGCCGCAAGCCAGGGGTTGCGCTATGGGCACAGTTGCACAATTCACTAGGCGAGGAGGCAAGCATCTCATGACCGATCCATTCAACGAACGCGCGCTGCACGCGGCGATCAACGTTTTGCGCGACAGCGTGGAGAGCGCACGCATGCCGTCGGGCGAGGCGCTGGCCTCCGCTGCTGCCGATCTTCATGCGCAGGCAGCCGATCACTTCGCGAGGCAGCTTCGCGCGCCGGCTCGCGCGCGTGTCGCCCCCGACCGGTCGGGGGAGGGGCGCGTCGTGCGCGTGTCTTGCGACCTGACCGACGGCGAGGCCTGGAACCTCGCGCAGTTCTTCAAGCGCGCGGGCTTCTCGGACTTCCGGAGTCTCGCGCAGAACGAGGCCGAAGCGTATGCCATGCGGGATGCGGCTGACCGCGTGCGAAGCGCGCTTGATGACGCGGGGTATTCGCCGCGCTAAGCCTGACCGGTGAGGCCCCCGAGCGGGGGCCCGCTTCCGGGCGGCGGGTTGAGTGGAGGTTTGCGGCACGTGATGGGCGCCCGAAAGCGGGTGGCGCGCGAAAAGTGGTTGCGCGTGTATGGAGACGAGAGCAAAATTCGTTGCCGTTTGCAGAATAGCGAGATATGTTTTTGTTGCACAAAAACCGCGACAGCCTTCGGCCGTCGATCTCGCCGAGGGGTGCTTACCGCCGCCCCCTCTGGACACCCCAGGGGATGCCCCACTCCGGGCGCCCCTCGTTGGGCGCTTTGGGAGTGGGGGACGCGCGTTGGCACGACCGCGAAAGGACCAGACTGACCGGCGCACCGGCTTGATCGGCGTGCGCTTGAGCCCTGCCGAACGCGCGACGCTTGATGCCGCCGCTGCGGCACAGGGCGTCACGCCGGCGGATTTGCTTCGCGCCGCGTTCTTACATCCAGTCAGCACGGCGCCCGCTGGCCGGAGCTCTCGCGTGCCCCCGCGTCAGCTTGAGCCGGCCGCGCTCGCGGCCTTGAACCGCGTTGGCGCCAACCTCAATCAGATCGCCCGCCGGGCAAACGCTGGCGACCTCCTGCAGCCAGGCGAGCTCCCCGAGGCGCTCGCTGATCTCGGCCACCAGCTCGACCGGATCGAGGCCCTGGTGATGGCCGAGATCGATCTCTAGGGACGAACACCATGGTCCCGCGCATCAGCAGCAAAGGGAGTTCGTTCATGGGTGCCGGGGCCTATCTGCTCCACGATCTCGGCAAGGCGCAATCGTCCGAGCGCGTCGCCTTCACCCACACGGTCAACATGCTGACCGACGACCCGGACCGGGCCGTCAAGGTCATGGCATGGACGGCCGCGCATGCCCACGATCTCAAGCAGATCTCGGGGCAGGTGATGACGGGCCGGCAGGCCAAGTTGCCGGTCTATCACTACAGCCTGGCCTGGGCCCCCGACCAGAACCCAACGCGCGCGGAGATGATCGCTTTTGGCCTCCGGTCCATGAAAGCGCTCGGGGTTGAGGAGCACGAGGCCTTATTCGTCGCCCACGACGACACGCCGCACCGGCACCTGCATGTGATGCTCAACCGGGTCCACCCGGTCACTGGCCTGATGGCCAAGATGGACCACGACCAAAACCGCCTCTCGCGCCTGGCGCAAGCCCTTGAGATGGAAGACGGCCACGTCTACTGCGCGACGCGCGTGGCCAACAATGATCGACGCAACCGCGGCGAGAAGGTCAAGGCGGTGGCCGAAGAGCGCCAATCCAGCACGGCGGCCTACAAGCAACAGCGTGCCGAACGGATCAAAGCGCAGCGCCAGGCGGCGGCGCTTGCCCACGCGCGGCTCAAAGCCGAAGCGGATAAGGCCACCGCGGCGCGGGATCTGCGAGCGGACTTCGACCGCGCGGCCGCACGCGATGATCGACAGTACCGGGTCCGGGAGATTGAACGGCCGCCGGCGGATGAAGCACGTGAGGCGCGGGCTGCCTGGGCCGAGGAAACGGACAAGGCGCGTACGGTCGCGAAGCAGGCCCAGCAGGGTCGGGAGGCCCAGCAGGCTCAGCAGGCGCGCCGCGAGGGTGTTCGTCGATGCTTCCTCGACGACAAGCGGGCCGAACGCTGGCGCGAGACCGAGGCCCGCCATCTGCAAGCGCAGAACGACAAAGAGACACGCCAGCGCGAAGCGCTCTACGACCATCAGGCCGCCACCCGCGCGCGCTTTGAAGGTCGCTTGCAGGCGAAGTACGCGCCGACCGAGCTTGCCATTGAGCGCCGCATCGCTGCGATCACGGCCCAGAGCCGCGCTGGCGGCGTGCGTGGTCTGCTCGGTCGTCTCACCGGCAAGCAGGCCCAGAACGCCGCGCAGCTCGCCGTGCACCGGGCTGCTCGTACTCGGCTTGAGGTCCAGAAGGGCGACGAACGCCAGGGCTTGGACGAGCGGCACGCGACACAGCGCGCGGTGTTGCAGACACGCCAGGCGTCGGACCGTGCGAGGTTGATCGACCGGATGCAGGCAATCAAGAGCCGACAGGATGCGGCCTTTGCGAAGCGCGAGGAGGCCCGAGCAGCACGGCTGGCCACCGCGGCGCCACTGGCCGCACAGCGCGGTGATGACGCACACCGCCTGACTGTGCAGGCCCAACGTGAGGCCGCGCGTCCCCATGTGCGTGCCGTGGTGGCGGCACGTGCCCAACGCGCTGACCACGCGCGCGCAACCGGTCAAACGGGGCGACCCGGCACTCCAGCGGCAAGCTTGCAGGCTACGCCGCAGGCAGTGTATGGCCGCGTGGTTGGAAGATCGCCGGTGCCGGAACGCGCCGGCAATGACGCCGAGCGCAGGGCGCCGCCTGACCGAGGAGGACCGCGTAATCATCCGAGAAAAACCGGGCCGTCGCAGGGTCGCGGGCGGTAAGGTGCTACCTTAACGTGGCGAGTGCAGGGGAGGCTTCAGATGTCAAACTTTCCGAGTGTGGGTGGCTATCCGCAGAGTGATCCTGGAATGCCGGTTCTCATCGGAGGTGGTGGTCCAGCTGCAGATGGACCCGACGACGGCCGTCAGCGGGATCCAAAGTCTGGAGGAGGTCGATTCGCAACCGTGGTGATGATGGCGGCCATTTTGGCCTTGACGGGGTTGCTTCTGTATCTGCTGTACGCCCTTATCCTGCAGTACGCCCCTGAGCACCTGCGGCCTGGGCAGGTGATCGGTCGCTCGATTGGCGACACCAAAGAGGCCTATGACAGAGTGACCGGGCCCACCGCCGCGGCGCTCCAAGCGAAGATGCTTGAGCAGGAGAACGCAGCGAAGATTCAGATCCAGGACATGGAGCTTCGCATGCAGGAGCGCCTGAAGGTTCTTGATGCGCAACTTGACATCGCAAAGCAGGCTGCAGCCAAGAACTTCGAAATCGCGGCGCAGTACCAGAAGCTGAACGCCGACATGCTGAATCGGATGGCACAGGTCAGGATCGATCAGTATCAAAGCCAAGAGGCTGGCCGCGCCGCAGCCATCATGTTCTACGACATCGCGGGAGCGATGGCGAACATCACCGGCCGGTCGGACTACGCCGCAACCATCGAGCAACAGCGAAACCGGACCCAAACGTCAAGCATCAACGAGGTGCGCAACGGTATGCAGGACGTGTTCGCGCAGATTTCGACGATGAACCCGGTTGGGACCCTCGTGTCCCCTGCACAGCTCAACCAGCAGCTTGTCCAGTCACCATCGGTCGTGCCGTTTCCACATGCTGCGTCGGCGCCGACCCTTCAGGGGGGACCCACCTCGCCGTTCAGAAAGGTGCCTTAAGCTTCTTGGCATAGGCCGCCAGAAGCCGGTCGAACCCGCCCTGATTGCGCAACCCGAAGCTGAGCGCCGGCGTGACGTGCGGACGATCGGCATACTTGCGCAGCGGTGTGAATCGACCCGAGAACCAGGGCGATTCGTAGTAGTTCACTCGCACATACCAGATGGGCAGCCTGCCCTTGATCAGGAGGAGTCCGGTGCCGGTCGCTGCGGAGAGCAGGCGACTGACTTCGTCCGGCTGGATCAGGGGGACTTCTCGCACTTGTCTGCTGGCCGACTTTTGCTGCTGCTGGCTCGTGGACGTTGCGGTGTCATCTAGGCTTGACGATGCGATGGCTTCAAGGGTGGCCTGAAAGAATCGACGGCCTGCAAGAAGGCCGACGATGGGCGCGGTGCGTTGATAGGCCGACCGGCGCGAACCGGAAGCCTGACTACTGGCGCTGTCCGACTGGCTCGTGAGCCACACGGCGGTCTTGCCCGCAGCCTTTGATACATGCTCGCACGTTGCGGTGTCAGACACCGCAAACACCTGGAGCGCGCCGGCGTTCGCGATGAAGGTTTCCCACGTGTTGGGGTACATCGCCTTCAACTGCTGGAGGTCCTGAAGAATGGCCCAGAGTCTGATGCCGTATCCGGCAGCGAAGCCGGCGGCATTTTCGATGATGCTCATGGGCCCCAGCGTGAAGAACTCGTCGAGCACGAAGAGGACCGGGGCGCCTGTCGCGGACTGATCCTGAGTTCTCTGAAGCGCCGCCATGATCTGACTGATCATGACGCGCATCCAGCGGTTGTGGGTCTGCATCCGCGTCGCCGGCAGACACAGATAGACGGACACGCCCTTGGGGTTGGTCTTGAGGTCCAGCGGCTTGAACGTTCTGGTCCCGCTCCGCAAGGTTTTTTTGTAGCTGGCGCCCAAGGAGTCGAGGAACGCTGTGTTCCGGCGGGCGTTGGAGAGGATGGAACCGCGCTCCTCCTTCCCCGCGCTTTCCCAGGCGAAAGCGGTCGCGGCGATGACTTCTGCGAGGCCGTCCAACTTGGCAAGCTGTTCCTGGATCAGCGGATCCATTGAACTGTCGATCGTCTTCATCCGGTCGATCAGATGAAAGAACGGATCCGGACACGCGGTTTCGAAGGCGGGGTTGTCGGCGCGTTCAGCCTTCCAGGCAGCGACCTCGCCTTGGACAAGTAGGTCGCGGACCAAAAACAGATCAGCGTCCCGATAGACGACCCGCGCATAGAGGATCAGGCCCTTCAGGAAGTTCTTAGCGCTCTCGTCCCAGTGGATGTTCTGGTGCCCTGAGGGAATGACCAGGGACTCCGCGAGCAGGGCGGCGTCGTCCACGATGTCGTCTGAAGACAAGTCGAGAGCGGCCAGGGGATTGAAGCCGCCGCGATACGCTTCAGGCACCGTAGTGACGTTGAACGGATCGAGGACGTACACATCCTGGCCGAGGCTCGTGGCCAGGGCGTCGGCCCGTTGGAGTGCGGTGATCGAAGCGTTCTCGCCTTTGGGGTCGATGACCACCACGGAGCCCGGGTAGAGGCAGAGGTTCGGGATGATGGCGCTTGTGCCCTTGCCTGAACGGGTGCCGGCAATGGTGATGAAGTGACTGTCGTCACGATGGCCAAGCGCCATGGCTTCCGCAGACATTGCGGAGCGCCAGAGCTCGTCCAGCTCGCGGATGAGCTTGGCCCGGTCTTTGGGGTCGGTGACCCGATCGAACGCCTGCCGCGCGCGGTGGCAGGCCGACCAGAGATTGGAGAGGCGCGGCCACATGTCGTCGCAGGGCAGGGCGCCTAAAAACAGTGTGTCTGGAGCGGCATGCACCAGGCTGCTAACCTCGGACGGGCTTTCCCATCGCGCGGAGGCGATTGGGACATCTGTATCGTTGCCGACACCGCGAGGGAGACCAAACATGCCGCGTCCTCTCTGTTCCGTGAGCGGCCGCCGGGAGGGCCGAAGTCGATCAGAATACTGAGAAAGACGAAGGCGGCTGTCCGTGATCAACGAAGGGAAGGGATGGACAGGGTGGAAGACGGGGTCCTGAACCGGCACTTTGAAGACGCGGAAGTTCGTCTGGAGTCACGCTCAGACTGGACGGCTGTCGGCACGGTCGTTGTGCTGCTAGCTGTCGGCATCGGGGCGGTTTTCTTCATGCTGGTTGCCCTCGACGGGGGCAAGATCAAGCCGGCGGACCTGAACAAGAGCATTGGTAACGCGGTCTACGCCGTCATGTTTGCCACGCTGGCGTTCGCCCTGTGGCGGATGGGGTCCCTGGTATGGGACTTCGCGCGCGAGAAGAAGCTCGCTTTCGAGGATCTACAGCATCTCTGGTACGCTGCCGGCGAGTCTGTCAACGGCTTCGTCGACCAGGCGGAGAAGGCTCAGCGTACTGGGCTGTTCGCTCAACACATCATGAAGCTCCATGCTATCTCGAGGCAGCACGGAGAGATTGACCAGGCCGTGCTGATCGAGGTAATGCACGCGCGATTGTCAGCGCGCAACAAGGGACTTGAGGTCCTTGGCAGCACGCTTGTCACCATGGGGCTGATCGGGACGATTTTCGGGCTTGTGTTCCTCACCGACGGCATGGCCGACGTGATGCTGAAGCACGGGGCGTCGTCGAATGTGGTCGAGGGGCTGTTTGCCAAAGGGAGCGGGCCGATGTACGGGCTCGGGTTTGCGTTCTACACGACTCTGCTCGGAGCGTTCGCCGGGGGCATTGTCCTGCGCTTTTTTTCCATGTGGTTTGAAGCACGGATCTCGGATTTCGTCGCGACCATCGCGGAGCTGACCGAGGTCAACGTCCTCCCCAGGATACGAAAGGAGCGGGAAGAGAGAGAACGACAAGAGACGCCACTGAACTACACGACGCGGTAGGGCCGTCGTGCGTTTACGCCCCGCACCCGACGCTGGCAGCTTCTACGAGTCGTTCAGCGATCTCATTTTCGGCGTGCTCGCCATCTTCGTGCTTCTTAGCATGGTGTTCGTCGTGCTGGTGCAGAGCGGCGGCCGCGGCGGCGAGGATGTCGCGAAGGTGCAACAGGAGCTCGAGACACAGAAGGAAGCGGCGCGGGTCGCGCGCGAGCAGGCGAAGGAGAAGCTGCTCGAATCGCGGGAGACCGCTCGACAGCTTGCGCAGGCACAGAGTCAGAGCGATGCGCTCAAGAGCGCTATACAGACGAACAGCCTGCAGTTGGCAATCGCCGTGGATCGCACAAACAGTATGGGGGAAGGGCTGAAGGCGCTCATTGAGACCCTGGAGACCTTTGCGGATGTCATGGCGCAGTACGCGACTACTCTCGAAGTCACCATATACGCCTATCACGAATCACAGCCGGCTCGTTATGGGATGAAGAGGATTCATCCAAGGGACAAGGATAGTGGCCGCTCGTTGGCGGACTTTTCGAAGTTCCTAGCAGGCCTTTTGCCGACGAGTAACGGTATCGCGCCAGTTACGAGCGCTCTTCGGGAAGCTACGGGTTCGTTCGCTGATCCCGGGAGTTTCGGTGGCGCCCAAGTGCTGATGGTTGTGGGGGACGTTGGGCCGTTTGAGTCGGGTAGTGCTGTTGGAGGTGCGTTCGGTTTAGACGTGTCTTCTGAACGTGAGGCAGAGGCGCTTGCTGTTGTGCGGACATGGCGCGATGGGTCGCCGCGGCGGCGCGTCATAGGTGTGTACACGGACAAAGGTTGCCGCAAGATCGAACAGGACAGTAGGTTGGAAGCGGACGCCGTCTGCCATGCATCGCAGGCGAGTCGCGAGTTCTTCCGGAAGCTCTGTCTTATGAGCAGCGCGGAGCGTCACTGCCGGAACATTTCCGAAGACGCGATGCTTGTTCCCTTGTTTCGAGCCATCACCAAGTGAACAGCAGAAAGGAATACCGATGAGAGGTATAGCCGGCAAGCGGCCTGAGAAAGCGCCGAAGCGTCCAGAGAACCATCCGCCTGGAAGGCTCTGGCAATGGGCGCCGCGTGCGCTGGCTGGCCTCGCCGTCGCCGTAGGGATACTCCTTGTCGTAGCCGTTGTGTGGCAGCCGGGCAAAAGCTCACCACCGGTGACGCCGACAGGCGATAAGACCGTCCAGCCGCAGCCGGATGGAGACGCGATCTCGAAGCGGCAGGCGTTGGAGCTTTATGAGGCGATCGTCGCCGTTCTTAAGGCCGACGAGCGTCGAAAGATGTGGGCTACACGTGTTGACGAAGGGCGCAAGGCAGAGCTCGACGCGGACGTGATCGAGCAGATGGAAGGCGCCAGGGTTGGCGAAGAGAAGGCCCGCCAGGGGGAGGCAAGTAAGGTTGCGGACATGCTGGTGGCGTTGAACACGCGCTACAAGGCGCAGGCGGGGGGCATCGCCGATGTTGCAAACCGCCTCGCCATAGAGTGGGATGGAAAGGGCGCTAAGCCGGAGTCCGATCTTCTGTTGCGTGCCGTAGATGCCTTGAAGAAGGCGCCCGCGGGTGCTGAGCGCCAGGCGCTGAATGCGGTCTTGGCGCCTGTGAAACCCTGATGTTCGGCGTGCGCGCTACTAAGCTGACGGCCGTAGTCGCTGGGCTGCTGCTGGCAGCCTGCGCAAGCGGGGGCGGTCAGTCTGGTTCTCGGCCCAACGACGTTGCAACGGGCACGATCGGCGGCCTGGTCGCGACGCTCGTGTGCTTTGGACTCGCCCGAGATCCGGGGTGTGCGGCTCTTGCCGTTGCTGGCACGGCGACCGGTGTCCTTGTCCAGAAGAGACGTGACGAGCTTGTCCGGCTCCGGGAGCGATCCGAAGCGGAGCTTCTCGTCTACAAGGGCGGGTACAACGAGGTGACCAAAATCCTGGTGACCCAAGGAAATCAACTCGCCCAGTTGCGTTCGCAGCATGCTTCATTGCAGGACCAACGAGCGCAAAGTGAGCGACGGCGCACAGAGACTGATCAGCGCGTGAACGAACTGCGCAAGCAAGTTCAGGAGACGCGGGAGGTCACAAAATTGGTGCACCAAGAGCTTGAGTCGACGAACCGGCAGATCCGGGAGTTGGAGCTTCAGACCGGCGGGAATACCGAACAAGTAGAGCGCAAGATCAAGAGTCTGAACGAGATGAGGGCCAGGATGGTCGCGCTGCTCGACAGCGCGAGGTATAACGAAGAACAGTTTCAGCAGATTGGCAAGTTGTTGCCGCTGTTCAGCGATTGACATCGGGAGGCAAGATCCGAATGGAACGGTGGATCCTGTGCATGGGTCTTTTTTTCGTCTGTGTCGGGTGTTCCTCAACTCCCGAGGATGACAACCCGAAAACCGCCTCCTTTGGGACGGTCTTGTTGGATCCTGGGCGCTTAGCGAGGCAGCAGAAGGAGCTGGAGGCGAAAATTGCCGCTGCCAAAGCACAGTACGAAGCAGCGGTCAGGCAGGCGGACGAGCAGGCCGCCGAAATGGAAAAGCTGATCAAGGACATTGATCAACAGGCAAGCGCCCTCAAGCAGGAAAAAGGTGTGGATTCAGCCAAGCTTGCCGAGATTCGGCGGCTTCAAGGAGAGGCAGATGCAGCCAAAGCAGAAAGGGAGCGCTCGGAAGTCGAACTTGGAGAGGCGAACAAGAAGCTGCAGGCAGCCAAGAGCATGACTCCTGAGCAACAGCAGGAGGCGCTGCGGAAGTTCAAGGAGGCGGAGGAGCGGCACGCGAAGGCGCTCCGCAGTAACGAGACGCTGAAGAAGGGTCTCCACGACCAACTTAGTAGCCTAGCTGATGAGAGCCGACGGAAGAATCTAGTGCGATAGATGCTGACCTACTCGGTGTCTACGCGGATACTCGCGAGGCTGCGCGCTTCGCCGGCAGTCAGCGGGCAGCGAGGCAACGCGATGTCCGCCAGCAGGCGCCCGCGGTCATCCAGTTCGATGGCTTGAATGTCGCAGGCCCTCAGCGGAGGTGCCGTGCCTCTCCAGAACATCCATCGTTCGGTCGGTGGATAGGCGCAGGTCATCAGTTGGTAGGCGGTGCCGTTCACGTCAACCGTAGAAACTGGAAGATCTTCGCTGGCTATCTGGTCCGACGTGCTTTGGTCGAAGTTCGCGAGACGACCGTTCTGAACCGCGCGTACCCGTTGCGCTTGAAATCTTGGCTTCAGGTGGATGTATCTGAGCACGACGGCGTTGGAAGACTCAGCGCAGCCGCGCGGAAAGAGTAGTGGTGGTGGTCCACTGCTTGCGACTGGTTGCAGGCTTTGCGCCTGGACCGCAGGCTCGTTTGCAGGCTGCGCCGGTTGAGGCGGGCGCGCGGGATTTCGCTTTTGTTGGTCTTCTTGAATACGCCGTATCGCGATGCGGATGTTCATGCAATTTGGGACGGCCGAACAAACAAACCGGTCGAGAGTCTCTAGGAAACCCTTATTTTCGGCCTGCGCGGGCTGAGCCGGCTGTTGCGCCGCCCGTGAATCTTTGTCGGTCGAGCTGCACCCGAGGAGCCCCGCACTCATGGCCGCGACGATCAGAGCCGGCAAGCCGCTTAGCCTTGACGCCTGCATTGGCCGCTTCGCTAACGACTTGGGCATCGCCTGGTCCCTCCGCTGTGGCTTTTCGCCGGCCACTTGATTTCCGATGATGTGGCGGTCTATTTTCGGCTAGCGCCCTGGTCGGTTGGTGGTTCTCGGCCCGCGTCCCTCAGTGTAGTTCGGCTCGATCCAGTTCGACGTGTTGACTGCCGGTCCGGCTCGATCGCGCGTGTCTTGTCAAGTCGGCGAACCGTAGGCCGCCGTCCATCGATCGTCTTGATCTCGCTGCGCTTCCTCTCGAATTCGGCCTTGCCTGCTTCGGGGCGGAAAGCGGTCGGCGAATTCGCCGGGTTGGCGGGGACCGTCACCAAGGTGTTGGTCGGCTCGTGATAGTAATAGTCGGCCAGCCGCCAGGGCTGGCTCGACGGGCCGCGAAAGGTCAGCGTGTTGGAGTCCGATAGGACGGCTATGACGTGCTGGGTTAGGTCTGTCACGGAGCCGATCGGGACGGTGGTGGTGCGTGAGGTTCCACCGCGCGTGGGGTCTCGAAAACCGGCGGCATGGGCCGCAAAGGCGTGCGCGGCGGCAAGTTTGCCGATTTCCTCGGGCGAAGGTGCCATTGGGCGCGGGGCTTAGTCCGGCACCACGTTCACGACGGCTTCGAGCTGATCGGACAGGTCTCGAACTCTCTCGAAGGAGTGCCCTATTGCTGTTGCATCCTGCAGCGACCAGGTCGCTGCCACGGTGCCCAGGATCGCCATGATGGAGCCGAGCGTCTCGATCGGCATGGTCAGGGTGACCAGACGCGTATCAGGGGACCATGAAGCCAGCTCAACTTGACGAGCGTCGTAGCGTTGGTCACCGGAAGGCGGCGATGGCGAGTCGCCAACTGGTGTTTCCGGCGCCTCGTCCAGCGGTTCGTCAGGTCTGTCGAGTTCGTCGACCTTCGACTGGATCCCGTATTTCAGCGCAAGGGTGAAGTCGGCAAGGAAGTTGCCGGGGTTGGTGGTTGTGCGGTTGCGGATCGCATTGATCGCTGCGATCCAGGCAACTTGTACAAGGTCTCCAGTCTTCCACTCGGTTTCAGCATCGAGCCAGTCAAGTGCGTTCCAGTACCACCCCTCCATGGCGATAGAGTGTTGGGCTCGATCGAAGCCGAGCAGCACTCTGGAATGTGATTCGTTTGTCGCCAGGTCGTATGGCACGGTCTACCTCCCTCGTTTGCTGCCGTGCGTGCGCGCGAAGGCCGCCACGGCCTGGCCACTTTCGCGCTGGAATCCCTGCCGGAGGGACCCCTTCGCACCGGTGTGGACCTTTTCGCTTAAAAATACACCGACCTGACGAGATCTGTCAGTAGGAACATAAGCCTGCCCGACACGAGCGGAGGCGAGATCGCGCTCCGCCTGGGCTGAAGCCATCACACGCCGAACTTCAGCGCCGAGGGGTCCGGGCATTTCAAGCGTCATCTGAGGGCGATCCTTTCGGATAGCCTCTGGAATCCGCCACTGTCTTGCTCCGGTCTCATCCTTCATGAGGGTTCCCCTGCTAGAAGGATGATCTTAGCGGCGGTGTGGTGCGAAGCTAAGGGCCAGCCCTTTGGGCCGGTCGTTGAAGCGCTGACGTTTGCGCCTTGTCAGCTCTTCGAACCGTCGTTGCGCATCCGCTCGAGGGCTTCGTCAACCCCGCGATCGAACTCGCGCATCTCTTTGCCCCTGTAGTACTGCTCACGTTCGCGATCGGACGTGGAGCTGTCGGGCCGGTTGCCGCCGCCATCGCGGCCTTGGCGGATCCAGTAGTCATCGGTCTGCATGGTCATGGTGTTGCTCCGAGGTGGCGCAAGCATTTCTTGCCCGCACGGTGCGCCAATTGCGCGAGCGCCGGCATCGAAAGGAGCCGGTGCCGGGAGTCTAGACACAATTGGAAAATCTTCCAATAATCGCAGCATCACTCTCCAAGCTGGGTGAGCCCCTCAGCGGGCGCACCCGGAGGTGAGGCCGCCGCATCGGCGAAACTCGCGGATTCCGTCCATGGAACTCCGCCCCCGATGCCGACCGCCCGCCGGCGAGTGATCACCTGTGCTTTCGACAGCGGCGCTGTCCTGGAAGCCATGATCGCGGTCGCCCTCGCGGAGGGGCTGACCAAGAAGGCCTTCGCCGAAGCCGCCGACCTTGACCCTGCGGATCTGCACAAATACACCAAGCCCGACGGGCCCAAGATGAGTACGGCAACGCTCGCGCGCGTGGCCGAGGGCAACGGGTTCGAGCTCGCCATCCAGATTCGGCGCAGGAAGCCGCCGACGCGGTAGTACGGTAGCCAGCTTGCCTTCGCTGGAGCCGTCGGCCGATGCGGCTGATTGGGTGTCGCCTGGCGTCGCTAGCCCATGGCGCGGCCGGGGTGTTCACCTGGAAAACAACGTGTTGGGTGAGGGCGCGATGTTGATTCGTAAGAATCAAAAGCTCGACGATGAACGAGTCATGTGCTCGAATACATCAACGAAAGAGGCCCGACGTTGCAGGTCGGGCCTCTTCGGGCCAGCGAAAAGCCGCAATGGGCTGGCCGCCTAGCCTACTCCTCGCAGAGTGTTGGTAATGGTACACGGACTCATTGGGTTGTGGGCACTCCCATCACCCTAAATAGGGGTTCGTTGTGTCCATTTCCCTAGGTTTTTGCGTAAAGCCGCGGCGCATTGAGAAATGGCGGAAGTTATGAAGGCCTGGCTTTGGAAAATTGTTCGCGGCTTGCCGGAGCACACGATCAGCGTCCTGGTGGCGCATGGCGTGATCCAACTCTGCGAGTTGATCCGTCCTCTGTTGTTGTCGTAAATGCAGCTCCTCATGAAAGTTCGGGGTCTGACATCCTAACGCGTTAGGAGAACGCAGCCCGATTGTGGTCCACCTTGATGTCCATCATCGGCGTCCCATGTATCAATGAGGATCTCGCCGTCACGGCCGAGTCTCGGCTTCCTTCAATTCTTTGCCGCTCCAATTGCTGGAACCGACGCGGATGCGGCCAGAGGAAGTGTGCCCGTATCACAATTTATGCTCACACGAGAGACAAAGCTTTCTCTGTCGACTGCTTCTTTCATTTGTACCTCATCATTTTTGCAAGCAAGTTCATAAGATTCAACTCTAGTTGAACCGCTATTGACGAAAGGGCTATGTACATAAAAAAGTGAAGCATTGGAAGTTCCGCCAAATACCACAACACCATTTTTCAGTGTCTTTTGCGCGAAGAGTTTTAGGCTATGTCCCGCGATGGATATCCGTTGAGAAGTATCAGTGTAGTCGTGGGTCACCTGTCGTAAACGCCCTGTCGGATCGTAGACGTAGGAATATCCATCCCCCGGCATTGCCGTCTCGGAAGGTAGGTAAGGAGTCGGCTTCGAGAATGAAAAATCGAAAGAGGAACTATTCGAGGATGACGTTAAAATGGCCTCTCTTGGCTCACAGGCAGAGAGGGAGTAGAAAGTCCATGGCCCAGTAATCGCAGAACTATCGTATCGCAACAAGGTTTTATATGACTGATCAACGTCAAGTGAGTATCCAATCAATGGACTGCTGTTGTTTATCGCGATAGCTAATTCCGACTGCAGCCCCGCCTGAGATGCGTAAAAGCCTTCGGACTTCCAATGGTTGCTACCGCTGAATGAAACAGTAGCTGATCGAAGTTTAAATAAACCAGCAACCGCCTTCCTTAAGTCCTTCGCAAGAATTGCTTTTGCCATTTCCTGCGAGGCAGACTCGCTGCTGTGGTCAACAAACGCGAAAGTAGCCTGGGGCGTATCCCAGACCGCTCCCTCTAAGGTGGCAGCGCCTGAAGTAGCAGCGGGGGGCGTCGTAGAAACGACCTCATCTTCTTGGGCTCTCATTAGAGTTGCCTTGTTCTCTATGTCTAGCCGTGCGGTTGGCCGCGACGGGGCAGATGCCGGTCCTTTCGAAGTGGCGATGTTTGGTGGTACAGCAGGGGCATCCTTTGGCGGCAGGAGCGCCACAGGCTCCTCGGCTTTATTATACGGAGCTGTTGCCTCAGTTTCGTGTAGTTGGCTCGCGGCCGTGATCGGTAACTCAGCCGCTGGAATGCGCGAAGGTTGACTTGCGGACGGGGCAAAATGAGCAGTCGGTAGTTTGTCAGTAGAAGAATAATCGAAGCTCTCACGAAGCGCAGTGATAAGGTCACTCAGCTCTTTAGGAGCAGATAGCTGAGCCGCGAGTATTCCAATCATGGCCACGAATCCGAATATTGCGCACGCATAGGCAAGCGTTCGACCAAATGCTCGAATCGCAGGCTTGGGGGGTGCTATGCGAACCTCCGAGCCTGCGCGAGCTTCTTCCGGAATGTTGTCAGACCCGTCGGGCCGCTCCGCTTCCGGGATGCTAATAGGCTCTGTTAGAGCGAGGCGGAGCCGGAGTTTTGTTTCCGCGGATAGCTTTGGCTTATGAAGGTCGCCGGGGCGGGCGCCGTTGAGAAGGCATAGCCCATCGATGGCAAACTGATCTGCCTTATCTAGCGCGTTATACCAGGATGCCTCTGAGAGCAAGGCTGCTTTTTGCAGCGAGGGCGAACCGGAGGAATCAAGGGAACCTTGATGATCAGGCGAGCACCGACGATCATCGTCCTGGGGGGTCATGGCTTCATCGCTCACTGTTTTTCACCGATCGCGAAGTCGGCGCCGCAAAATATGCTTATTTCTATTTCTGAAAGCGCCCGCTGCTTCCGAAGTTCTAGGACAGTGTCGACCAAAATTGGATGTGTTGACAGTGTCTCGAAAATGGCTGGGTGCATGAGTCCTTCGATGACTGAATGCTTCACAAATTCAGCCAGCATGCGGATTTTGCCTCGGTGACACATGAGATAGGTGCTGCCACTCGATGCATCATTCAAGCGGGCCTGCCGTTTTAGTGTGTCGACAGCGTCTTGAGTATCTGCAAGGCCATGACGCAGAAGTAATGAACATATGATGTCATCGATTTCGGCCTCTAGCTTGGATGGATCGGAGTCCGATTCGGCCTTCTGGAACTTATACTCAAGCCTGCCCAGTTCGTAGATAAGATCCTTGAATGTCGCTGCGGCAGTTCGTAGAATGCCTTTGGGGAGCCGTGGTTCCTGAAGCAGTTTGGCTGACGATTCGCGGAGGAGTTCGATGCACGAGTTTATGGATCGTGTGGAACACTCCTTCGTCAGGGGAAGCCGTTCGTGTGTTTTCGGGCTCAGGTGGCTGAAGAGCTCATGGGTCTGCATGGCCTCGCTAAGAATAGACTCCCCCGGTATGACCCGAATCCGTGCAACGAAAAATGGTTTCAGCTTGGGATCTACTAGCCACGCATATGCGGTGAGTGCTGCGCCAGCGAGCCAACGAGAACTCCAGCTGCATTTTATTTCTTCGGTAGGATACGAGTTCGGAAGATAGGGTCGCAATGCTTGAAGAGCTTCAGCCAGTGCAACTAAAAAATCCTCCCCTGGGAGATTGCGCGGCTTGTACGAAAGAATCAGAAATCGGAGATCCTTTAGCTCGTATTCCGGCAGGCGAGCAGGCATGCGAGTGTCTTGAAGAATGACCCTTATGCCAGGCGTGGAGAACACGTCCTGGGTCAACAAGTGGAGCCAGATATGGTCCTCGTGCAGGAGATTAAAGAGATCGTCTGTCTCGAGTTCGAACGCAACTGGACGCGTCAGCCAGTTGCGATGCACTGCTGCGGATAGAGGCTGTATGGCCGGTCCCATGAGTTCAGCTTACGTGGGGAGTCCACGGCGTGGCTCGAAGTCGAGCTTACGGTTACAACTAGAAACGGGTGGTGTGCGGTGTCGTGCCCTTTGCTGGCGCCAGAACTGCGTCAGATCACGATTCGCTCAACCTCGTCGAGGTTGACCTGATCACCGCGGCGGTCGTAGAGGCCGGTAGTGCGCGCGCTCTCGTGGTTAGCCATCTGCTGGGCGATTTCCAGCTTGCCGCCGTTCTTCAGGTACTCAGTGATGCCGGTGGCCCTGAAGCTGTGGTTGCCGACCAGTGTTGCGACCCCTGCTGCGAGCGCACGCTTGCGGATCATGCGGTAGGCGTCAGCCTGGGCCATCGGTCGCTCTGAAAGCTCGCCCTTGTGCGTGTGTGTTGCGGTGCGGAACAGGTAGCCTTTCGCATCGACGAGGCCGGCGCCGTCGATGTAGGCGTGCAGGTAGGCCTCGAGGTTGTGGTGGCAGGGCATCTCGTGCCGCTTGCCGCCTTTCTCGTGGAGGCGGATCCAGGTGCGGCGGCTTTGGACGTACACGTCTTCGACGCGCATCTTGAGCGCGGCGCCGACCCGGGCGAAGGTGTAGACCATCAACGCGATCAGCGCGCGGTCGCGCAGGCCTTGCGGCGTGTTGGTGTCGATCGCGTCAAGCAGCGCCCGCGCTTCGTCGGCCGCGAGTACGGGCGTCTTGCCTTTCCTAACCGAGTGCTTGGGCCCGCGCACCGAGCTTGCCGGGTTGGTGGCGACGATTTGGCCCACCACCAGCCAGTCGAAGAGCATGCGGATCGCCGCCAGGTGCAACTTCACGGACGGAGGCGCTAGGCGCAGCGACAGCGTCTCGATATAGGCCGCGACGTGCACCGGCTCGATGTCTTGCAGGTTGTGCAGCTGGGCGCTCGCGCACCACGCGGCGAACTCGGCTGCCGCGCGCGCGTAGGCCTTGCGCGTGTTGGGGTTGCGGATGTTGGCGGTGAAGAATTCGACGTAGCGTAAGCGTCTCGGCGAGGCACCTTGAGCTGATGCCAATGGGTTGTCAGCATGGCGCCGATGGCCAAGTTGGCGACTTTGTTCTGCGCGACGGTGCTTGCCGCCGG
>Ga0307513_10003557_pt1 | contig 21077 bp, 26 predicted proteins | sample 15_EM_MG_FD_202174 | JGI IMG/M metagenome (GOLD analysis project Ga0307513, IMG submission 202174) | Populus trichocarpa ectomycorrhiza microbial communities from riparian zone in the Pacific Northwest, United States - 15_EM | ecosystem: Host-associated > Plants > Roots > Unclassified | place...
AAGAATGAGAGAGAGATAGGTTGTTCCTAGTCCAGGTTCGATAAATATAGCACCCGAAGGCAGAACTTATGCATTGAGGCATGCGTACGTGATAGGTTGTCAGGTTGGGATCAAACCAACAACTAGGAGACGAAACAACTTGAGAGACGAGTTGGAGCAGGCTGGCCAGGCGCCAAAGCCGCGGTCGGCCGCAGATGCCAGTCGGAGGGTCCTTCGAAGGGTACCACAGTCGTAGTAATTCAGATCATACAATGTACGCCAGGAATGCGGGTCTTTATCCACAGGTGGGTGGAGAGCCGTGATGCTAGAAAGTCCACCTGCAAGGTGTATGATGAGTATATTCAAAGCCGAGCCACTGGGCGAGAAACGAGAAATGGATTGCGAAGGGGTTTGTCAAGTACATTGCAGCACGAGCAAAAAGATATCACGAGCATTGGGGATGCATATGGGAGTGGTTGTATTGAGTTGGGTTGATGAGGTGGGTGGGGTGTAGACATGTGTAAAGAATCGTGGAGGGATCGGGAGAGGAAAGGAAGACCCGTAACGCGTGCAGCACCAACAGTAACAGCAACAGTTCGAGTTGGGCGATCCCTGGTCTAGCCACGATTTGAGAGCAAGGTTAATCATACGAGCGGCTTGAAGGTCCGGAGATGAGCCAGGTCAATAGACACCGGAACCGTTGCCTCCTTCATCTTTGCCACACATCCATCCCGTTCATTCCCCTACCGTCACCGTTCAAGGCGCCCTGCCCCGGCCCTATGATAGGTGACGCTCCTGTAGGTACACCATATAGATTTCTCTGCTGCTGCTGCTGTACTGGTGCCGTAGCAAGCCCCGCTGGGACTGCGCTCGCTCCATAAAACTGGTTCCCAGAGGGCGACGGAGCAGGTGGCGCACCACCGATTGGCGGTCGTGGTGGCTGTCGGGTCTGGCTCTGTGGCACTGGTGCCTGTAATGGTTGAAGAGGGACATACATCGATGCCATATCCGCGCTTGGAGCCCGCTGTTCATACGTTTCGTAGCCTGTCGAAGTAGGCTGTTGCGGTTGTTGTTGATATGTCGAAGGAGGAGGGTATCGAGTTGTTGGGGTGGTATTGTACGCATCGGCTCCAGCAGTAGCAGCAGACCTTACGCTCGACATGACATCCCTGAGTCCCAGCCTCGTCCCACTCTCCAAACCCGCACCCGACTGCCCAGACTGCGTATGGTATGACCCTGAGGTGGGTGGTATGTATCCCCTCGAGGCTGTGTTCCAGGTAGGCAGCAGCTCTGCTTGCTGCTGCAAGTACTCAAGGGGCTGGTACGGGTTATGCGAATGCTTCCCTGTCTGTCGCCTCTCCCACTCTTTCATCGCGTCGTCCCGATTAATCACAGGCGTCAAATGCCGGCCAATTCCCGACGAGTCGGTCCCCATATTTGCAATCCTCGCAATTGCAGGTGGGACGATGTCCGTCCCTGCCCGTGGTCGACTGTGCTGCTGCGTGGGTGGTGGTTGTTGTTGACCGGAGTACCCATACGGATTTGATGACGGCATGGAATACTGCCCGGCACCGTGACTGCTCGGTGCAGAGCCCATCGCAGCGTGTGGCAACCGCGTCTGCTGGTGTGCCGGAGGCGGAGCACCCGGGGCGTTAAACGTCCCGGTCGATGAATACTCTATAGGCTGCGTGGGGGCAGTTTGTGATTGAGCGGCGGGCGGCACAGCCTGTCCAGGTGGTAGATACGGGTTGCGATAGGGTGCTCCAGTCGGATTGGGTTGCTGGTTCACTGCTTGTGCCTGGGTGTACGCCTGATGCTGGTTGAGTTGTTGGGCATACGAAGCGGCATCACGGTATGCCCGAGTTCCTTTGGGTTGGGACGGTAGCAGGCCACCGTACGGTCGTTCCGGGTCAGGGGTACCATTAGGTCCTCCTCTTGGCGTGGCACCTTGGGGCTATTCGATCATCAATTTCGGTACATTGACAAACTGATAGGAGATTGGTACGCACCATGAAGGGGCCAGTAAACTTCTCTCCAGTAATAAATGGGTGCGATCGTGCCTGTTGCGGTGACCACCGTTCCACAGGATTAAGGTTAAGCAACCCTTGAACAAAGTCGATAAAGGCCAATCGGTTGTTATGTTCTATACCAGCATCTAGTTAGTAACCTCACCCGCCACGGGCCATTAAACCCACTCACCCTTCTCAATCTCATGAGCTTTCGCGCGCTGCGCGGGTATCGGCGCATTTTTTATGATCTCCGGCAGAGTTGTTGCACTGAAATACTTCTTTCCAGGCTGCTCATTGGTATTGTGCTCTCGTGAGTACTTTTCCATTGGCTTGAGCTGATACCGCTTGGTACCAAATGCGTCGATGTACGAGTCGAAAAACTGGTTGGTCTGTTTGCCCATGTCAAGCATGAACTGCGGGGGAAGTCTGTAGAAGAAACGCCGAATCATTACTACTAGCCAGTTCGGGAAGGTGAAGTGAAAGGTCGGAGGCACGCACCCGAGCATCTCTACAATACGCGTGATCTGGTTGTATTCGCTCGTGCCGGGAAAGAGCGGCAGACCCAAGAATAGCTCTACGGCGATACATCCAAGGGACCACATATCTATCGCAGTGGTATAGGGCATACCGAGCAGCACCTCGGGCGAACGGTAGAACCGCGACTGAATGTATGTGTACACTGTCTGCTTCTCATGACACGCCGAACCAAAGTCGATGACCTTGATTTGGGGAGATTGTAGCCTATCCGAATGTCTGTGAGCGACAAACCACAAGAACCGCAATGGCGCTCACGATTTCAGGAGGATGTTCTCCGGTTTCAGATCGCAGTGGATCAGCCTCGCCTCTCTTAGCACCGTCAATGCGTCCAATAGCTGTGCTGTGAAGACTTTGACGAGCTGGGTGCTGAGACCACTGAAGGAATTTTGCTTGATCAGTTCGTAGAGGTTGGAGGAGAGGAGCTCAAAGACAAGGCAGAGGTGGTTGCGATGGATGAAAGAATCCCGTAGCCGTAAGATGTGATGCTCGTCATCCGGGTCATGCTCTTTATTGAGCTACGAAATAAAACGTTGCGATTGTTGAGTGTGAGACGGGAGCTCGGCTAGATGACGTACCATCTCTAACAGGGTTACCTCCATCATGCTCTGGTTGAAGTAGGCTGGTTTGTTCTTGACAACCTTCACAGCAACGATCTCGTGCGTTTTGATATTTTGGCATTTGACAACCTGGCCAAAGGTGCCCTGACCTAGCACGTCCAAAATGAGGTACCTGACGTGGAAACAGGTCAGCTCCGAATCGGGTGGTGAGAGAAGGGATCGCATACTTGTGGCCGTCTTCCGTCCCGAGAAGATCATTGACGTATAGAATGTAATCGTAGTCCTCATTATCGTATCCATCGTTGTGCGCCGGTTTACTGGGCTTTGTTAGAACGCGCCGAGGATTGGTTGAGGCCTCATAGGTGAACTGCGGATTACAGGTATTGAACGTCTGCGAGATCGTTGTCGTGAGCGCTCGGAGAGGCTGCGCAGAATTCGGTAGGGTCAGCATCTGTTCGGAGAAGCAGCCCTGGATTTGTGCACACTGACGTTTGGGTATAGCTGGCCGGTTCCAGAAGGTGGAGGAGCATACACTGGTCGTAAGTCGTTTGCGTCCCTGACCCGCTTGAAGCCGCATGTCTTGCGTTTTGGCGCTGGTGAGGGGGGTTCGACGGTCATGGCCTGATCAGGGGGAAGATAGTATTGCTGCTGTTGGTGGACGAGAGGACCATAGCCGTGGGGCGTGATTGAGCCGGAGGGTTGCTGCGAGTGCTGAATGGCAGTCCGAGGAAGTGGCTGGTGGGCAGGGTACAACGAGTCCGGTACGGCAGCCAAGGCGGTAGGAGGGCCAGCGGGAGGGGTATAGACATTACCAGATATACTAGGCGAGTATGCGGTCGTAGAAGCAGAGGGGGAGCCATAGGCCGAGGCAGTGGTGGGTGGCTTTTGGAAGCTCGGCGGGTGACTCGGCGGCGCGTAGGGATCGGAGCTTGTACGGTATGCCTGTGAGTCTGAGGGCAGACCAGGGGACGGCAGAGGGGACACTGGGCCGAGGAGCTGTCGTCTGGGCGAGTGGTGGGCTGAACGCGAGTCGATCTGGGTGTGTGAGCGGCGAGGCTGGCCCTGGTAATACGCGGGACCTGTGTCTGGCTGCTGTGTGGGCTGATTTGGAAGGGAATCGTGGGTGTGGAAGGCTGGATAGAACGAGAGCGACTGTGTCTGCGTCGCCTGATCGAGCGTATATCCACCGTCGGCGCCATCCTGAGGTCTCCTTGGTGACGTCGTGACTGATAACGATCGGGTGAGTTGGTTGTGGCCACCATTTGTCGTGTCAAGCGGGTACATGCGACCACCGCCAGACCGCGACGACTGCGGCGGCGGAGCAAGCTGACTGGGCGGGGGTGGTTGCTGTGAGTAGTGGATATACTGCGAGGTATCCACACCCGGCTGCTGCTGAGTTGCCGTCGCTGGGTAGTAGTTAAGAGCGCCAGTTGTCCTGTGTCCCTGACCGTGGTAGATGGGGAGCGTGTCCTCGTCTCCGTCCATATTTCACGTTATTGGTACCTCGTTGTCGTCGTTGTCGTCGTCGATCCAGGAGGGGAGGATGGACGGAGATTGGAAATCGACTGGCCGGGTCAGAGGCCAACCGTTCTTGAGTTTGGCGCTTCTTCGTCGATTCTTTTTCCGCCCCGAGTCGCAACTCTCGGTGGCCAAAAAGGAAATTTTGAAAAAATGCATTTGTATAATCTGACCCTTGAGCACGCCTCTGCCATCCCCCACGCAGTCGTCGGCAATTTTTCCGGCGTCCGTCAGCAGGAAATCATCGTTTCCCGTGGCTCTCGTCTCGAACTCCTCAAGGCAGACACCAACGCTGGCAAGCTCAACACCGTTCTCGTACACGACGTGTTCGGTTCCATACGCTCCCTTGCTGCTTTCAGGCTCACTGGCGGCACAAAAGGTTCACGCGTCCTTTCCTTGTCTCAACAGAGGACCAGCACTCACCACGCGTCTTATTACAGATTATCTCATTGTGGGTTCAGACTCGGGCCGTCTTGCAATTCTCGAGTACGATCCAAAGTCAAACGCCTTCGTCAAGCTCTACCAAGAAACCTATGGCAAGTCCGGTGCTCGCCGCATCGTCCCAGGCCAATCCCTTGCCACCGATCCAAAGGGTCGCAGTGTGATGGTCTCCGCGATGGAAAAGGCAAAACTCGTCTACGTCCTCAACCGCGACGCCGCCGCCAACCTTACAATATCTTCCCCCCTTGAAGCACACAAAAACCAAGCAATCATCCACCATATCGTGGGCGTAGATGTAGGGTTTGAGAATCCGCTCTACGCGGCACTGGAAGTTGATTACGCTGAGGCAGACAACGATCCCACCGGCGAAGCGTTCGAAAATGCTGAAAAGGCGCGTCTCTTACCATTTTATAACCACGTTGATGCTCATAAGGGTCTCCAGATGCTTACGTTTTACGAACTCGACCTTGGGCTCAACCACGTCGTCCGCAAGTGGAGCGAACCGACCGATCCCCGCGCAAACCTCCTCGTCCAAATCCCCGGTGGACAAACTGCAGCATCTGACGGCTCAGTGCGCACCGACGGGCCCTCAGGCGTCCTCGTCTGCTGCGAGGACCACATTATTTACCGGCACATGGATCAGCCTCAGCATCGAATCCCCATCCCTCGACGCGAACACCCGATGGGGGACCAGAACCGTGGGCTACTCATTGTCTCAGCAGTGATGCACAAGATGAAGGGCGCATTCTTCTTCCTCCTCCAGTCCGAGGAAGGCGACCTGTACAAAGTGACCATAGAGCACGACAAGGAGGACATCCTCGCACTCAAGATCAAATATTTTGATACTGTACCAACCGCCGCAGGCCTGTGCATTCTCAAATCCGGACATTTGTTCATCGCAGCCGAGTTTGGCAACCACCAGCTGTACCAGTTCCAAAAGCTCGGCGACGACGACGGCGAAGCCGAGTTTGTGTCTACGCAGTACCCCAGCTGTGGGATGAAGACTCCCTCTCGGCCATTGCCCCGCGCGTACTTCCGTCCGAGACCACTGGAAAACTTGATCCTCCTCGATACGCTCGAGTCGCTCGATCCTATCACCGACGCGCTCGTTGTCAACCAACCCGACTCGCCTGTATTTTATACTCTCTGTGGTCGTGGGCCTAGGAGCACCTTCCGCGCACTGCGCCATGGACTTGTTGTTGAAGAGAATGGTAATTCGCCACTGCCCAGCATACCCAACGCCGTATACACCCTGAAGATCCATGAAGACGGTACGCAGCCACCCTTTCATTATACCAGTCTTTGACAATACCCCTCTAGACATCTACGACTCCTGGATCGTCTTATCCTTCCTCAACGGCACGCTCGTCCTCACCCTCGGAGAAGTAATGGAGGAAGTGCCCAACTCGGGATTCACCACCGCCGAAACCACGCTGGCGGCCCAACAATTGGGTATGGACGCGCTCCTCCAAGTCTCCCCGCGTGGCATTCGTCACATCCTCGCTGATAGACGTGTCAACGAGTGGCGCGCACCACAAGGAATGTCCATAGTCGCCGCGACGGCTAACAAACGCCAGGTCGTCGTCGCGCTTAGTTCAGCCGAGCTTGTTTACTTTGAGCTCGATATGGAAGGGCAGTTGAATGAGTACCAGGATCGAAAAGCTATGGGTAGTACAGTCCTTGCACTCAGTATCGGAGAGGTTCCGGAGGGGCTGCAAAGGACGAAGTATTTGGTAGGTGCTATTTTTACATTCATCGAACATTCGGCGGGCTGACAAGACTTAGGCTGTAGGATGTGAAGACCAAACCGTCCGAATCATTTCACTGGATCCAGATTCCACGTTAGAAATGATTAGCTTGCAGGTGAGCTCCCAATAATTTGCATCGCACTCGCGCATGCTGACGGCTTTTTCTCCTAGGCTCTAACTGCTCCATCCTCCTCTATCTGCATCGCTGATATGGTCGACTCGAGTATTGACAAGAACCGACCCTCGACCTTCGTAAACATCGGTCTCCAAAACGGCGTCCTACTCCGAACCATCCTGGACCCTACGTCCGGCAAGTTAACAGACACCCGAACAAGGTGCGCTTCTCCTTCTCCTTTCTCTCCATTCATGTCTAAATGGCCTCCCTAGGTTCTTGGGGAATCGTCCAGTTCGCCTTATCCGAACCACCGTCCACGGCTCACCCGGTATCTTGGCCCTCTCGAGTCGATCGTGGCTCAATTACACCTACCAGGGCCTTGTGCACTTTACCCCGTTGGCGTACGATCGCTTGAATGGCGCGGCCAGTTGTAATTCAGAGATTTGCCCGGATGGCTTCTTGGGCATCAGCGGGAACACGCTACGGTACGTCGCTCATTCCTGTTTCTTCTAGAGTGTAACGATGAGACCTTGGGACCGGATCGCTCGTTTACGACTAGCATGCCGAAAGCTTTGCATTTTGTACCAATTGTTCCTACTGAACACATGCGCCCTCTCATCACTATTGGTGTGGGCCAGCTGACAGGTTTCCTGTAGGATATTCCAATTACCCAAGCTGGGAGGAAAATTGACCCAAACAAGCTTGCCTCTCTCGTACACACCACGCAAGATTCTCTCGCACCCATCTTTCCAATACTTCTACATAATCGAGTCCGACCATCGAACGTATTCTGAACAGGCCGTCGAAGTTCAGCTGCAAGAAGTGGTGCGTCTTTGCTTCTCACCTTTTATCTCACAGTTGCCTGAGGAGACGAATTTACAGGAATCCCGGAACGAAAAGATAGACAGGGAGATGCTCGAGCTCCCTGCTGGACAGTTTGGGCGACCCAAAGCACCTGCAGGCACCTGGGCTTCGTGTATTCGGATAATAGACCCGCAAAAGGTTAGTGGGGCGCTTCACATGGGAGTCCCTCAAATCGGGAATTGACACCCATTATTGCAGAATGAGACAGTCAAGGTTATTCACCTCGATAACAACGAAGCAGCCTTCTCCATCGCCTTTGTACCGTGGTCTGCACGGAATGGAGAACTCACCCTCGTAGTTGGTACTGCAGCCGATACGCACCTTACGCCGCGGACTTGCACCAGCGGCTTTTTGCGAACGTACCTCTTAAAAGAGGATGGGACGGACCTCGAGTTGCTGCATAAGGTCAGCATCCGGTTATGTCTCATATTGGCAAAGCTGATATCTCCTACAGACGGAAACAGACGATGTACCGCTCTCACTGTTAGCATTCCAAGGCAAGCTGGTCACTGGTGTGGGCAAGGCACTACGGTTATACGAAATTGGCAAGAAGAAGCTTCTACGCAAGTCTGAAAACCGAGTGAGTTGTCTTATGGATGACATCCAACCGCAAAGACACTGACATTCTGTTTCAGCAATTTGCCTCCGCAATTATTACACTTCATACGCAGGGTTCTCGAATCCTCGTTGGCGACATGCACCAGTCGATTTACTACGTTGCTTACAAAGCTCCTGAGAATCGCTTACTCATCTTCGCTGACGACACTTCTCCCCGCTGGATAACGGCATCAACCATGGTGGATTATAATACCGTTGCGGTAGGGGACAAATTTGGCAACGTCTTCGTCAACCGAGTAGATCAAAGTGTCACGAAGCAAGTGGACGATGACCCAACTGGTGCCGGTATCCTGCACGAGAAGAGCATTCTGATGGGCGCACCTCACAAAACCAAGATGCTCACACATTACTACATTGGCGATATTATCACGAAGATTCAAAAGGTCCCCCTGGTAGCGGGAGGACGGGATATCCTTGTATACTTCTGTCTACACGGGACCATCGGCATGCTCGTACCATTCGTTTCGAAGGAAGATGTCGACTTTATCTCAACTTTGGAGCAGCATATGAGGACGGAGAACCTTAGCCTTGTAGGAAGAGATCATTTAGCGTGGCGTGGCTATTATACGCCCGTTAAAGCAACCGTCGATGGCGATCTCTGTGAATACTTCGCTAAACTGCCAGCACCGAAGCAACATGCAATCGCTGGTGAACTGGATCGTACAATTGGAGAGGTTTTGAAAAAGCTAGAGAGCTTGCGAGTGACTGCCGGTTTCTAGAGAGTGTATTTATAGCTATCTGTCCGCAAATGGTGATTCGAGAGATCGATAATGCATACAGGGGTATGGTGGTTTAGCACAACGAACGAGCAGCAGTACCCTCTAAGTACACAGAACGAAGGACAAATATAGGGATACCTATTCCAATATTAAAGAAGAAAGAGTCTGGGGTACTATAAATTAAACTCCCCGTGTATCTCCTGAGAGGATGGTTGGGGCGTTTTCGATCAGCCATTCTATAGCCAACGCTTTCCCAGCCATGTCGGCAAACTCTTTTGTAGTGTCCATAGAACGCATGAGAGTAGCTGTTGGACGGTCTGTCAGCAGGGTAAACACTAGCAGGAGAAGGTATACTGACGTCCAAACACGACTCCTAGGTTACGGGCAGTCATAAGATTGACATCGGATTGCAACATTACACGGTGCAAGTGCAACATAAGGTGTCGAAGGGTTTCGAAGTGCTCAGGCGGGAGCTCATTGACCAGGTTAGCGAGAGCACGCCCTTTCGCAATGGGGTCTCGGTAGCCTACGCGCAGTCAGTCCAAGCCGACACTACGACCCGAAGGGGCACTCACTGGCCGCTATGACGAATTGTTCATGCAGGTCAAAGGTCAGAAGAGGATTCGGTAGGCTTCGGAAGTACGTCTTAAGCACAGAGGTCACGCTGCAGATATCGTTGAATCGGTCGGAGTCACACAAGTCGAATGAATTGTAGTGCCCCCGCTCGAAGAGCTGTGTAATCAGCTTGGATTGAGAGGCACCCCCCGTCTTGCGGTAGATACCTTCATAATCCATGGCTGTATAACGGAGTCAGTGTCAAAGAGTTCTACTAAGCAATAGGCTTTACCAAGTTCCTCCACGGCCAAGATACACTTCTCTACGATGATGGGTATAAGGCGGTCCCCACCCCTGGCATCCGCACGTACTTGCTCGATAAGATCACGTCCGAACATCGATGGAGCTGCGGTGTCGTAAGCCCCCTCGTACAGTTACGTCGCAGTGGGTACTTACGAAGAGGCTGGTTAATCTCCAAAACGACCTCTTTTTCATCTCTATTGCCGCCCTCACGACATGGCAGTTGGGTCAAGTTCAGGCACCTAGTGTGCACAGCGATGCCACAGACTATAGCCGTGAGATATTAACCTGCATGTTCATAAGTCGGAAATTAAAACCACGTACTCGTGCAGCGCAATTGTGAACCCCACATCTTATCGGTACAATGGTCACACCTCGCCGCCCTTAGTATACCCTGTGATTGGAAATTATGTACCGGCGCAGGAGGCGCTCTGGGCTTCTCCACGACAACCGGAGGTGAAGCGGGTCTTGGTAGAAGCCTGGGCACAGGCGGTGCCGGGAGTTCTTTCAGCATAGCGTCCCTTGACGAGCCAGCAGAAATATCTTTCCCGCTCCCACCCTTGAACCACCCAAACTTTCGCAGTGCGGCAGCAGGGTTCAACTCTGTATCCGACCTGGCGCCTTTACCATATCTGAATTCTTCCTGCGTTTCCAGCAGAGTGTTTGATGTTCCAGAGGTGGTAACCGAGTGCAATGTAGAAGTACTTGGAGGGTTTGATAGCCCCGACGCTCCGGAACCCTTGGACCTCTTCTCTGGTGGACGGGGTTTCATCATTGATTGCAGCGTATCGTGCTGATGCTGCATCTTGACGTTGAGTTCCTGCAAGCTTTCGTTCTGAGCGGTTACCCGGGTAGCCTCATCCAGACATCTCTCCTTCGCGGTCTTAAGTTCGTTGAGCTCTCGGAGCAGCGCCTCTCGCTGTTCGAAGAGTGGTTCAAGTTCGCTGCGGTATTTGGTCCGGATATTGTCAAAGCGGTTAGTCAATGAACGCGAAAGTTGAGTGGTTTCTGGGGCGGCTACCACTCTGCATGCCACCAGTCAGTGGCCGAATATCAAGGACGAATATCCGCAGACCTTTTTGTCACATTCAACTCCTCCATCTCCGCCAGCGTCATTTCTCGTTCCACCCTGAGCTTGGAGAGTTCTTTCTCGAGGGTCTGCAAATTCTCAAGCATATCCTTCTCCATCTTTGCCAGATTCTCCCGCTTCTGATGATCAGCGATCATGGTGTCGATGGTAGCACTCTGCGAAGAGACCTTGAGACGAAGACGACCGACCTCCGCCTCTGCGTCTCGACGGTGGGCGAGTTCTTGATCATACTCATTCTGCGCGACTGCTAGACCGTCGTAAACCCGCTGGCTTGCGCGCTAAGGAGTGAGGTAGGCAAGGACGCTTCAACGGGGAACGCAATCTCTCACTTTCATATGGTCCAGATGCGTCTTGAGCTCACTAGCCTTCGCCTGGCCGCTTTGCAACGCAGTTAGGATGGCCTCCATAAACTCGCGGTCGAGCTCTACAGTTGGTGCAGCCCTCGCCTTCGCCCCGTTCAAGGCTTCTCTCAGCCTCCGGCTGATTATCTCGGTGGTGTCACTCCGAATGAGACCAGGCCGATTGTTTCCCGATGAAACCGAGGCGTTGGAATCCACCCGCTCGCGTACGTTTCCGCTGTGCGGCTCGTTGAGTGACGGTATGGGCGAACCGCGTTGATCAAGTGACGAAGTCCGCGGCACAAAGTCAATGGGAGCGTGGCCGTTCTGGCTCGAGGGCGCTGAACCAAACTTAGTTGGAGCCGACTCAACAGAAGTGGGGGAGGTGGTATTCAATTCCTCGGAGAGCACCGCTCCGGGAGCCACCTCTTTCTTTGGTTTCTTCCCAGACTTGGGATCCGTGACGGACGAGATCATGTCTGAGAAGCTGGTACTACCGATGGAGAATGTGATAGGAGGGAGAGCGGGCGCTACCGGCGGGGTCTGCGGTGTGTCCACCGACAGGGGAGGAGGAACAGAACCATAACGTTCCTTCGGAGACAGCTGGGGGGCGTGATCGCGGGCGCCTTCTTGGCTCGTTCGCTCTCTGGGTTGAACGTCACTTGGAACCGGTGTGGTAGAGCGGCTAGTATGTGGAGATGGACCAGGGCTGAGTGAGTTGGCCCTTGGTCTCACAGCAGGCCTATCTCCACCCGGTGAGAGGTGCTGTCCTGATCCCTCCGACCCTTTAGTCCTCAGAGGACCGAGCGGTGACTCGTGAGACTCGTGGTGAGGACTGCTAGACAAGCCCAGTGAAACTGGCGAACCCGAATTCTGGCGCAGCTCTTTCGGGAGAGCGCCAATTTGTAGACCCGATTGCATCGAGCGCCTGCGATCGACCTTGTTCGTGGGAACTCCGAGGTTGGACGTGGGACCCGAAGTCCCGTTGGTGTACTGTGAGGCAGGTCGGTCATCGAAAGATCTCCTCCGTCCTATCTCTCCACTTCCAGGTCCGTTAGGCAGATCTAGTGTATCACCGCGTTCTCTCGTCGTTTGCGGGACGGCAGGCCCAGCCTCTATTACGGGTGGCGCATGAGCAGCCCGTGATAGTTGGGCGGGTTCTAGGATGGACGGCACAAGAGAGTTGGAGGATTGAAGAGGGTGAAGCGTCGAGGAGCTAGACAATGGGCCATTGTACATCTCAGTCGTGGATATTCGCTTAGCAGGGTGGTGGTGGACGGAGTTAGCGTTTTGTATCCGCGGGGTGCCTATCGAGGGATCAAACGACGGAGAGGCAGCAGACTGTGGCGGGGATGTCTGCGAGTCAATCGCCGAGCGGCTTGGGGTCTGCTGTGGGCGAGCGTTACGATGCATTTGGCGGGTGGCGGTCGAAAGTACCCACCACCGAGTCTATCACCGACCCCTCTTTCTTTTGTTCTTCCTCTCTCTTCTGCTTAGCCTGTTTCTTCTTCTTTGCCTCTGCGTGCCGCCTGCTTCTAGCGACTCGCTCATTGTGGCAAGCCATGCAGTATATACCCTGGCTGGTCTTCGCGAAGACGAGCTCCTCTATCTTTCTGGAGCAGGAACGGCAGGTAAAGCATGCGGCATGGTACGATTCATCGCCTGTGAAGAGAAATTGAGACATGTTAGATCTGGCTCTGCATGGAAACGGGTCAGCACAGGAATACGGACCAGTCATGATAGCCTCATCTAGGATGGGCAGCTTGCATACGCTACAATTGTAAGAACACGAACCACAGACTGGGCTGCCGTCAGACAGCAATAGCAAATTGGTGTCAGCCTGCGGTAAACGGACGTTCTAGGTAAGCGCTAGGGGTGATAATCAAGGCATAAGCGACGTACGTTGACACGATTTCCACATTTCGCACACTTGAAGCTGTCCGGCGCGAGTGAGCCAAGCGCGGAAACGGCCGAGAAAGCCCAATTTGGAAGGGCTTACCAGTCTACGTGCCAAAGGGCCTGACTGGAGGACAAGTGGGTTAGCAGACGGTAAGGGAGGTGAGGAGATCGGGTACGTGCCCAAATGCAACGACGATGCCACCTGTGTCCGATTCGACAGAAAGCTTACAGCCACCGCAGAGGGTCCCTCGACCGTCGGCGGGGATATTCTGGATTAGGCCGGGCGACTGAGACTGGAGAGCATCCAGAGACATGTCGTTACTTGTGTCGTCGCTGCCGTTAAAGCCGAGTTTTGCGTCGGATGGGCTATGGCGTGGTGGTAGTGGTGGTTACGGTGGTGGTTACGGTGGTTGTTGTCTTCACGCACAAGCTAGCGCCGCGCAGCAGCAAGGCAAGGAAGAGGGAGGCAGGTCCAAGGGGTTGGATGGCCGTTGGCAAAAACAATCCCAAACTGTTTCTTCCTGTCTCCCCGCTCGCGTGTTGAGGCACATTCTCTCCGTTGCTCGCCGACTAGTAACGAAACGTATATTCCAGCGAGAAAGAGGGTGAGCCATGGCTCTCAATCGAGTCCACAGTATGTAAATACCAGAATCACGCAGAATCACACAAGCCGAGAGGAGGGAGAGGGGGGGAGCGGAAGGAGAGGAAGAAGAGCCCAAGTAGGTAGCCAGAGGGTACCAGCACAAGAGACGAGACGAAAACGGAGAAGATGAAATGGAAGAAGAGTGAGTGACAACAGACAGCAGTGGATAGTCGCATGGTAATAACCCTCCAAATCCCCTCGCAAGTCTCTCCTCTATCGCGCTCATAGCCCGCCATCCAGCACCCCCCGGATATCGGGTACTTCCGCCAGATCAGCAAGGAAGGGCGTCATGTCCGTCAACTCCGTATCATGCGGGTCGTTGAACCACGACGATACGGGCACGGCGTTGTTCGGATGGAAAATATACGATGCGGGCGAGTTGTCCAGAATGATGCACTCGTTTAGTGGCCGGCCGAGCTGACTCAAATCCTGTGAACGTTTCACCATCTCAATCGATCCAACCGAGCAAATCACCCACTTTGACGTAGTTGCCTTTGTGCAGAAAACAGCTTTCACGGAACAACCGATGAGCAACTACCTTGTGAACGTCCAACTTGTCCAATACCGGGTCCGCATACTGCAAAGTAAAGCTCGTGTTCAGTCATCATGACGCAAGGCGCAATGCCTGCCCGAAAGTGTTCACCTTGCTCAAGCTGGCGGTAAAAACTACGACTTCGTAGAGCTCGCCCATCCTCTTCAAAAAACTATCGACACCTGGTCGCTTGATGACATAGACATTGTGCCATTGCCATTCAATCTCGACTGGGACAACGTAATCGGCTTGGGGTATTAACTGTGATGCCAACCGTATCAGTCATTTGCATGCGAACGGCGAAAGCGGACACAAGGCACCGAGGCGTACCTTGAAGCTAGAATGTACAAGAGTTTCATCCAGGTCAAGAACAAGACATTTTCGCCCCTTGTGGGCAGGGTACAGTTGGGGAAGGAGTGGTGCGGGTTGACCATCCTGAACGCGATAAACAATCAACACGACAAAAATAACAGGAATGTGCACGAGTACGTACGGGTCCAATGGGAATGCCGTTGCCTCCGTTCATGATTAATCGTTCCTCCTCGTCTTCCTCCGCATACGGCTTGGAGGGCTCGTCATCGGAAATGGTCGAGTGCTCAGATTCGTCATGTTCGTTGCCGGTCGATCCAGGGGCTTGAACAGCGCCCGAGGTTACCCCGCCAGTCTCTGCCTCTGGGAGTAGATGAGGCGTCCCGGGCGTGGGAGGAACGACGACATCGCCGTCATGCACAGAAGGGGTATGCGGTCTGGAGGACTCGATACGGAGAGGCGCTGGTGCTGGAGACGCGGCGGGCTGGGATGGAGAGACGGTCGACGTCGCCGAGGGCTCCGTAGTGTGCGATGGCTTTGAAGCTTGGGCCCCAGACTTTTGCTTCGAGGTTGAGATGACCGAGGTGACCTCCTCATCATGGACTGAGTGCGTCTTGGAGGGCGCAAAGCACGAGTGGAGAATAACCCACAACGTCCGCCGCTTTTTCTTCTGTTTCGGCGGCTTCTGCTTTTTGTCCGCGTCATCCTTCTCCACATTCTCCACCTTTGCACGCTTTGGGGATACCTGCTTCGTCTTCAGCGGCTTGCCATTGCCCGTTTTCTTCTCGAGACTCGCGGTCAGCGACGGCGGCTTGTCCTCGGTGCTTCGATTGTCCATCTTGCTCCCATCACCTCCAATAGTCTCCTCGGTCTCACCCTTATCCTCTGCAGTGTTCTCGCTTGCTCCTGGTCCTTCTGTTCGCGTCGCGGCCACGGGAGCAGTCGCCGTCGTCTTGTTTGACTGGTCTGGGCTCACTGCTGGCGCCGCCTGGGCTACCGAAGGTGGTCGTGCGTCGTCTTGAGCTGTCGTCGAGTCCTTAGGCGCAGAAGTTGGGTCCGCGGTGGACATGGGAGGTGCACAAGAACGAGCGCACAAAAGAAACGGTAGGGTCGCAGATGTGAGCCAGACTTTCAATCACTCGAAATGGAACAAATCCAACTCGCAACGCAACGGTCATCAATATTTTATCCACGACACAATACACTCGCTTGTCTTTCTTCCCTCCTTTCCCGTTCTACTCAGCCGTACCTTGCCCCTTCCTCGTGCGGCTCAAACCCCACTCAACTTCGTCCATCAGATGAGGATCTGGTGGCAGGACAAAAGGCGAGATGGGCAAGCGGCCCATTAAACTGCTGTGCTCGCCAGGAGTCTCCATACCCATCGACAGCCTCTCCAAACTCCCGTTCTGCGGTCCTCCGAGCGCACGTTGCAAAACCTCGCGCTCTTCAGGGGACGGTGCGAAAGCCCTCGCTGCTGACAGCGCCATGAAACGCGGAGGCTTCGTGCTGGCAAGGACCGGTATCGCCGGCGCTTCAGCATGGGTAATTATGTTGTCCGGCGGTGGGACTGACGAGCGCAATGATTGTAATCGATGACTGGGAGGTTGAAATATCGGCGCGTCTGGGTTGAGTCCCGACTTTTGGGGCGTCTTGGTCGACGAGGCGGGCGGTTTCGGCGGCCAGCTGCGAGGCGGCACGAAAGTCTCAATAGAAGGACGGGGACTCGATATCGGCGGGTTTGTAGTCATCAGAGGCTCGTTTTGCGAGCTGTCGTACAAAATTGAAGCATGGGAAGAGCTCCAAGACGCGGGAAAGTTGAGAGGTGTGCGCGGGGTCTCGACACTGGACAGCTGAAGGTGACTGAAATCGAAGCTGCTAACAACTGGTGAAATGAGATGGAATGCTTCCAAATCGGAGGGGCTCTCGTTGTCTATAGAATTGACCAAATTTGTTGGCAATAGAGACGCACTCAGTGGATTGCTTCGGCGTTCGGAAGGCTCCTCAGCATTGAACGGGGAGAATGGTGCGATGACGCGTGTCGGAGCCTCACCAGGATAATCGCCCGTGCCAGGAGTGCCAGCGGATGGAGTCGGAATCATTGAATCGGGGAGCCGACCAAGCGATAGTGCGTGGGTTCGTCGTACCGTGGGGCTATTGAATGCCTCTCGAAGCTCCGGTGGTGGCGGCAGAGGCTGAGAGATGTTCCGTCGCGATGACTGCATGGACCACTCGAACGGGTCGCCTGGGGCCACCCATGGGGTAACCAACTCCCCTTGCTGCAGTGAAGGAAGATATTGTAACCTACGGAGAGCAGCTTCTTCCTGAAGAGACTGCAAGCGAACACGTTCTTGACCGACAGTTTGTTCCAACTCCCTAGTTCGAGCACTGAGTTGAGAGACTTCATCTTCAGTGACCTTGAGTTCCGATCGGTTTTCTGTCAATTCCTGTGCGATTTTAGCATCGGTCGCTGTAGCGTCGGCATTGCTTTTGAGAGTGCGAGCTTCGTCTCTTGCGATACGCTTCTTAAGTGCGTCGATATCGCGTCCGAGGCGTTGTATACGGTTGGTGGCGCTATCTCGGGCAGCATGGGCTGCTTTGAGCTTCTTTTCCGCATCTCGCTTTCCTGTCTCCGCTTGACGCTTGTTGTCCTCGAGCACTTTCGTGCGAGACTTAAGCTCTGCACGAGCGCTATCTTCCAGGCGCTTGCGGGCCTTGTGTTCGTCCAAAGTTGCTTGCAAGGTCGCGTGGGAGGCGAAGGCATTTGACTGAAACGATTGGAGTTGAGATCGAAGATCCAGTACTGCCGACTGGGCATCCGATATTTGTTTCATGGCATCGGTGATGATGGGGGCGTTTTCTATTGAATGGGCCGGTGATGTGACCAAAGTGCTAATTGAGCTGGAACGAGTCTTCTGTATGGGCGATGCAGTCGAACCGGCCTTTTGAGACCGACGGGCTGCATGCTTGCCTAACGGCGGAGGGGTACCACTGCGAGAAGGCAAGGGTGTGGCCGTTTGCTTAATTGATGGCTCCGGTTCAATAGATCGGGAAGACTTCGACTTTGGCTTCTTAACCTTCATTTGCGGAACGAGTGCTGTACGCAGACCTGAGATATATCAGGCGGATGCCGGAGGACCCTTGAAAGAGCATACCTTCGTACGCATCGCCATAATCCATTGTCCGCACGTTGCACAGGCCAGCTTTGAAGAAGAGGCTTTCGTGTGCAGTCAAAGTCTCAATATCCCTCTTGGAGAGTTCAACAGTTCCACCAATCCACCATTTTCCAAAGGCTCCAACAAACCATGATCCGCGAATTTTGCCATCGGGCGACCACGGTGATGATTTTCCGTTATCCTCCGGGGATTGGTATGTATCATGTGAAGACGTATCGACTAAAGGTGTGACGACTGCAGTAAATAGCCCAAAGCTGCGGAAAATGTGGGATGGGGTTTGGAGTGATATGCCAACCCGATTTGCAAAATGGAAACGTAATGGCTGGTTAGAGGCTACATGGTCGCGGTATGCATAGGAGGCGGGTAGACTGCGAGCTGTGGCAGGGTGTGGATCGTGGCTGGGCAGAGTATAGCGCTTTGCCTCTGTAATCGAGTCAGAATCTTTATCGGCGTCGTTAAGCTTGGTAAGGTGGCGACGAAACGACTGTTCAGTCAAGAAAGTCCTGAAAGAGGCCTCGGATGGGTTTGTAAGATAAGCTACAGGGTGAAAAAACACGCATGGTGAGCACACTGCCAAAAATGACAGGCGCTGGAGACATCGAACTGACCCAAGATGAGGAGGACGGCAAAGCAGACCACCCCAAAGAAAAAGGAGCGGAGCTCGATGATGTTGAGGAGTGCATGGGCTGGGCGAAGAAAGAGGTGACAAAACGATTGGGAGATGGCCATGGCGGTGGCCATGACGAGGCCGCTGGCAAATACGAGTAGCCTACCCCAGTCGTGGACAAGGGTTACTGACGACGACTGGGCTCCCGGACGGCCTGGATGTGGCGGAGGGACGAAAACGGTGTCGTCTTTCTCTCTCTCTTGTGTGGGTGTAGGCGCAACAGCTAAGTATGTTGGATGGGCGGCACAACGTTTCCCTGCTAGTAATATTTCGGTTGTGGATATGGCGGCAGTGCCTGTAGCCGGCGGACCTCGGCCGCGATATGGTTGAAGTCCAAGCTGGAGAAAGCAAGGCACGGCAAACGATGGAGAGATCTGGAGCGTCGAGCAGGGAAGAAGTTTCCATAGACACGAATACGGGATGATATCAATACATCTTATCAAGTTACACGGCCATCTAGTGTCTCCCTCGACTCCCAATTATGGTGGCGGACCCGTTGAGGGCGGAGAAGAAGCTGACACTTCCTCTGCTACTTGCACTTCCGCCTGCAACCGCTCCCGAGCCCTGACGACCTTTGATAGGAGATAATGGGATGTATGTGAATTTGTCCCCCGGACGGATGGACTCTCAGGCAGTGGCCGCGGTGAATTTGCTTTCACGAGGTGGTCGAATCTCTGAATAGAATGCTTGTCAGTACGAGTGCTTCCACAAAGGTAGAGCGATGTAGTGAAGCCGGCAAGTCTGACCGATATGGACGGATGGTTTCAACGATCACAGGTATTGCACCGCAGCCGAGAAGAGTAGGGAAGAGCGCGGCATGGAGAGGCTCACCTGAGCTATTATATCCATGTTGTCCTGTGGTCGAATATTTAAGATCATTCGGGCCTCGTCCGGAGTCATTCGGTGTTCTCGTGTAAGGCGGTCAGTGAGTGACTGTGATGTCGCATTGTCTAGTCCAACAGCGTCAGACGATGCAAGTGCCGGTCTGTGTTTTGCGTCTGCAAAGCGCGAATGGCCACCGTAAGTGTACGCAGCCGAACGGTACGATAAAACTGCCCACTTTTGACGGCTTGTCTGCCTGCTTCTAATAAAGCTTTGCCAAAGATGCGACCCCCAATAATCACGAGCTGCACGATGATTTTTGGTGCAGACTAGGCCGCTCAAATTAGCCTTTGGAAAGCCTTCGCGCAGTTGAAAAGACGAACCATGGGTCGTAGCACGAAAAGGAGACTCCGTGGTTGCTACGCGAAGGTGTTGTAGCGAGTTGCGGAAGTGAGCTGAAAGGCGTCGGGGCCGGAGTCCAATGTTTGCAGCAAAGGGTTGACCCACAAATTTCCGGAACAAGCCATGGATCGCAGTCCTCTCGCGGGCAAGAAACGCAAAACTCGTCCGGGACATGCACCACAACAAGCATCACCCAAAAGGTCCAAAAGAGACAACAAGCCACACGCGCCCAGCGCCACAACAACCCACTCGTCCGAGTTTCGACAAGTAGAGGCGGAGCTCGATATCATTTTGCCACCAATGTTTATTGGGAATCCTCGAAGTGGTATTCAGGATATGCTCGACTCGATGCTCATGCAGTAAAGCGCACCACTCCTTGAAGGTCCGAATGAATGTTCACCTTTCGATAGATACATACCTTCATTGCAAGGAGTCGTGTTGGCGCATTCCAACCTCACTCTTACATCTGATACCGCATTAATCCTTCCCGGCTCGCCCTTTGCTCGATGTACAATAATGTTCAAAGCTCTCGTCTGGAGTCCGCGAGTGGGCACGAAGCTCAGTGCGTACCTCCATGAACATACCTCGAGAGTATAGCTCATAAACTATCAGAGGGAAGAATCAACCTCAGCTCACCTGATCATATTTCCCTACTTATCCATGGTACCTTCAACGTTTCGATCCCTCGCCAGCATCTCCCCTTTGAGGAATACGAGTTTGAATACGGACCGGCAGAGAACGACCCAGAATTTGGCATTCGAATAGCCGACGAAACCTTACCATCTGGACCGGGAGTAGGGGCGCAAGAGGTGCGGGATCCAGGTCGATGGGTTCACCGAAGAACCGGTGTCCCACTCGGTGGCATTGAGCGAACCATTGAATTTACTATCATAGGGTGCGTCGAACCTCTGGTTCTGTGTACTCGCATCACCGGGAATGCACAAAAACCTGCAACCCGCCTTTCCGTGCACCTAAAATGAACACCGACCATTCTTAACTGTGATCTCAACGTGTCCGACCCCGCCAAGGGATCGCGGCCTGTCCTTACAATTTCGAACGAACGATTGCCGAAGTCGCAGATGTGCTATGGCACGACCGATCAGTGTGGAACCAAAGTTAGGAAGACCAGAAGCCCCGGCGCCCATGCACCGTTCCTTGATTCGTACCGTCGTTAACAATTTATTGACACCTCGATAGGCTAACGATTGCCAATGGAATGCTATCCCTTCTTGGGTCAACTTT
>Ga0307513_10003558_pt1 | contig 21075 bp, 18 predicted proteins | sample 15_EM_MG_FD_202174 | JGI IMG/M metagenome (GOLD analysis project Ga0307513, IMG submission 202174) | Populus trichocarpa ectomycorrhiza microbial communities from riparian zone in the Pacific Northwest, United States - 15_EM | ecosystem: Host-associated > Plants > Roots > Unclassified | place...
CCTTGCTCGTCTGGGGGGGCATTGTCTGGAGTGAGGGGTTTTCCTCCTGGGCCCAGTTTCGGCTGGAAGAACCCTTGTTTGTCCCACCAGTCATACCAGGCAGCCTCAACGGCAATAGGGTTATATCCGCTGGCCATCGGTTGCGACATATCTTTAGAAAAAGTCTTAATAGTGTCCTTCTACTACACTTATGCTACAGATGATCACCTTTTTTCTCTCCTAGAGGTGTTTTGTTGACAAACTCGAGCTCTTCGACCTTGGTCTTGGGGGGTGCCGCCTTGTCTTTCTTATCCTTTGGTTCAGTCGCGGCCTTTGCAGCCGACTTTGCAGCGAATTTCGCATTCTTTTCCGCGCGCTTGGCCTCTTTCTTGAGCGCCACCTTGCTTTTCTCTATGACACCACCCTCGTCGCCGAGCGGCTGGCTGGTGGTTGCGCCGGACATTGCGCGTCGGGTTATAGGACGATATAGAACAGGTCGATTATAAGCGCGGCGGTGGTTGAGTCCAAGCCTGAGAACGCGACGCATCCAAGCATGGACGAGTCATTTCGACCACGATCGCTATCGGTCGGCCCATCGATCGACAACAGAACGACTCAGCCATCAACATCACAGAGCTGTTACACACCAGATTGGACCTGCACGTGAAACCTCCAGGGACAATAGACCGTAATGGCCAGTGAAGGACACACCCACTCACATGCTATCGACGATGTCCTAATCATAGCAGGAATTGTCACTAGAACCCTTGCTAGTGACGGAGGCGTTCCTGCTTCAACACTCGCAGAGAAATACGGAGCACGGTTCTGTAGCACAGCTGTTTGAGGCTTCCAAGGCCTCCGCTCTATTGCACTATGGAATATTCCCTGTCGTTGAGCCCTCATAGAGTTCGTTGCAAGGTCACCATCCTGACTCACCAACCTCGACGAAATACAATAGCTTAGCCGTGTTTGATCATGGCCCGTGAAATAAGCATACCCATTATAAGGATTATATTACATTGTACATTTGCTACAAGTCATAACCATGTGGTTAGCATAATCATTCCGTCAAGATTACAGCACCTCAGTCCACTAGTACAGTCTCAGCAAGCCTCTCGGCTCGAACCCCACTCCATCAATCGGCACGACACTGTATAACATAGTTCTAGTTCGCAATTTTGATCTAGCTTGGGTAGTCCCATCATTACTACATCAAGCGACCAAATCACCATTGCAATCCTTTACCACGTAACCATCAAGTTCTCATGTTGGAAAAAGGTGTGCTACTTCAAGCTGTCAATGTCCGTGATACGATTGTAGCGACCTGTTATGCCATCATGACCAGGCTGTAAAGGACGAGCCCTAATGAGCGGACAGCAGCGGGTGATACTCTCTGCAACCCAATATGTAGAATGCTTTCTGCAGGAGACTGTAAGCCATGCACCTCGTGTTGTGTATGACTGGTGACGAGGAGAATAGAAAGCGGGTCAATGCGGTTTCAGCGATTTCTCACGGCCTCCTGGAGAAAAATGGATGGCGATTCGATACTGGTAATATCAATTGTGGAAGCGGTGTGTTGTTGCAGAGGTCGGGAGATTCAAGCAAGACAGAGTACAGACTTCTTCAAGGTCGTGAACGTAACAAAGCAGTTGCATGGAGTACGGGAGGATATCTCGAGAGCTATAGCTCAAGTTCAGGCACTGGAATAAAGCCAACTGTCGGTTAATGGATTCCTGCCCGTTGGGTGTGCTGGTCGGGTAATGAGAAAATTCACCAGCAAATATGAATTCAGCTGCATTCAAGATCTACGGTAAATAGTGCTACCATGGAAAGCGAAGATGCTCGTCTGAAAAAAAAAATCTGACCATAGAGACTGATATTCAACGTCCGAATGGGCAACCACTCCCGGCCGCAAACTGGGCATAAATGCCGCCAAGTTCAGCCTCATCCTTGACCATGCCGAAAGTGCTATAAGGACATCCACCTTCTTTTGCCCTCTCCATGACCTCAAGGACCTTGTCCGCACCACGCCCATCATACCCAACGGACTCCAGCCTATAACCCCCCTGGGTCCAATCCTTGCCGGGAATCGGCAGGCCGAAGGCTCTAGCGTACAAAGCGGCTGGTCCCCATCGGTTCCAGAACGTCACCGGTGCGTACCAGGGCTGCACCATCCAGTAAACGATAGAGGTCGAGCCGTCTTTGTTTGGATGGAACACGTTCGGGAGGCTGTATCTGGGGAGCATGCAATGCTCAAGAAAAAGACTGCGGGCGCGGAGAGCGAAAAAGACGGCGGAAGCGATGAAACGATTGGGCTTGGGCAGTCCAAGGGCCGTTCGCAGCTGAGTGTCCATGGGACTGACCACAACTTGGGAGAAGATGGGCCGGGAGATGCGGGGGATTACAGAATTGTACATGTCGACTATGCCCTGAGCGATGCGGGAGTTAGCATCCGAAGGGGCCATTTCGCGAGCCTCATAATCCTGTCACGTAGTGAGCCATCAAGGATCTCGTGATTATCAGTTCGCTTACCAAAACATATTGTGTGCATTTCTCAAAGCTATCAGGAATGAGCCTCTTAGCGATACCCATACGGATTCCGACCTCTTTCCTGTGGTAAGGCCAATATCAATATTATGAAGCCTCGGGGAGAAGGTAAACTGGTACCAGAAGACCCAAGAGGCGTATTTCTCCAGTGGAGTCGTCTTCCTCCAATCGTAGGCATCGATCCACCTCTAATTGAGGTTTATCAGAGGATGTGGTAGAGAACATGGTAGGGGCTTGTTATTATTGATGACTTACGAAGGTCTCTGAAACAAGAAGGCACAGGGTGTACACCATCTGGTCATTCGTGATATCGCGATAGCGAGAGTGAATGAAGTTGACACGGTTAAGCGACAGCCTTGCCCGTTCGGAATCGAGAGGGTTCATGATCCACTCTGAAGCAAACACGATGGTGTCCGAATAACGGAGGCCGGGTTGGTCAACCATCTTCTTGGCCTTGAGGGAGACGGCAGAAATAGATGGAATGCCGAATGCCTGGATGAACAACAGGTCAGACGAAGACAATACACAAACAGGGTGTGCATACCCTCAAGAAAGCAAAGTCCTTGGCTTGAAGAAAAATCCATGGAGAGTCGAGAAGAAAGAGGTTACCCAGAATGGCCTGCGCGTCCTTGTAATTGATCTTGGAAAACTCGGCGGTAGTCCAGCCATATTTTTGCTGTATCTTATCAATGTGCTGGTAACGGAGGTACCGAACAGCAGAGAGGTAGACAGAGAAAAGTATAATGGTGCAGCCGACAACAGTTGATCGAGTGAAGGGGCTAGAGAGGACGACGGGAGAGATAGGCATCGATATGGGGCTGTTGGTTGTGCTAGAATAGCCTTCGGCGTGGACAGTGAAAACATCGAAAGGCGATGTAGCGTTGTAATGAGCAAAGTTGAACTCCATATAGGGCGAAAGGTTTGAAGTTCGATCCCATCTGCTCGCTAGCTCCCTTATATATGTGATGAGAAGGCCGATACAACGAGGAATGAGCGCGTGCGTTCAATAAACTAGCTCTGAAAAACCATGACATCAAAAGACTAACGCCAAACAATGCAAGGTAGAGGTGATGGCAAGCGGATTCGCCGTCGATCGGGTGGAGAGTGGCCTGGACATCGTTAGGGTCACGCGCGCGGGTCCATCGGTGCAGGACTAGGTATCCAAATTTGGCGGTAATATTCACTACGCCGTTACACGGGAATATTGAGTGACCGGTGGCGGGACACCTCTTTTTGAACCTAAAAGGGGTATGAGTACCTTTGTGTATAAGACCTCTCTGAGGAGTCTTATCGCGCGCATCCCTGCAACCGGTGCGGCTCACGCTCCGTGGGCCGGGTCCAACTCCGCGTAAATCATGGGGGTCGCGCCGTTTGCCCGTTTGTATTACGCGCAGCGCCAACCCTGGTCGACTCGCATTTAAATTGGTCGCATGTTTCACGATGCAGCGTGATGCGCGCAACGCGATTGACAGAATATTCCACCAATTTTCCAGTGTCTAGTGGGTACGTGGTCATGGCCTTGGAACAGGTTGCATAATACAGCAGCTAGCGTCTTAGAGGAACATTTATATTACTGTGGCTTTGTGATTACTTGAGCCAAAATAATTTACAGTCAGGTTGCGCATGTGACTTGGTGTGCGCGCAGCGCGCAGGTTCAAAAATAACCCAATGATTGATGCACACCTCAGTATTCGCAACTCACCGACCCCCCAGTAATGTTCTGCTGTCTAGCGGGCACCTCGGAACGGGCAACACCATACTACAGCTAAAGCTCTAGAGGGACAGCTGATTACTGTGGCTTTGTGATTGCTTGAGCCAAAATGCCAGGAGTTTACAGTTTGGTCGCGCAGGATTGTACTGCTCCAGGAACATATTCAACAAAGTAACCCAGTGGTGCACACCTCAGTACTCATTGGTGGCTCACGCATTGCGTGCAACTCACCGATCCCCTAGTTGGAACGGTTTTCCTTCGGCCGTTTGATGGCCTTCTGCAGCCCTACTCCACTTGTCTCGAAAACCATTCGAGTGCTAATGGTACCAAATCTTGTGAGTAGCATAGTTATTTTAGCTAGTACCGGGAGCTCGCACATTACACGCAATTCAATTTTGATTCTCCTGTCAGGCGCGCGCGCCACGCGTTTGTGAATCGCTTGTGCATTGGCCAACTTGCGTACACAAACGCAGCTGCGGGTACGATTGCAATTCTCATTGAATAAGCTTCGTATTTGCTGAAAGCTCACGTACTGTGCACGACCCTGCTTCCTATTACCACAATGAGGCAGGCGCACATCACACAGGTCAGGTTTTTTGCTCCTGCCCTCCTGAAATGGTTCTCCTTCAGCCCGTCGATGGCCCTTGGACTGACCTGCCCATTGATAGCCCTTGCGCCAACCCACCCATCAATAGCCCTTGCTGTTAGAATTTCTGTTGGATGTAGGATTTCCACTAGGTCGTTAACTCGGTCGAAAACAATCTTGTTTGTTAGGGCCCGCTAACAAACACATAGCGATACAACAACGAGAATACGAGCTCTTATACACCCGAGAAATGGCCATGTGAAACGTAGTTTCCCAAACAATCAGCGCCCCCCTGACGACCGGAGCACTGAGCGCTCGATATGAAATCCCAAATAAATCCCAAATCCCAAACGGACGGGTTTTGGGGCTCTACCCTTGGCTATTTGTCTCAAAGGGACACCCTGAGACTCTTCTGCAAGGGTACAGGACCTTAGGCTTGTATTTGTGGTTGCCTTTCCCTTCGGGCGCACACCTGTGAATTGCTGTTATTTTGCGCAATGGTCAGCTTGCGCACACAAATTCAGCTGCGCGCACTATTGCGACCTTGATCACAAGTATGTGCTGAAGTGTGAAAATTTGTTATTCGATTTTGATTGTGAAGATACATTTGAACGGAGAACAACGAGCTACATGTGACTGACCACGCTAAATGGATATTGCTTAATCCTCCTCATTGGAGGGTAATGCAAGGAGGCCCTCCTCACTCTCTTCATTAGTCTGTCCCTTCGTTGAAGCTGCAGCAGACTCCTCTTCATCGTCGGAATACTGCTTAAGAGCGTGACTAAGCTACAACTAGCAGTTGAACATGATAAAGAAGTGGAAGTGTTGTGAACACTCAGTGGCATTTCTGCGTCAACGATGGTTGAAGGCCAAAGAGACGCTCGAACCAGTTCTTGTCTGCTTCGAGCTTCCTCAAAGAAATCAGGTAGCGCTGGTAATACTTGTTGTACGTCTCTTCATCGAAACTGACATTTGAGGTCTTATAGGGGGCCTTCGATTTCTGGAACGCTCCGCTTTTCTTCATAAACTCGGCCAAGGCTTGTATGCCCTCTTTGGTGCCGAGGAGGGTGGCAAGGTGGTAATCTGGGGCCCTTCTTCTACTATGTGCCGCTATGTAGGTGGCAGTCGAATGCGATGTGTTCGCGTGTTTGGATTGCAGCTCCACAAGGGTAGTTTATGGGCTCTGATATGTTGTGTATTTGGTTGTATTCACCAAAGTGGCCGTGCCCAGTTCGGGCTTGTGTTACTGTGCCCAGCTGTTAGGGTGTGTCGAGAGATGGGCGAGCAGAGGCCGTCCGGGAAGGTTATGTAAAGGAGGATAGGTTTCTTCCTTAGGTTTCGCCTAAGGACGCTGTCGGACGAAGTGGGACGGAGCCAGAATGGAACACGGATAGGAGGAAATGGGCCAGGAAATCAAATCGATTATCTGACTGAAGAACATGTACATATCGTCGCTAGTACATATATATAGCTTATCAGAAATCGTAAAGAATCGGAAAGCGAAAGGGTGAAAAAGATAGAATGGCGGAGTCCATACGAAAAGGAGACCGATCACGGGGAGTACATGCGGAAAGGGAACTCGTCCCACGAGGAGAACATAGAAAAGTAAACTCAGCACATGAAAAAGACGTTTCTAAAGCGCGTGCGCGAACGGGCGCGTGATTGTCGGGCGGGCTACGAACGAATCGAAACTCGATGTTGCGCATGGGGAGCGGGCGCGTTCGGTAGGGGTTGCTGAAAGAATCGGTATGCCGATCCTATGTCGTCATTCGGCCAGGCGATACTGTGTACCGTAAGCGGGACCAAACGGTCGGTCGGGCCGTACGGCCGGGATCGATCGGAGCAGCGCACGTGATATAGTATATTCAAACAAATCGTACAACCGTAACACCAGCGTTCGACGGTCGAGTGTGCGGAATGCATGTGATCCAGCCAATGAGAGTGGGAGACGGTCTGCTATGGCGTATCGTCCAGCAGAAGATTAGGACATATACACTTGTGTTGACCCTTCTTATAGCCTGAAGCCATAATTCACCGGATTATCTAGATGTCGCACAATATTCGTGAAAAACGCGTGGCAGAGAGTCTAATAATAAAGAGTAACCAATCGTATCGAGTACTTCCCATAGACGTTGTACTCTTACTATGCATCGAATGGCAGGCACAACGGTTTGTCTCGCGTATTAGAAGAATAGAGCTTGGGCCATAGGTGAGTGGACTTGAGAGATTATAAATCGAGGGTTGGATATGTACATGGGGTTTGGAAGGAGACAACCGGATCTGGTGATGGATGGCCAAGAACCTGTCAAGGGCCTGCCCAATACATGATGTATAGCTTGGGACCTCCGATGGATATAAGATATCCGATTTCCGTGTGCGCGATGCGTCATTTCCACCCCAGTTTCGACCGTTCAAGCACGATGAGTGACCACATTTCTGAAGACTTTCGAATGCGCTCATGTCTTTGAGGCAAGCTAGATATTAATGGAGGGCTCGGCTGAGACCAAGTCTTGGGTAGGAAAGGGATTTATTGTTGGAAAGCAGCTTACGCATAGCCCTACAGCTGGTAAATCGCGCGATGATCCCGAAATAAGGATGTGACTCCGACCGAAACACACCGGCAGTGAAATGGACAGGCGAGCGTACTTCATGGTGTAAACCATATCAGGTGTTGGGGACACTTCGCATGGGGGCTTTCTATTTTAGATAAAGGTATTTCTGGCTAGTTCTCCAGTCACCAGATGGAGGGTGCCTAGCCACTCAAAGTCTAAAATACAGATTGCATGGGTATACAATTTTGCTGATCCGCTCATATATGAGAAGCCAAATGATGCACAGGGCAAATGAAAGCAGCGTAATGCAAGGCTGGTAACACTTGTTACCACTGGATGATATGGACAGGTTCAAGTCTATTGGGGAGGTCACAGAGTGGCCAAGTTTGGTTGCACAACTGGAGTGTGCTCTCTTGGACTTGACCACCGCCATGGGAAATGATGGAGGTATGCTATTTGACCCCACGCAGCATTCGTCAGGCTAATTGAGGGTGCAGGGAGCATCCCGGATCGTCGCGACCTAGTGAAAAGCAAAGCCAAGGCAGGCGGATTGTTGTTGAGCGTTGCCAGTTTCACCCTAATCGACTCCTACAGGCCGAGCAGGCGGATAAAGCAAATCAAATACTGGCTAAGTGGTTCTTTTGTGCACTATCAAAGGTCTGTCACTGGCGGACAGTACGGAACCCCTCAGCTGACCCTAATTGGGCCAGCGTCCACTTGAAGAGCCCATTGTGTCTTGTGCTCTGGGCAAACTGTACAACAAGGATGCAATATTAGAATATCTCATTGACAAGGCGGCTTACGGAGACGGCGAGGCTATCTGCGGCCATATTCGTTCACTCAGGGTAAATCACTTAGTGTTATAAATACGAAGTATCGCCATCGCTGATGTTTAGCATATCAGGATGTTGTGACCCTCAAACTGACGCCCAATCCAGCTCCTGTAGTCCCCGAACGAAGCCGCGCCACGTATGTTTGTCCGTTGACATTAAAGGAGATGACTGGCGCTTTGCCTTTCGTTTATCTTTCTACCTGCGGGTGCGTCTTCTCCGCTTCTGGGCTTCGCACACTCGCCGCACCTGCGGCCGACACCCCTTCCACCTCTCATGGGGAGGAATCGAAGCATACTCGAACATTATGTCCTCAATGTTCAAAGCCTTACGAAAAGAAGACGGACATGTTGACTATCAATCCGTCAGGTGAGGAGGAAGCGACTATGCGAGAGGCGATGAACGCAAAGCTCGGGGCTGCGAAGAATCAGAGCGGAAAAGGCAAGAAGCGTAAAGCTGCTGAGATAGAAAAGGCGAAGGGAGAGTCAGTTGTCAATGGTCATGATTCGAAACGACAAAAGACTTCGGGGGCCCCTGCTGCTCCAAAGACTAGCGCAGCAGTGGCCGCAATGGCGAGAAAGGTGGCCGATTCGCTGGTTGAAGAGGAACTCAAGCGCAAGACGGTGATGAGCGATGCAGTGGCGAGTTTATATGGACCCAAGGAGAGGGTTACATCGAAGAAAGAGACGTTTATGACCATGGGAACATTTACGAGGGTGAGTGAAACGCAATTTACGAATAGCTACTTTGCTGAATGTTCCTCAGTACGCGTAGCTCGTGGCTTACCACCAAGGAGCTGCTTGCTGGGCCCAAACGAGGATGACGCCGAGCATTTTCGCGGAAGTCTTCCCTCATTCCCTCATGGTCGTACCCGCATCATTCTATACTATTACTCCTCAATTTCGCTCTGGACTCGATGGAGCCAATAACTGTGTTGCTTCTCACATCCACATTACCATTTCCCTTCTCAAAAGACTCTATTTGTTAATCATCGTCTCTCACTTCACTGAACCTGTCTAAAGTAGGGGAAGCGCACAGAAACCTAACGTGCTGAGATTCATTTCCCCAGCAGCTGCGAACAAACCCACTAAAAGTGTATACCTTCCCCCAAATAATTGACTCGCAAATTTTCGCAATATCGTATTTCATTCTCAACCTGATCACATACAAACCGACGTGACAACGTGAACAGTAATCAAAGTCCATACCAAACCGAGCCATTCCACGTCAGTCTACACCTCACAGTACGCGTTAGAGCTCGATCAGCAAAGACTCCTTGGGCTCCTCTCTTGGTTGTTGAGCAGGCACCTGCGGTGCTCCAAAGAGCGAGTAAGTAGCGGGCGCGTTAGTTGGTGCAGTGGGGAAGACCGGTACTTGTACCGGCACCTGATGCGGTTGGGTAGGTTGTGTTTGGGCGGGAGTTTGCGCTGATTGCTGCTGCGCTGCAGGGGTGTATGTTTGCTGTGGATGAGAAGTATATGAAGCCGCAGAGGAGATAGTCGCAGATCGGTGTAGCCCCGTCCCCACCCTTTGAGGGGGGAACGCCATACTCGCTGGTCGGTGTGCCAGTGAGACGTGCCGCGAGAGAGTCGGTGCTTGCGCGAAGGGATGAACACCAGGCATACTGGCCACCGTAGGGGGTGCAGAGACAGGTACGGGAGGAGAGGAGAGGAGGTTTTGTGGAGGTGTAGAGGACTGTGTTTGGGATTGGGGCTGGTATGGTTGTACCGTGACTGGTGGAAGGGTTTGATACGACTGTTGTTGTTGAGGGGGTTGGTAATGCACTACAGGAGAGCTGACCGTAGGCGCAGAGTTATACGCCGTCTGGTGTGGGGAAGGCGCTGCTGGTGTCCACTGCGATTGCTGAGGCACGGTGGGTGTCCGGTTGTACGTAGGGTTATAAACTGTAGCTGTAGTAGAAGGTGAGTCAGTTCGTCGTAGTGCCGGCGCCTGGTATGAAGTTTGCGCTTGAGCTGCAGGAGCGCCGTACGTCCGCTGGGAAAGCTGTTCGTTTAACAAATGATCGTATAGTTGTACGGCTTGTGAGAGCTTTGTATGCATCTCCGACAATAGTTCTATCTCCGCAGAACGTTAATTTCAATCCCTGTCTGATTAATTAGCATAAATAGTACTCACGTTCCTTCCTCCCCGCAGCGTCCAAACTTCTCGTCAGTTTCGGTCTATACGTTTCTGCTCTATCAGAGAGCTCATGGACCCTTCGCGGATCCTGTACAGTGCCGGACATGACAGTCTGGTTGAACGTGATAATCGCATCGCTCTCGTGTGGGTTGAGTTCATAAGGCGCCACAGTGGGCACAGTAGCGGTTGGCGTAGGGACTTCGTCAACAATAGGTGCTGAGGGCCGAGGGGCCTGCGCCTCCCGCAGACTCGCCTCAATCGCGGCGCGCAGCTGCTCATCTTCGTCGTCCTCTGGTCGTGTCATTCGGTCAATAATAGGCGGTTCGGATACCTGCCACCTGATGGCGGGCGAGGACGGCGTATATCCTGGTCGGGCCTGTGACTCGTGCAGGGAAAGCTGGATCGCCTTCTGCAAATCGGCATCGATAGCATCTATAGCCACAGACCTCGCAGGAGCCTTCTTCTTCGCCTCACTCGCCTCCTTGGCCGTCTGCTCCGCATCTTTCTTTTTGGTCAACTTAAAGTGGCACGCCTCGCACACCCGCACCGCCTGGGTGATTCCAAAGTGGGGCAAAGGAAGTGTCTTAGAGGAGCACTTGTGGTCGAAGATGAGGCCGCAGTTACGACAGTGGTGTTTCCGGTTAAAGGTTGTGAATGCGTCACGGCAGCGGAGGCAGACGTCCGAGTCGATCCATTCGGGTGCTATTGCTGTATCGGTCATTGCATCTGTTGCCAGTGCAAGGTCTTTTGGCGGGAACACGAAGCCTGTATCAGGGAGGATAGGGTAACGTGTCAGCTGCTGGTACGGGCGTGGATAAGGGGAACGACCAGACCTTCTTTATGGAGGGTTCTGTAGACTGTGTTGATATATAGGAACTGGGGTTTGCCTTCGAGTGCGATTGCCCAATTTTGGACGTAGCGGAGGATGCGGTTCTTGACATCGATATTGAGGCCCTGACTGGGGAGTCAGTATGAAGCAACGATATGGGAGGTGCTGATACCCACAGGCATCTTGAGGATTGATACGAGGTTGTCGATAAATTCGCGGCCTGCGATTTCTGCGAGGAAGTGGTTGCCGCCGTTCTTGACGCAGACGTCAGTCAGCTGAGGGAGGATATCAAAAGAGGTATTAGTAGAGTATAAGGGATGCCTACCGTCAATGCCAACAATTGTACATTTGGATTCTTGTGGTTCAATCGCCGTTTGAGAGCGCGCATTGCCGTCTGCGGAGGGACCGTCTTCGCCTTTATTTGGTCACAAATTTCCAGGTTGAGTACGATGTCTTCGCCGTCTGTTGGCAATAGTTCCGAAGTCGCCTTGTCTATTGCCCGTCATTAGCGCCTAAAGCTCACACAACCGCCCAGTGCGTTCACTGACCTACCGCCTCGTCAAACGGTGACGACGACCAAAGCCACGATGCCATGCTGATTAGTACTCAATATATCCAGGTATTTCAGCGTCGTCGGCGGCAGTGGAGTGGCGTGAGGTTGTCTTGTTTGGGTACGCTCTTGGACTCTTCCACGCCAGCCTGTTGTCCCCTGACTGCCGCTGACGACGACGACGACTATCTAGGCCATTCCAGAACACACCATAGATACACCTCGCGGACTTCGAACTGTCCCCGCGATTGACAGCTCCTCAACAAGCGCACAAATTACGGCGCTGAAAGTGTTTCCGGTCTTGTGGTCAAACGACGTTCATTATACAACGCATACCAATAATCTGCACTTCGAATATCCCTATTTTGTCCCCATCTCTCCCCGCCGTCGTCTCTCCCCTGTTTGTGTCTCCTAACCATGTCTACGACCCAATTCGCTTTTTCTGCGGCCCCAATCCGCAAGATTAAAGAGGTCCAGTTTGGTATTCTTTCACCAGAGGAAATTGTACGCCGACCCTTCGTCCCGGAGTTTTATCTGATTGCTGACAGTTGTGCGGTTCCCAGAAAGCGTACTCAGTCGCCAAAATTGAATTTCCCGAGGTAATGGACGAGGCGACCCAACGTCCCAAAGAAGGTGGTCTTCAGGACCCACGTATGGGCACTATCGACCGCAACTTCAAGTGCGCGACCTGTGGTGAGGGTATGGCGGAGTGCCCGGGGCACTTCGGCCACATCGAGCTCGCACGTCCCGTGTTTCACCCTGGTAAGCCCGGGACCGGTTTGTTTCTGCGTTTGTTTCTAATCCACTGTGCAGGTTTCCTCATCAAAGTGAAAAAGATCCTCGAGTGCATTTGTGTAAATTGTGGAAAACTCAAAGCGGATATTGTGAGTGTTGCCCACCCGTAGCATGTCTCCCAATACACTTTCTGGGGGCTCTTCTTGTTCTTAGAGCAAGGAACCCCGCACCCGCACTGAACCCGTCCAACGTCTCTCGCGCAGCACAACGCCGAGGGAGCCTCTGTGTTCAATCCCCGCGTTATTGCAATCGCTCGCGAGTTGGCGCGATGGGGCGTGGTGGAAAGGGAGAACGAACGTTCTTGTGTTCTGCGCTCGAGGCGCCTGAACATGTCTCGACGCAACGCAACACGACCATCGAGTGAATGCTCTCTCGGAGCTTGATTCTAACGTCCTGTGAGCCCAGCCGAACCCTTGTTTGTTGTATCTAGTACCTCCGCAATCGCGTCAACACCAATTGCTGACGCCCGCATTCTATCCGCATGTGCCTACTTGTCGCCTGCTGCTAGTCCGATCCTGGTTTCGCGCAGAAAATTGAGCAGAGCCGAAACAATCCAAAGCGGCGGATGGCTCTCGTGTGGGCGCACTGTAAGGGGAAGATGACGTGCGAGACAGATGAGGTAAAAGACGACGATAACCCTGAGGCGGCGAACGAGCCGGTCAAGAAGGGCCATGGAGGTTGTGGACATCATCAACCACTCATTCGTAAAGAAGCCCTGAAGCTTTTCTTCCATTACAAGAAGCAGAATGATGATGAGGTTCGTTGATCCCCCCCCCTTTGACTCACCCTGCAGTCTTTACATTGTGATTTGCAACAGGAATCACGCACGGTGCAAGAAAAACGTCAAGTTTCCGCGCAAGAAGTCTACCGCGTCTTTCGCAAGATTTCCTCAGATGACCTCGAGAACCTTGGCTTGTCCGAGTACTATGCGCGACCAGACTGGATGATCCTCACCGTACTCCCCGTTCCTCCCCCACCTGTGCGGCCCTCAATCTCGGTCGACGGCGGTGTACGTCGGTCAGAGGACGACTTGACGTACAAGCTCGCGGACATAATCAAGGCCTCGGGCAATGTCCGTCGTTCCGAACAGGAGGGCGCTCCTGCGCACATCATCACTGAGTTTGAGCAGCTGCTGCAGTATCACGTTGCGACGTATATGGACAACGATATTGCTGGTATTCCCCAAAGCATGCAGAAGAGCGGACGGCCAGTTAAGGCTATCCGGGCACGATTGAAGGGGAAGGAGGGCCGGCTGAGGGGGAATCTGATGGGCAAGCGGGTAGACTTTTCCGCACGGACGGTCATTACTGGCGATCCGAATCTTGCCCTTGATGAGGTTGGCGTGCCGAGGAGTATGGCAATGAACCTGACATATCCTGAACGAGGTCGGTTCATCGTCTCTCACTCTGTACTTTTTTTTGCTTAAGGAACCTCCACAGTGACGCCGTACAATATCCAATACCTGACCGAGCTCGTGCGCAAGGGACCGCAAGAGTATCCTGGAGCGCGATACGTTATCCGGGACACAGGCGAGCGCATCGATCTTAAGTACAACAAGCGCACCGACTCGTTGCTTCAGTACGGCTGGATCGTTGAGCGTCATCTGAAAGACGGCGATTACGTGCTTTTTAACCGGCAGCCATCACTTCACAAGATGAGCATGATGTGCCACCGCGTCAAGATTATGCCGTATTCGACGTTCCGGTTGAATCTTTCTGTGTGAGTACCTGTTTAGTTGTTGTAGATTGGGAGGGGCACTGACGGTGGGGTTCAGCACGCCACCTTATAATGCCGATTTCGATGGTGATGAGATGAACTTACAGTATGTAGCTGGAACTCTGTGCTTGGGATAGGACTGATTGTGTCCATAGCGTTCCCCAGAGCGAAGAGACTCGTGCTGAGCTGAGTCAGATTGCCTGGGTCCCCCGTCAGGTGAGGCATAGGTGATGCAACTGGGATGATTGGTTGATAACGCCTCCAGATCATCTCTCCCCAAGCGAACAAGCCAGTCATGGGGATCGTCCAAGACACCCTTTGTGGTATCCGCAAGTTCACCCTCCGCGACACCTTCCTCGACTGGGCCCAGGTGCAAAATATCCTCCTCTGGGTACCTGACTGGGACGGTGTGATTCCTACCCCGACGATCCTCAAGCCAAAACCGATGTGGGCAGGCAAGCAGCTCCTGAGCATGTGTATACCGCGCGGCATCAACATCCACCGCAAGCCTGAACCATTCTCAGATAACCCGTTCAACGACGACGGCATGCTCATTGAGAACGGCGACATTATCTTTGGTGTGGTGGATAAGAAGACTGTTGGTGCCGCCCAGGGCGGTCTCGTGCACGTCGTGTTCCGCGAGAAGGGTCCTGAAGCGACGAGGGACCTACTGACAGGTATCCAGAAAGTCGTTAATTACTGGCTATTCCACAATGGCTTCAGTATCGGTATCGGCGACACCATAGCAGACGCGAAGACGATAGCAGCGGTGTCGGAGCGGATCGTCGCGGCCAAGCAAAAAGTCGCAAACCTCATCGACGACGCGCACAATGATCGCCTGAAGCCTCAGCCTGGTATGACCATCCGCGAATCGTTCGAGGCTGGCGTCAATCTTGCGCTCAATCAGGCGCGTGATAAGGCCGGTCAGGACGCTCAAAAGAGCTTGAAGGACGATAACAATGTCAAGCAGATGGTCGTTGCTGGTTCCAAGGGTTCATTTATCAACATTGCCCAGATGTCCGTGTGTGTCGGCCAACAGAGCGTTGAGGGCAAACGTATTCCGTTTGGCTTTCGACATCGCACTCTCCCGCATTTCCACAAAGATGACTTCAGCTCCGAGGCGAGAGGTTTCGTCGAGAACTCGTACCTCCGTGGCTTAACACCTTCCGAGTTCTTCTTCCATGCGATGGCTGGTCGTGAGGGTTTGATTGATACAGCCATCAAGACTGCCGAGACCGGTTATATCCAACGTCGGTTGGTCAAAGCCCTGGAGGACGTGATGGTGTGCTACGATGGAACGGTGCGCAACTCGCTAGGAGATATTATTCAATTCACCTATGGTGAGGATGGGATGGATGGGGCCTTCATCGAGCGCCAGAGCATTACTACCTACCATCTCTCCAATGCCGCCTTTGAGCGTATGTACCGCGTTGACGTCACGGACCCCAAGCACGGTTTCAAGCCTGGTGTTTTGCAAGTTGGGTTGGACGACAGCTCGCTGGAGCTGCAGCACTTGTTGGATGAAGAGTTCGCGCAATTGACAGAGGACCGTCGGGAACTCCGAGAGTTTATCTTCCGAGGCAGCGATCCTCAAATGCCCCACTACCTCCCCGTTAATCTTCGCAGGACCATCCAGAATGCACAGCAGATATTTCATATCGACCGCAGAAAGCCTAGCAACCTCGAACCAGCGCACATCATTCTCTCCGTCCGCGCGTTAATGGACCGGTTGGTCGTCATCCGTGGGGAGGATTCACTTAGTCTTGAGTCGCAGTTTAATGCGACATTGCTCTTCCGTATGCACCTTCGTGCAACATTTGCCACTCGCCCAGTCCTTGAGGACTACCATCTTGATAAGGAGGCTTTTGAGTGGGTGCTTGGTGAAGTCGAGACGCGATTCAATCAGTCGATCGTTCATCCGGGAGAGATGTGCGGTACCTTAGCTGCTCAATCGATTGGTGAACCAGCTACCCAGATGACGCTCAGTGAGTATACTTTATTCCGACCCGGGGATCCAATGCTTACGGGTTATCATAGATACCTTCCACTACGCTGGTGTGTCCAGCAAGAATGTCACACTCGGTGTTCCTCGTCTGAAAGAAATCATCAACGTTGCGACCAACCTGAAGACGCCTTCGATGACTGTTTATTTGCAGCCGCACATCGCTAAGGATCAGAAGAAGGCCAAGTCCGTTCACACTGAGTTGACCTTCACTACGCTCAAAAGCGTAACTGCGGCTGTCGAGATCTACTATGACCCGGAGCCAACCTCGACGATCATCGAAGAAGATCAGGAGTTCGTCGAGGCATTCTTCGCTATTCCAGACCCCGATATTGAAGCAAAGGTTCACCTGCTCTCACCGTGGGTTCTCCGTCTGGAGCTCGATCGTACAAAGATGCTGGACCGCAAGCTGGAGATGAGCCACGTCGCTTCAAAGATTGGCGAGAAGTTCACAACGGATCTCTTCCTTATCTGGAGCGAAGACAACGCGGATAAGTTGATCATCCGTTGTCGTGTCGTCAATACAGCAGAGAAGATGGAGGAGCTCAAAGACCTGCAAGAGGACGTCTTCTTGCGTCAACTCGAGCATTCCTTGTTGAACACCGTCGACTTGCGTGGTGTTCCTGGCATCAACCGTGTCTTCCTCGTCAGAAAGGATAAGACTATCATCTTACCAGATGGTACGATCCAGGCGAAATCGAAGAACATTGACGATAGGCGCATGATTCTTGACGACGATCAAGAGTGGGTCTTAGAAACTGATGGAATCAACTTGAAGCGGGCCCTCTCTGTTGATGGCGTCGATTTCACTCGAACTTACTCCAATAACTGCTATGAAATCTTCGAGGTCTTGGGTATCGAAGCGGCTAGAGCAGCTCTCTTAAAGGAACTGCGTGGTGTCATCGAATTCGACGGATCATACGTCAACTACCGTCACCTTGCTATCCTTGTCGACCTGATGACCAACAAGGGCGTGCTCATGGCGATCACTCGCCATGGTATCAATCGTGCTGATACTGGCGCTTTGATGAGATGTTCGTTCGAAGAGACGGTCGAAATTCTGATGGAGGCAGCAGCCATGGGAGAGAAGGATGATTGCAGAGGCATTGCGGAGAACGTCATGTTCGGCCAAATTGCACCCATGGGTACGGGTGCATTCGATGTCGCCTTAGATATGGACATGCTGAAAGATGTGATGGTTGAGCAAATTGTCACACTCCCCAACTTGATGTCGTCGACAATGGAGGGTGCTGCGACTCCAGGTGGAGTCATGACTCCGTACGGGGCGTCGCCAATGCAGGAGGTTTACTATGGCACAGACCATCAAGCTGCCTTCTCACCACTCGCAATGAACGGAGGAGACGAACCTCAATCGTTTAACTGGCAAGGCTTTGGCCAGAGCCCAATGCGTCCAGGAACCTCTCCTGGGTATAGCCCTTCTTCTCCTAATTACAGCCCATCGTCACCTGGGATGAACATCACCTCTCCCTATGGAGGCACCTCTCCCTTTGCAACTTCACCTATGGCCACCTCGCCGTATTTCGATCGTGGTGCACACAGTGCAACATCACCCAACTACTCACCAGGGCTCACTTCTCCTGGCTATTCTCCCACTTCACCTCGTTACTCGCCGACTAGCCCGAACTATTCACCGACTAGCCCAACTTACTCACCTACCAGTCCTCGGTATTCCCCGACGAGTCCGCGGTACTCGCCGACGAGTCCTCGTTATTCGCCCACAAGTCCCCGCTACTCACCCACAAGCCCGAAATACTCTCCAACCAGTCCACGGTACTCACCCACAAGCCCGAAATACTGTAAGCTCATCATTGTAGCTAGTCTTAAACTGCTTATTCATTTATGGTGTAGCCCCTACTTCCCCTACCTACTCGCCGACCAGTCCCAAATATAGCCCTACCTCTCCTCGTTGTGAGTAACTAACTAAAAGATGCCACGCTTTACCTACTCGATTGTAGACTCCCCAACTTCCCCAGCCCAGGCTTCGCCCACGTCACCGAAGTACTCTCCCACCTCGCCGCGCTACTGTAAGTAGTGCGGTTGTTCCTTGAATATACATCGCTAATCGTTTAACAGCTCCCACGTCGCCTGGTTACTCGCCGACCTGTGAGTAACTCATGCTTGGTACCCCATCTGTATGCTTACGCGTTGTTACGTCTAGCTCCACAATATTCGCCTTCTTCCCCGCACTACAGCCCGACTTCACCCGCATGGGGTGCGACGCCCGCCCAGAACAACACCTTGAACGCCAACTCGAACACATCGAATCCCACGTACCAGACGAGTCCATCGTGGGAGTGAAGTCTGAAATCATTGCTCCTGATCTACTGTGGACTAAAAATGTCGTCAATGTTGGTGTCTTGTTCTACGCACGGTTTTGGGTAAATCGAAAAGAGACGCCGCTCTCTGGCTTGTGTCTATGGGCTTGTTCGCTTGATGTCTGTGGTCCTTGTAACCTTATTCTTGCACATGCAGACTGTTGAATACAGCTGCCAGTACCCATTTTACTGTGTGATCCTTAGACTTGGACCAACCTGCAACAAGCTTCGCTCTAAATGGACAACAAGAACATTTTAGCAGCAAGTACGCCCCTGAGGGCATTTCTAGTTTGCATAGCCCCATCGATAAGTTCAAGGAGTAGCTTGGTTGATCGCAAAAAAGACTCCTTTCAACCCCAAGACTCGCTCCCAAACCTCTCTGCGTGCAACTTTGTCTAAGTAGACATGAAGCTCGTTACCTCCAGACATTCATTATATATCGGTTCATCGGCTATGGCATGACCTAATTCTTGCCAGTCCTGGCTGTTGGACGACCGTCATTGTATCATTTCTTCCTTACATCCGTGCAACGGACCAACCCACCAGCGCTCCGCACCAACCGCGAACCACTTCTCCATCTTTGTTTTAGATATTTCTGGGGCGTATCACAGGTGACACAATAGATGATCACGTCATCAGCCACTGGTGGTCTGGTGGGACTTGGAGCTATTTAGCCATCCTGACAGGAGTCAGGTTGACAGCGGGTGGAATTCCGAGACAGCTGCCAACTTTCAAGTAACGGTCATATGATACGTCACATGCTACCGTACGAGGGTGCGACCACGGTGGGACCCGGGACACCTGCCTGATGAAATGTCGCGCGCGGGCAGCCGAAAGGACATTATGAAAGTATCAGTCTTGTGGTATTCTTATGTATACTACTTGTAGTTACTATTGTGAATATTATGGACTTTTCTGGTTATCTGATCACTTTGTTGCACAACCTATGACTGTGAGGCTGAGAGCCAGTCAGTGCACATAGGGTAGGAAAACCCACTGAACAAATGTACTGGCTGAGTGTCCAATAGGTACTGTAAGTAAGCATAATATAGGCCAGGCATGCAAACGTGACAGCCCATGTTTGGTTGTGTAGTTGAATCTCCGCTCTACCCAGCTGTCCTCCAGTTCAACATCCCACCGCCATGAGCACTCACCCCATGTTCAAATGGAGTCAATGTGGAATCCATAGGGTGTCAAATCAATTCGGAACCCGTCAAAAACGGGGTATTCATGGCCAGAATGGGGACTGCCCCCAAAATTGAGGGCTCTTTATGCATTTCTTTGGCTGAAATGACCACCTCAGGTAAGTTTGTCACTGATTACATCACATCTCTGGCCTGGAAGGCCACTGGGTACAGATTTAGGTAAGCAGCATCCTCAACATTTGCTTGCAGATTGTAGTGGCTCATTTATATTACCTTGTAAGTAGCTATACACTCAATCTTAGTTTTTCCATGTATATTATTTTCTACATTTGTCTGTTGATAAAATCACATACTCCTGTCCATTGCAACAGTGTTGGATAAGTGTTGGATGTCATTTATAATTCATAATAATTGTACTACAAGCAACTACAAGCAGTATACACAAGACAATATGCACTTTCACCAGTACATTTATTCAGTGGGTTTTCCTACCCTACATGCAGCAACTGTCTCTCAACTTCACGTTCATAGGTTGCATGACAAAGTGATCAGGTAACCAGAAAAGTCCATAATATTCACAATAGTAACTACAAGTAGTATACATAAGAATACCACAAGACTGATGCTTTCATAATGTCCTTTCAGCTGCCCACATGCAACATTCCATCAGGTGTCCTGGGTCCCACCATAGTCACACCCCAGCCTCACTGTCATACAGTAGCACATGACATATCATATGACCTCTACTTGAAGGTTGGCAGCTGTCTTGGAATTCCACCTGCTGTCAACCTGACTCCTGTCAGGATGGCTAAATAGCTTGAAGTTAGTCTGGCCTAGCTTGCTTGTATGTAGAGCTTGTCTTGTATATTTTGAATCATATACACAATACAGTATGTGTTTAAGGTATATAAATGCATCACTGAACGATGCCACCACTGATGCATATTGTGAACCCACCCATCAAGCAACAGTTATTAGGATTACCACTCAAGTCCATGTCTGAGTAGGTTGTGAAGTGGTCAGGGGGACATCAACTTCAAGTAAATGAGCTTAAGGCCAATGGTGTCCTTGAGGTATCAAAGGAGATGCTGAGCTGCACCCCGGTGCTCACAGCCAGGGTTCTCAACAAATCAGCAAAGGACACCATGGTGTAGGAAATGTTGGGGCAAGTAGCCACTGCAAGGTACAGAAGCTTCCTGATGAGCTCACAGTAGGGTACCTTCACCATGTCAGCCTTCTCCTCAGGTGTTTCCAGGCACATGGTTTTGGACAGCCTGACATTCTGTTCCATCAGTGTGGATACTGGGTTGCAATCAGCCATACTGAAGTCATCAAGGATCAATTGTATGTACCCAGGC
>Ga0307513_10003559_pt1 | contig 21074 bp, 22 predicted proteins | sample 15_EM_MG_FD_202174 | JGI IMG/M metagenome (GOLD analysis project Ga0307513, IMG submission 202174) | Populus trichocarpa ectomycorrhiza microbial communities from riparian zone in the Pacific Northwest, United States - 15_EM | ecosystem: Host-associated > Plants > Roots > Unclassified | place...
TGTAACGGTTGACCCATTGTTTCCCGAGCATCGCCACGAAAGCAGCAAAGAGTGAGGTCGCAAGGCTCGCGTAGAGTAAGCACTGAGCGGTCACAATTTCGGAGGGTGGACCAGTCCAAACGGTTGCGAGGGAGTCGGCATCGGGGAAGAGGGATTCGTTCATTGTGTGGATTAGGATTCGCATGTATGCTGCCGTCATCTCGTTCGGATCGGGTTGCAGATTGGATTGGACATCGATGATGAACGCTGAACTAACTGCTGAAAATAAACCAGCCTGTGTACTTCCCATTTAGTGCTCGACTCTCTCGGGCGGGAATATTACAACTCACAAAGATAAGCGAGGTATTGAGGTCTTCATCGTACTTCTTTGCATAGTCACGATCAAACTCCTCGGATTCCTTGCGGTAAATAGCGAAGAAGTCTGCGCGGGCGTCGTTGGTCCTGAGCGGTTGGAAGAATTCCTTCAAGGCAGAATGGATGCTGCGGTTGGTCAGGATGTGGTTCCGAGCTGTGGATAGAAGAGCGCACCATTTCGGATCGACCTGAACGGGCAACGGCATTTTCTCTTCTGGGCCTACTTGCATCCTCTTTCAGGTGTGGGTTGCGGGGTACGCGTGGATACGGGCGAGAGGCTGTCGTCCCTCGGCGCTGAAGCAATAACCGCCAGATCAATGCGGCTCCACGGAGGATTCCGGTTCACCCTGGGGGTAACTCTGCGGTAGATAGTCGAAGGCTGGAATTCCGACATGACTGGGAGTGAAAGCTTGAGAACGTGTAAGGGCGGGGGGATGAGCGGACCACTGGGAACTTCCGTCCTTTCGGGGGCAGCCGGAGCGATCCGGAGTGATCGCTGCATCCACTCCTCCCAAGTGTCCTCACCCGGTACACTGAACATCCCAGTCGGACCCCACACCTCACGACAGCTCATGGCCTATGGGTCAACTTCTAACACCTTCACGGCCTTCCCAGTCGCGATGTGGCCGTGCCAAGAAAGCATCGCTGTCTTGGTGATGTTGGGCCACGGCTGAACGCGACCACCAAGGTCGAGACATTGGTTCAAAACACGGTAAACTCAGCCATGTTCTTATCACACGATATTGTCTCTGATGCTCTCGTTATAACTCACTCAGGCCACTTTTGGCTTTGGCTTTGACCTCGTTTCCGTCTCATAAGCCGTACGCCCATGTCGCGCTCCTATTTAAACGGACGTTCGTCAAGGGGGCATGTATCAGGTTTTCCGGTTATATTCTCCCAATATCCCTACTGCCGTCTCGCATTTTCAACGGATACCATACTATGGACACCCATAAGCCACCAACTCGACCCGAGAGTCCTCTATTTCGTTATCCAGCCGCCCTTCCCGACGCGGCGGAAAAAATCAAGAGTGGTGTTCCACAGTATCCCCGTTATACAACCTTTACCGACCAGCCATTACTCAACCGCTACCACTACATCCTCGACAAAACCAAACAAGCCCCTGGAGGTGAGTTCGTCACCGGCGACTGCCAGCGAAACCCTGTGAGGATACGGAACTCTCGACTCACAGAGCATACCTTTGCAGTTCACAGAATAGCACCTCACATAATACCGCCCTCGAGCCAAGCAGCGATCGATTCCTGCTTCGCAATCAAGAAGTGGATCGAAGGAGAAAGCGACGACGACCGCGAGGATGATAGCGGATCAACATCAGTGGCCTCAGACTCTAGGATCTCAGCAACAAAAGCTGTTCGTTCGGTCTACGAACTGACAAACCACTCCAAACCGGTAGCACATGGAGTTGATTCTTCGATGGTACCCTGGGAGGTGGCAGAGGCTGTCTACGGCCCGTTCTCACGATCTAACGACTATGCGAGTGGAGCCGGACCATCGGCAATCGAGTTTCCATCCCATGGAATCATGGAAGACGTCCGGATGGAAGAGGTCAACTGTGACGATAGGTTCGAGGACGAGGTCATGGTCTATTACCATGCAGCCCTTTCGTCCTCTGTGTATGATCCGGCCCTTGACACCATGTCCCCTCCACCAAAAAACTCGCATACACTAGCGCCTGCTTCAGTCGAACGTGACCTGGAATACCACTTCAAAGATATGGGGTTCGTTGAGGTATTCGCCAAGCCGAGGGCTCAGGAGACCCTCAATACAAAGGAGGAAATCAGGAAGGGATGCCCGAGGGTCACGACGGTCATGGAAAGGAAAGTGGGAATCGTGGTTTCTCCTCAAACGGGATACGGGAGGACCATCTATAGTCCTTGATGCGTTTCCGGCTTACAGGGTTGGGGGTACAGGTTTCATAACCTTTCCTTATTAGTTTGTTCTTTGACTAGCCCCTTCAACTTTCAGTTTTATTTCACACGTGAATTCTACCCCTCGCGGACGATTTACCCTCATTTATTCGCTATGCCGTACATATAGATTCACTGGATAATGGTGACAAACCCGACAGAAATTTGCAGGACGGGGCACAAGGCCATCTAAAAATAAGCGAAATATATGGGGAAAAACAGCAGCAACCGACGAGGGAGCGTGGATGATCGTTTCTAAGGTGTTTCGTGGGTGTGGGAGTGCGAATCGTGGTTGTGAGCTCGCCTGTGTTCTGAGGTACCCTATCAGGGGTTGGATAGGAGTCGTAAACGTGAAGGCATGGGAAAAGTAACAATACAGGAAGACGTATCGCGAGAATGATGAGAGTAAACCATATGACATATTCAACGACCGACGTTGAGGGTCGTGATGATAATGACCTAACAAGCATCTGCGGTGTTGAATTCGGAAACGGTTCCTGTGTATTCAGGCGGCAAAAAGCCCTTGTCATCTGGAGAAACGGGGGTTCCCGCAGCATTTAGAGTAAGACGCAAGGGTAAGTTTGCGGAGACTAGATAACAAGGGAATTTCGGTAGAATATCCTCCTCAGACTGTCGCGAGCATCACAATCGTTTTGCTGATGAGGGGACCGGCATCGGGGAATGGAGGTTCGTTCATGGTCTGGATGAGGGTTTGTATGCATGTATGCTGCCGTCGTCTGGTTCGGATCGGGTTGCGGATTGGACACAGAAAATAGACCAGCCTGTGGATCTGCGATTCATTATTTGATCCTCACGGTCGGGCACCTCATGGGCCACGAAGATTGCATCAAAGTCTTCATCTTACTTCTCCGCATAGTCGCGGCCATACTCCCCGGATTCCCTGCGATAAACGGCGAAAAAGTATGCTCAAGTGTCATTGGTCCTGAGCGGTTGGAAGAACCCCTCTAGAGTTGAATCCATACTAGTTTGGTCAGGTCACAATTCCGAACTTCAGATCGAAGGACGGACCATCTTGGATCGACCCGGACGGGTGGCGGCCCCTCCGGTTCCGCGCCCGCCCGCATCCTGCTCTGAACGAAAATGGAGTTGCGGGCGATGAGCGGGAACTGTGTGGTAGAGGTAGTCTAACGCCAATGTCCCGCGACTTCCGGTACGCCGTTCTGCGTCAACAGACGCCGGTGGCTTTGGGGGATCGTGGATATGACCCAACTCATCATCGATTCATCAATCATCCCTTCCGCTTTGGCGCTATTTTCTCGCGTCGGATTCGCCATACCGTGTGCTCTGCATGTATCTAAGTTTGGACTCATCGTCCGAGATGGCGCAAGTCCGCTCTAATCTCCGGCACCCCCATCTCTGGCCTCACATACGGTCACGTCCACTCACAATCCTGCCCTCTCTTTTGCCTACCATTATCCACCCCGTGGCACGATTCATCCAGTACCCGTGCTAACAGGATCCAAAGTTGTCGTTCCTCAATCCTTACTCCTGTCGACCGGCCACTGCTTAGTCGTTACCACTGTGTCCTCGGCGGAGGCCAGACGACGATCCCAGGTATGCGGGTTTTAAGTAATCCCCCGGCAGTTTATGGACTGCTGCCCTGGTCGTCCAACTTAGCATGTCCTTCGAACCGGTCCACGGTTGACACCGGTCTGCTAGTCAAGAGGTGGATCGCACCCTACAGGATGAGGGGAGAGAATCTCAAGTCCCAGGGATCCGGAAAACCACCTGTGCTCCAGGAATCGCGAGAAGGATGCTCTACAGACGGCCCCTGAAATATGGTCCACACAGGCTTTGTCATGCAGAGGAGTCCTGAGTGGTCGTCGAGGGGGCACACGTGCCACCAATCGGATCCAACAATTACGGATGCCATACAGGGCTCTCGACGAGTCGCGTCTCTCCTACTCACGGCGAAGTTGACCACACGGAAATCGCAAGAGGGTAGCAGGATGGATTTGGTGGTGAGGGTCAAGTTATAGAGGATGCCATGGATTTTTTTACATACAACATATCACCCTCCTCGCTCTACCGGATCCGACACTCTCCTGATTGTTACCTCCCTGGTTCTTACGGTTGTCGGACGCGGAGGGGTACCCCGCTGGACAAGAGGAAAAAGTGTCATGACCCCAGATCCCAGTGGCGTGTAGGGGAGAGACGGCATACTTATCCATATTTCTGGGTGTAAGGGGAAGAACGATATATAATCCGTGATATTGTGCTCTTCCAGAACACATAAACTAGCTTTGGAGGATTACCCCGCCCGGGGACCGGGCAATGATGACGGGAACAGAAGAACTCGAATATAGTACACTAGGTTTCAGGACAGAGAAACTCGCGGACGTTGCTAACAGACGTGAATAGGCTACATGACGAACAATAATGATAACAAATAATTAATGGAACCCGCACCGGGCGGGGGAGGGGAGGGAGCATAATTGTATGCTCGTTTTCAGGATACACTGGGTATGGACGAAGCAGGAAGGGAGAACAAAGGGAGAGTAGGTGTGATAGACGGCGATAAACGCAAGAGGTGGGTTGTTTCAAAGGAGAGTTTCGGGTCGGGGTCGGTTGTTATGATCTAGGGTACGGACGGATGTGAGCAACGTCTTCGGAAAAAAAGACGGGCAAAGGGAAACGCACGGTAGGGGAACATGCATTATAAAATGACACAAAACGTCAGGAGACCGCCAGACCCTGATCTATCCTCATCTAGAGGGATGTCGTAGGGCAGAGGGGAAGAGTTCGGCGATAGGGTCAACTCTGACGGAGAGGTGGGTAGTTGGCCGTGAGAGGTGTAGTCAGGCGAGAAGATATCGAGCTCAGTAAAAAAATCCATCGGGGCGAGCAAAGTGTTTGTTTTGTGAGCGAGATTAGGCTGATTGAGTTAGCGTGGGTTTGCTGGTCGTGGTGGGAAGAATGGACAGGAGAGGAGTTAGAATGCAGCCAAAAGGAAAATGGGCCACCCCTTATCAGAGTATTCGCCTCATTGTTTCCCAAAGCAGCCCAACCGAAGCAAACGCGTTTTTCATACCTTCGCGGTCTCGTGGTCATCCGTTCTGGGACATTAATGGTTTCCGCCTCAGCGAGGATGAGTGGGTCGCGATAGGGACAAGTGGTGTGACAGCGTGACGACAATATTTTTGTGACAAATATGTCACGCAGACTTTGTCTTCCAAATTGGGCGAGACCATGGCGCCTTTCAACAATGTCGATACAATTCATGCTATAAACCAGCAGCCAGGCGGTCTTTTGTATACCGTTTCCCCCCATCTCTCCCCACCACCTTAGCAAGTCATGGCCGGCTATCTCTATCCCTTCTTCCCAATCTTCTCCGCTCTTGGTTTCGTCCTGGTCCTCATTCCCCTCCCCTGGCACTTGGAAGCATGGAACTCCGGAACATGCTATTACATGATTTGGACTGCATTGGCATGCCTTAACTCTTTTGTTAACTCCATTGTTTGGGCGAACGACGCGCTCGACCGGGCTCCGATCTGGTGCGATATTTGTACGTGTCACGCTCTTGAACAGTGTGAGCGTGGGCACTCAACATCCTGCAACAGCAACAAGGATAACTCTCGGCGCGTCTGTCGGCATACCTGCTGCATCCATGTGCATCATGCGAAGATTGTACAATATCTCCAATATTCAGGCAGTCGCCACATCACGAGCAGACGTGCGTTACCGCTTGCCTTTGTGAATTTCAGACAAGATTATAACACTTTCGTAGAAACGCCGTGTGATCCTAATCGATTCTCTCATTTGCGTTCTGCTTCCTCTCTTGGTCATGGCCCTGGGTAGGTCTCGAGCAATTCAAAACTTTCGATCTTTCTAACATAGGTTTTTCCAGCATACATCGTCCAGGGTCATAGATACGACATATTCCAAGAGATCGGGTGTTTTATGAACATATACAACACGTTATTATCTTACTTCTTGGTCAGCATGTGGCCAATTCTCCTCGGATTAATTTCGATGGTATACTGTGGTATGTTCCGTTCGTCCGCCTACCATAGATCCTTCCTCACCCTCCGTTTCAGTCCTTACTCTGCGCTGTTTCCTCCAGCGCCAGGCTCAGTTTGCTCAGTTCTTGAGTTCCAATGGCTCTTTGACCGCAAGCAGATACTTCCGTCTCATGGCCATCGCCTGCGTAGAGATGATGTGTACGACGCCCCTCGCAATCTTCCTCGTAGCCATCAACGCGACCGCGCAGCCTGTCGAACCATGGGTTAGCTGGGAGGAGACTCACTACAACTTCTCCCGTGTTAAGATGGTCCCTTCGGTAATCTGGAGGACGAATGATCGTGTCGTCATCGGTTTCGAGTTCACCCGTTGGTCCGCCCCAGCTTGCGCCATTATTTTCTTCCTCTTTTTCGGCTTTGCTGCCGAAGCCCGGCGCCATTACTCTTCTGCCTTCAACACTGTACTGCGTGTCCTTCGCTTGAAGCGTGAGGAAGCCTCCCCTGTCACCACCAAATCCGGACTTGGTCCCAGGTCTGTGTTTTCTCGCATTTGGTTCTCTTGTTTCCTGACGCGGTTCACAGGTTACGCCAACTTGCACTCCCATCTTCGCTGAAGAGCTCCCGAGAATCCTTGCCCGTCTTTTCAACCCCACCTCCACGTTATCAGCCCCCTAGCAAGCTGTCATCCCCTGTCTCCCCTATTGAGAAGGGATTTGTGCCACTCGCCTCCGCAGGGGCGACATCCGAATTTTCAATCAGCCAGTACGAAAAATCATCCGAGCCTCCTTCCCCCCGACCGCTGAGTTCTGTCGCCTCCTCGGCCTCAAGAACTTCCATCGTGGACTTCCACGTATAGCCCCTCTTCTGGCTCATTCATGCCAATTCCCACAACCGAGAGACTCAGTCATGACTGACTCCCATGCACACCGAGAGCACGATCGGGAGATGACCATCACCTGTACAGATACCCCCTTTTTCGATCCTTTTCGTTCTACTTTACGCATTCTCGGTTGTTGAGGCTTCTCCACATCCGATAGTCGTGCCTTTTTATATATCCTAGCTTCGCTCTTAGTTTGAGACGGTGCGGTGCACCGTCCGCTTGTTACCCTTCGATGACCCGACGCTGTATTTTTACCTTGCATTCTCATGTATCACCTACCCCCAATGGCAGATGCCTAACTAGATAAATAAAACAGCGCTAATTACGTCCATGACCCTCGAAGTGCGAGTTGATCAGCCCCGGGGATCGATGAGCCTGGCGAAACGATGTTGAGTGCTTACACAGTGCCAACTTCTTTTCGATACCAGTTTATTATGCTAGGGCGAAACTGCTGCACATTACAAACCAACAGGCCTTGGGTGGGTGTATAGGTATAAGAATCTCCAGCTACCGGGGTTAGTGCCTACAGGACCAGCCAGCTGAAGGGGCCGGGTGCTGGTGGAACGGTTTGCGAGCTTTCTGGGAGCTAACAACCTTCCCAGTGGCGTATCCGCAAGAGCTGTAAGACCATTCGATACCGAGTGGTGGATCTTCCTTGGGCACAGCGGGTTTCAGCGATGACTGTCTCTTCTCCGCCTGGACCACCTCTTTGTATTCAACGAGGGTGCGAATACGGGACCCTGGGGGTTCCTCAGCGGATGGGGAAACCGGCGACCTGCATCTTACGCTAACCTCAAGCGAGCTAACATCTCCCCAGCCCACGGTTGTCAGCCCAGCATCATCGCCAACCACGAACTCAAGTTCCACCGATAATGTCGATCCCTGCACCGCGCCGCGGTAAAGTTCCAGTACTTCTTCGAATCCATCGTCCTCCTCGTCGTCCAGCACGATGACATTCGGATTCGTAAGACTTTCTCCGAGGCGGGTGGACTCGTTGTTCCGCGGTGGAGGGCCGTACAGCGTGATTGTCTCTGGTCGCGATTGGGGAGGAGTCGCTTCCTTGCGAGAGCCCGAAGAACTGGTGCTTAGCACAGGAGCGGGTATGGGGAGGAGAAGAAAGGGATCAGAATAACCCCCACGATTGTTCCATACACGCCTCTGCTGCATCCACATCAGGTCTCCGAGCTCCCTAGATATCGCCGAGTCAACAGGACCCTTGAGCTCGTCGTCCAGCAAGCGCTTTGGGTCCGGGATCTCAGGAGAAGGTGGCAGTGGGATATGATTCTTCTGTAAGCTCAGAAGGCAAAAAGGCGGTTGAGGGACCACCGGTTTTATCGGACGGCCGTAGTCCACAGCTAGAGGATGGAGCGGTGTTTTCTTCGGCTTGGGTTTCGGCCGAGGTGGTTGCAAAAACACAGGCTGTTGCGAACTTCTGTGGTTAGTCGTTGTGCTTGAACGTCCCGCGTCTAGTCTTGGTCTCTTGGCTGGCCGTTTCGAAGAGGCTTCGATAAGAGGAAGCTGGGGAGAGGGTAAGTGGAGATGGGGTGGAAGCTGAGGAGAGGCGGTGTACGATGTCCGTGGAATGGGGGTATAGTTGCGAGCACGTTTCGATGGAATAGAGCGGGTATCATCGTGGGAGATTGGAATGGAGGATGGCTGAGTTGGGAGTGGACGCTTTGAGGGAGGTTGTAGGGACGAGTGACGGGTGGACTGTGTGCGCACCGAGAGAACCGGGGAAGGCGTGGCCGTAGTATGTGATGGCGTCGGGGTGGAACTAGAAATGTTGGGAGAATATGGAGGAGCGTGAGTGCGGTATGGATGGCTCGAATACCGGTAAGGTCGCGTATAGGCCTTGGATGGATTGATGAGAATGTTTAGTGGGTTTATGGAGTGAGCCTGGTGGACCGGTGCATGGGGGCGATTGGAGTGGCCAGTAACTGTGGCAGGGAATGGGGGTTGCATGGATTGTGTCGACCCTGAGGGCTCGGAGAGTTGATCCTGGGTCCAATTCATGGTGTTCCGATAGTGTGTTGTGTGCAGGGGAACGCACAAGAGAGGGCAGTAGAGAGAATGGATGAGGAGAGTACCATGGTCAGGCGCGTCTTAAATGGACCATGCGCGAGTGGCCATGGAGGTCAGGTGATCAGTGAAGATAATTCCCATGGCCCAAAAGCGCGATTTAGGTCTTGGGAGTTTTCAAAGCGTAACGGCCCACTTCCAAGCCCCCGCAGGTCACCTACTGTGCAGTGACCTGCATTGACGATTGGAGTTGTGATGCCGTAGATAAGAGACTGGAGACCGTCGTAGTCCATTGTGGCGACGATTGAGTTAAACCTTGGGCGGTCCTCATAGTAGATAGCACGCATTACGCAGGCACGTAGGTCCAGGGAACGAACGCAGAACGTTGAATCGCTTCGAGGGCCCCATCACCCATAACCACGGGGGGCAAGCCGGCCGAGGAACTGATACAACGGGCGATACGTACAGAATAACTCAGATCGGTAGCTGGGCCATCACCTAACACTAGACGAGGTGCTATCGGACCGACGTAGGAAGGTGTGGCTGCCCCCGATAACCAGCAACGGAGCTCGATGGACGGACGAAAACGGAACCGGATCCCGGATCTTCATGTTTCAGGGAGTGCAAAAGAAGATTGAGCGGCGACGAGGAACAGGGAGATGAAGCATGAAACCATCGCCACCGTGGAAAGAACCCGGAGATGTGCTCGTTCAGTTGGTTGAAAACGGGATTACGAGTGGAAGGTCGATACCCCTAGCCACCGATAATTCCTGAGCACCCCCACGCACATCAATGGAGTGGCCGACAAATGGTACGAAGTGGTTGCATTTTGGGTGAACGAAAGACAACAGCCAGGTCCGGGCAGAGTTGTTGTGAAAGTGACGTGGCCAAGTGGCCAAATTTGACAAGCGTAGCGATCGTGGGAATCCCCGCCTTTGAACATGGGGTCGACGGTGGCGGTTTGGTTACCCATCATGCATATGCATCACCGGTCACCGATGATTAACAGGCGTCCCACAGAACAGTGGCTGCCTCTGAACCAATGGACGGGCCGAATGGCCACCGTCCGGGTGAAAACAGTTATACAAAAAAACCGTACAAATTGTCCACATGATTATGCTACATGCCCCCCCATATTATTCTCGACCACTTCCCCCTTCTTCACCCTCTCCGCTTGTACCCATGCCTCAACACACTCGACAGCACCATATGGTCGACCCTTGTGCATCATCAAGTATCCTTGAAGAGCAGCCATGGAAAGCTCTCTGTCAGGGATGTGATCCTTAAACTTCTCGCTCAGGAGCACCAACTCCGTGAAGCCGAACTCCCTCCGCTCTGAATAGGGGACTTTTTCGCTCTCCGGGAGCTCGAGGTTGACGAGTGGCTCCTTGGGAGGGACGGAACACCCGGGATCCTTGTTGCTTCTTCCATCGTCAGCAATGTTCTCCGCCCCCGTAGCGGTGATATCACCGGGCATGTAGAATCGCTTGAACAATTCGGCGGCTTGGTATTGACTCGCGAGTTTGAATTCGACGTGGACATCCATCCTCCCTGGTCGCCTTAACGCAGTGTCGAGGGCCTCGTATCGATTTGTAGTCGCAAAGAGTAAACGACCCTCTTGAGCGCCGATGCCATCCAAAGCATTAAGCAGCCCGCTCAAAGATATCTTTGGAGTATCCTCGGACGAAGATTCTTGTTCCTTGTCAGAAGTACTACTGGGTTTCTCTGAGTTCTCCGGGGCCCGGCTGATAGAGTGGTGGAAAGCAGCATCGATGTCTTCCATTAACGCGATACACGTCTCGGGGAGGTCTGCGATGAGTTCTTGAAGCCCGTAATCATCGAGACCAGAACGAGAGAGAGAAATGATGTAAACATCAAGCCCAAGTTCTCCCGCCAGACTCTGGATTATCGAGGTTTTCCCAGAACCAGGAGCCCCGTACTACATAGCTTGAATTAGTCGCTGCGGAGACCTCCAGTGGCTTCGGGGGGCTTACCAGTAAGTATCCTCTCCGGAATGGAATCCCGCGTTCTGTGTACCACTTCTTGCTTTTCAAGAAATCTTTGGCGTCGTCGAGTATCTTCTCCTTGATTCCGACGTCGAGGATAATCGAACTCAGGGGACGCTTAGGGCGATAGGTGATCAACCGCCACCCACCCTGGGCGCAGGACGAGTATATGGAGATAAACTCTTCCTTTCCCGCTTTCCAAGCGTTCTTCGCTTCGAGCAGCAACTGATTGACGATCTTGTGATCACGAGCGAGAATCCTAGCATCCCTACAATCAGCATCTGTGATAAACAGGGGAACGGTGGGACACCCACCCCATAATGAGAATACCTCCGTCCCTTGTCAGGCGGATGTAATGACCTCGATACCATAAGGAGACTGAGTAACCATAGGATGGCATAAATGTGATCCTGCGTTGGGAGTTGTCATCCGCTTCCCCCTCGACGAGCTCGTGGGATCCGATCCCAAACGAACCCATGGTAGTGGTCGACAAATCCTTGCAACGCGCCCAAGCAGGTTGTTTGGATAACCAGAACATCATCCAATCTGTGGGATTATGGTGAATTGGGCTCGCAGCGAGGTGACAGGGCGAAAAGTCGGACTTACAATAACTATCATTATAATCCTTCAACGTGATGGTGATCCAGAACTGGTTCATTAGGCCTCTCCAGGCGGATCCTAAAAACCTTCGGATAAAGTCCAGAACGCCCCCAATCACGAAGTAGCTGAAGCGGTCACCGACTGGACCGTAGGAAGTGAGCAAGGGGATGAGGTCTGGAACGAGGGATTCGTATTGCGAAGAGCTGGGATCTTGACCAGCGGCCGTAGTACTTGAAGGTTGGTCGATTTGGGTAGACATGGGTGGAATGGGGGACCACTTGGATCTCAGGATCCACCAGGGTTTTATGGTACATCGGGATCGTTGCCGGAATGAGGCGAATGGGGAAGGGCCACTGAAAGACCCGCCGCAGGGATGGAAAGTTAAAACCGCGATCAGGATTCGAAAACACGCACTCTCCGCCACAGAGTTCGATCGCATGCTATATCAGGACCTCAAGGCCTCAAAATTCAATCCGAGCCTGGGAATTGAACACTGAATGTAAACGGTGGGCCCCAATTCAGATGGGGTCAGTGGATAAGGCCAGAACACTACTGAGGCGTATTCACCGGGGCGCGATACGCCTATTTCATCGAGGCCCCCAGGAGGAAGGGAATACTGGGGACTCTACGTCGGAAAACTCGCCAACCGCGAAAGAGGATTGAGCCAGTTGCATCGCGTATCTCAGGATAACACGGTTGCTCGCACTGAGCCAAGGGTTTGTTGTCGGAGGTTGAATCGATGACGTATGGCATCTGATCGGACTCATCAGGCGCACCCGCCCCATCCGCCTCACTTCCTGGTGCCTAAACTATCCTTCGCGTCCGTGTGGAACGGAGTGACTCTGCAGTGTGTGCAGTATGATACTCTTCTAGATCCCATCCTCACGGACTGACCGTCGCCGCTGCATCCAAGAGAGGCCCTCCGAGTTTTGATTCAACATATCGTAGGCGTCCCGGACTACGTCAACGATCGCATCCTCGCGCAGACATCCTATCTCCAGTCGAATTTATTCCCCTTGAACGAAGAATACAGGCTCCCCGGCGTGGTACTACGTCGTGTATCCCCTCATGGAATCAAAGCTACGCTGGGTTCATGGGTCGCGTCACACCAATGGATTGGGACCTTACGAATGCCCTGAACGTGTCCCAAACTCCCTGCGACCTCTACCTCAGCAAGGAACAGGTAGAAAAAGTACCCGTACATCCGGAGTCAAGATGTGTTTCTGAAGGCGGACCCTGGAGGTTCAAGACGCCCGGAGCGCCCGGTATTAGGAACCCTCGGCGTCGGGATGTAGCGTCACGATTCGTGTCTAAGATATTGGTCATAGGGGGGCGGGCAGGCACACGACGACCGCTACTACGCGCCTTTGGGAGGGTTAGAAAATGACCAGGGGCTACGAATTCATGGCCAGCACTATCGTAACCAAATCTGGCGTGGGCGGAACACCATGGCCCAATTTCCTGCCACGGCATAATCAGAGCACCCGGACACCCCACACCAGCAATAAACCGCCATCAAGCGGCGTTCTTTGCCGTACTTTGGAGACGGGGGGACAGGCACGGCCAAAGGGACGCCATGTTACCGACTTCTGGACCAAGGTGGCCTCTGATGTGACATCCTGAAACGTTGGCCCCTTCTGCAATTTGCCTCTGCTTTGACCTCGTCCAACCTCGCCACGGTGTCTTCCGGTGCTTCGATCGTCTGCCAATTCGTTCACTCAGCTCTACTTAAACGCCTCCATTAATGGCGTAAAAACAAGGGTTTCACCCGCCCTCCCTCCCTTCCCTTCTATTTTTACTCTCCTCTTCACTTGCCTCCTTGCACCTCTCGCATTGCCACCTCTCCATTCGCCAACGAACACTCATCCCCTCCTTCCATCCACACATCTTCAGTATGCCGGTCGTAAGGGGTACGGAAGATCACGATGAGATACTCCATTCCTTCCACGCCGAGGCCATAGGCGAAAAACTCGCTACATATCAACCCCCGGGAGCAATCAACTCACGCTACTCGTGCCAAATACTTCCACGCGATCGGCCGTTAGTTCGACAACACAACTATATTTTTAATGATACTCGGAGTGTTCCAAATGGTGGGTTAACTCCTCGGTGAATATGCAGTGCGGTCATTGATTGATGTTCTCTATTCGCCTCTTAGGTCACTCCACACCGCCCCAACGCCCCCCCTCGCCAAGCTATGTTGAGCGATGGCTCGCACGCGAAGGTAGCAATAATTACATTAACCAACAAAACGCAGTACCTCAGGATACCCTTACCGACGACTTCAATTACGGACGCGCACAACCCACGCAACCCTGTGACACTGGTTCAACTGAATCTCAATCCAGTAGTGAATCCTCTGCCGACGACACACCCGTAGACACCATCACTGGACCTGGGAGCCAGGAGGAATTCGATGAAGAAGTTATGGTTTACTACCATGGGCTTGAGACTTCCATGGCTTCCCAATTCTTTAATCTCGACGATCAAACACTGGCGTGCGCCGAACAAATGGGGGTAGCCGACGTCGAGTCTCCCATGACGCGCTCTAGCGGATTCTCCGATACCGTCACGGGAGGCTCTCTGGAGTGGGAACTCGAGCCGACTTCCCTCCATCTCATCGATATGAAGAAGTTCGAGACCGTCATCGGCCCTGACGGTGGCAAGAAGACGACCCCATGGCCGTGGGGTGATTACAAGTACCAGCCTCGTGCCCCTTCAGGGTTTTTGGAACTGGAGGAGTACGCTGTTGAGTACCAGCTTGCGGAGATCGAGAAGGTGTTGCGAGAGGAGCTGATGGAGGTAATGGCCGAGGAGGCTGTCATCGATGGGAGGAGGGAGGCAAGGCAGAGGCGGCGGAGGGAGAGAAGGGAGAGAAGGGAGAAGAGGAGGGAAAAGAGGAGGGGGAAGAGGTCCGGGGGAGAGAGCGAGCAGCCTGTCACCGTTACATTCAGTGACCAGATCGTTCGTGGCAGGACCATCTACAATCCCTAACCACCTAATTTCAAGTTGGTCAACATGAAGGTTTCGGTTTCTTGTATGACACACAGCGTGTTGGCCTCCACTTTTTTTTTACCCTAGCGCATTCATACGTATATGCATACACCGGTACACCTTTGTTCAGCTCTACACGCTTACCGTCGTGTCCAGTCACCCTCACACTCTGCGCGCGGGAATTCCCACGGTTGCTCTTCATCTTCGGCGCCTGTCCACTGTCCCCGCCTTGTCGAGTTATCCCAAAGGTCGAAATCGCGAACCCCCAGAAGAAACTAGAGCATGTTATATCAATATCAAAATTTTCTTGAGGAAATTAAAAATACATGTGCGCGTGTGTGAGGGAGAGCGGGTCTCTAGTGTATTTCTACAATTCGTCATCGTCCAATTCATCTTCCTCATCACCCCCTGCAGCGGCGGTCATCCCAAATTCCTCTTCCATCATCCCAACGACAGCATTCAACGCGGCCTTGCTGATCTTCTTCGGCATCGCTCCAGGCCGCAACAACGGATGATGTTTTGGATCTAATGGTTCCTCGTGATCATCCTCGACATCTTCCGATTCCGGTTCCGGTCTAGATTCATCCTCATCAACCTCACCCTCCGCATCAGTGTCTCCTCCCGACTCATCTGCGCTGCCATCGCTCGCATCCTTAGCCTCGGAGTCGCTACCATCGGATAACTCTGAATCAGAGTTGGTGTAGTTGTCGTCGTCGAGATCTCCTTCATCTTCCGCCATCGGGTTGTTCGAAAGGTCGGGTTGCTTGGTAGCTCCGCCTTCCCCGTCGACTTCCATGTCATCATCAGTTGCACGAGCCTTGCCCTTCCCTTTGGCGGATGGTTTTGGCACGGGAGCTGAGGCGGGAGTTTGGGTAGCGGAGGAAGAAGTATGGGAGGGCACTCCAAAGTCCTTGGAGTACCTCCTGCACCACTCGGAGATACCCTCCTGCTCTTTCCCCTCAATCATCCCGAAGTCCGTCTCAACGGCATCTTCTCCGTCTTCATCCTCCTTGGCCTTGAGGATGCGTCTTCGGAAAATAACCGTGCATGTCCTACCCGTGGCGCTTAGCATCCTCACTCCACCTAGGGTCTGTCCACCATCACCTCCATCTGCGGGTACCAAATCCTCTACGGCCCAAAATTCGATGGGTTTGGTGTCCCACAGAATTCCTTGACGAAAGAACCACAAAGTACCGGGTTTTGCAGCTTTGTATCCATCCACGCCGGTCCCACCGGAGGCGTTCGTGTGATCATTAGTTCGGGGTTTCAGCACGGACACACTGGGGGGCGCGAATCCTTCGAAGGTCTCGTATGCCGGGCAGATCGACGAGCCCCTTGGGTGATGATGGTCCGGTGAGTCCTTGGAACGCGTTACGAGATTCGGGGGAGTAAGGTCTGATCCAATGCATATTTGCCAATGCGTCTCTCCGGAGTCCGTTGTGGAACCTTTCGGTAGGTTGGTTATGTCGGAGCTGAGCATGATCATCGTGTAGTATGGTTTCTGTTTCCCATGGGTAGGTAGGATGAACGAACGCTTGAAGTCCTTTAACAGGAACACCAAGGTTTGTGATTTGGCCTTGTCTCCATCCTTGTCTTTACCGGCCGCGGAGGGAACGATACGGATCGTGCGCTCGTGGATTGAGATATCAACCTTTTTGCGGATGGGAGATGTAGCGGAGATGTTGTAGATGGTGTATTGGTGGATATCCGTTTCATCATCGAGTAAATCTTGGTGTTGATACCACGTCTCTTGGGAATCGAGTTTTGGCTTTTTGGATGATTGGGCGGAGGTGTCGTCTTCGGAGGGAAGGACCCGTTTGGTTCCGTTGGTAGAGGAGGTGGGGGTCCCGGTGTGGGACAGTGTAGGGTTCAGAAGGTTGTTTTGGCGTAGGCTCGTGAAGTACGTTCGTTGGCTTTCGGTCCAGGACGATACGCCGTCTAATAGTCAAACGCGTCAGTTTCCAACAAGACGGTTGTTGATGGGTATTGCATGCGCACCAGCCACCGAGCCTCCGGAAGCGAATCTCATAATCTCCTCCAATTGGTTGAGATAATACGGACCGCCCTTAGACGACTGCTCGAAAATCCCTAACAGTTCGACTATAGACGATCGTACTCGTTGTGGTCCATCCCCAGAGAGAGCTCGAAGGAATGGTGATTGCTCAAGCGAGAGGCCCATTGTCGCCCCGTTGTTTCGATGAAGGTCACGGAGAACACGATAACGGTGACCAGTTTTCGGCGCGTGGATGGAAAGATGAAGGTGAAGTTTCCTTCAGAAATGACGAACGAGGTGTCGTCGCGTTGCAGGTCGGGTCTGTGGGTGTGACGGAGAGAGTTGGGAACGCGACGCGATCGGTCTCCCTTGATCTCGACGCGCCTCATCATATCACGCCCACGATCATCCGTCCCGTAACCACAAAAACACTGCTCAATCCATGATGCCAGAATATGTGTACACGACGAAGAAGTGAAAATATGAACGAAAATGCCCACAAATACAAGCAAATCGCTATGCTGAATCGGTGGATTCGACTGCTTGGACAACAGGAACCTCAACGGCTATCCCTACGCCGCGGCTGATTAACGCTCTTGAGTCTGGTGCATCAAGATACTTGTGCTACAACGGTACACGGCACACTCATAATGGTTCTGAGGGGTTCTGGACTTGCTAGACCACGCATCTGCCAATAGCCGTCCCACACACAAAGACCCGACCCCATGAAGATCCTTGTATTCCAAAGCATCTGCCCTTTCCTCAGCTCCGCCGATTTTTGGAAGAACTCGTTTGGTTTTGACTCGACCATCCGCAGACTCACGGATACAATGCCGGAAGAATTGTTGGGTTGGCTATGACGTGGATCGGACCGGAAACTTCGCAGAATTCCCTTCCCTTCCCGTAAAAAATAAATAACTAGTATGCACTATACGACTCTCTCGGTAGTACCAAATGGCGATTGTTCACTTCCTTGAGGCCAATCGACTCGATGTCTGTTTGCCCCGCCTGCGCTCGACTATCATCCGGGGTGAAGTGGACCGAAGTCATCACGAACGCGGCGACCGCAAAATATCGTTCGATCCACGATGCCAGAATACGAATACACGATGAGGAAGTAAAATACGAGCGAACACGCATACGAATACAAGTGAATTCTCATGCTGAGTCGGTAGGTCCGGCTGCTTGGACAGCAGGGACCTCAACAACAACTTTCCCTACGGCGCGACCGCTGATGACCTTTTCGTACGCCTTGAGAACATCTTCGAAGGAGTGCACAGAGTCAATGCGGTGTTTCACCTTGTCTAAGAGAGTTGACAAAGCCCGGTTAGAGATATGGCGAATCAGAACGAACGAATTGATACACACCCTCGGATAGGAGTTTGAAAATCGTCTCGGATTGCTCCTTCGAATGATGGACCGAGACCAAACTACAAAACACCTCCCTCTCAGCAAAAATAAGAAATTCTGACGCCGAAACTACTCACGCAAAGCGTCTCTTGGTACCCCCAAGCCATCGCGGACGGAGTTTGAAGTCCCAAAGGAATCCAAAAACGGAGAAGAAGCCGGTGGGCCTGGGTCCGCACGAGACGAAGGTACCCCCGGGTTTGAGATATGATTCAGAGTTGGTGTATAACAAGCTATTCTCCATGCCAACCGCTTCGATAAAGGCGTCAAACTTATCCTCACTGAAACGCTCAGCGAGAGTTTGGTGAAGCGGAGCGACGGTGTAGTCGACAACCTGATAGAGGACCGATGAGTATCAACTGGATCGCGAGACATGAATAGCTCGGGCGTACCTCAGCCCCCAACTCCTCGACCAGCTTTGCATTTTTTCCGGAAGTACTCGCTACCACCTTGAGGCCGTATGACTTGGCGATTTGAATAGCGTACATCCCGACACTAGTGCTTCCACCATTGATAAACACGGATTGTCCAGGTTCCTGTCTGAGCTTCGCCAGTTCGAAAAGAGCCTGGTATGCGGTTAAGCCGACACCGAGTACGCCGGATGCTTCAACAGGGGTGAGGAAGTCTGGGCGTTTGACAATTTCCCCTGGTTTTATCGCAATATACTGAGCGAGGGCACCTCGACGATCGGTGATATGAGCATCTGGTGCAACGAAACCCGCGACTTTGTCACCGGGGGCGAATCCTGTGGAGGGATCTGCGTCCGCGATCTCCCCGGCAAACTCGATCTCGGCGGACCGCTTCAAGAAGGAGTTTGGGAGGAGAATCATGAGGAAATACACTCTGCGGGGGGTTATCAATAAACGGTTTTGGTGGGAGAACGGCGAAACGTACACATTGTTGAAGGACACCGCTTGAACGCGAACTAGGACCTGTCCATGCTTCAAACTCGGGATAGGGGCCTCGTTATCAAGAACCAAAGCCTTCGGAGGCTCGCCCTTGCGCACAATCCGCCACGCACGCTGCCTTGCAGGGATGAATCCGGGTTTAGGGACATCGACGACACTGGTGGAGGCCATTGTCGAAGGTGAGAGGGAGGGGTTGGGGAACTAGCTAGTTGAGCCGTTTCACAGGGTGTCCCCCTTTCCTCTATATATTCGCTATGGGCAACTATTGTGTCATAGTGCGTGTTGGGAGCGCGGCTGCCAAGTAAAATCGTCAGCAACGGAGGTTATTGGATCAGACGGGCGCCGAGTTGGTCACCCGATCGCTCCATTTGTGGGCATCCTTACAAGATCTGCGGCGCAGGCACCGTAGTGCTTTGGTAGGGAGACAAGTGCTTGGCAAAGTGTGTCGTTTGCGCAGCAGCCCCTGTGATTGACCTTGCAGGTACGCCATCAAAGGTTCAGTGGGACGGGCGGCAAATCGGGCCCAACACGGCATTTTCCGAACCACCCTCCACACGAAGGCTCCCAGCCAAACACCTCCGCCACACACGCATACAGAAAGTGTTCGCCAAGTGTCAAGTTTCAGCCACGATCTTCACCTTCTCCGCGGTCCCCACGCGCTTCGTTCCCTCATGCCGCATCCTTGACCGCGCACAAGCACGGGGGCTCTAATCTTAGTCCTCCCCTTCAACCGAAATAGACCCCGCGCAGCAAGCCACCCTTGTGAGTGCTTCCGGCACCGTTATCTCTCCTAAAAATCAGCTAAGAATGGCAGTGATCTTCACCCCGACTTTGATGACTAATCACGGTGCAAAACTATAACGCGGACGGAAAAAGACGAACCCATCGTACAAGTCTCTTTCTCTCCCCCGCCGTCGACTACAATGGGCACTGCAGGATCACCTATTGTCACTTGTCCTCCTATCCCAGTCATTCCCGCCGACTCACAAGTCCCCGCTGCTTGCCAGCATGACGGAAACGTCCTTCAAATACCTACCGAGATCGTTTACGAAATCCTCGACGATCTCCACTCCGACAAATCCTGCCTCCGAAGCTGTGCCCTGGTCTCCAAATCATGGACACACTACTGCAGGAAACACATCTTCAGTCGTGTGACTTTAGACGGCCCCTCGGGGTTCGCGAAATGGTCAAATCGCGTCCCCCCAACACCGAACGGCCCACACCAACACACCCGGGAACTCGTGATCAACAACCGCGATCTCGAGAAGGAAGACAACCAATCATTGGAGATTCACCCTCTCTTCCTCCAGCACTTCTCCCTCTTCACCAATGTCCGGGACCTCGTCATAGAATGCACCGCCAACCAGCAGACAATCGACAACATCTCCTTGCACCGAGTCTTCGGCCACCTTTTCGGCACCTTACGGTCCTTGTCCATCCGAGGAGCCTCCTGTTCTCCGCAGGCACTAATATCCTTGGTTGCTTCATTTGAACATCTGGAACGCCTAGACCTCGAAGGAATCTGGTTCGAAACCTCGGATATCCCTCGCTCCCTACCCGAACAACGCGCGTTCGGGGGCACATTTCGTTTAGTGGACTGGGACGATTCATCCGAGGAATTTGTCGGTATCCTTGCCGAACATGACCTTCAGTACCGCGAGATGTTAGTAAATGGAGAGTTTTGGCTACAGAACACAACGTGGAACAGGTGCTTGGCTAAATGCGCCGACCATCTGGAAAGGTTCGAGATACTTTGGTCTGGGAGCGATGGTGAGAGTGTTTGCTGTTAATCGAATTAGATTGCTTTGCCCACTTCTGTTTTCAGACTTCCTGGCAGCCCAGTTCAGGGTGTTGACTTTCAAGAACCTCCGAAACCTGCTGATACAGTCCTCCTCAGAGTGCACGACGCTCTTACCGCCCCCGGAATTCCTCTCTTCAATTACATCGACACGCCTGTGTGAAGTCACAATCGATGTTGCCGTGTTCCCGCCCGGTGAGGAATTAG
>Ga0307513_10003560_pt1 | contig 21069 bp, 16 predicted proteins | sample 15_EM_MG_FD_202174 | JGI IMG/M metagenome (GOLD analysis project Ga0307513, IMG submission 202174) | Populus trichocarpa ectomycorrhiza microbial communities from riparian zone in the Pacific Northwest, United States - 15_EM | ecosystem: Host-associated > Plants > Roots > Unclassified | place...
TGTATTGGATGCGACTTATCGATCAGGTAATCATATTTCCACCGCGTATTATCCTCTCCAGGATGTTCTACCAACTTGTATTGAGGGGCTGTTGATTTATAACGTGACAAGCGACTTTAAGATGCTATTATAGCTATACTTCTATTCTTAGCGAGTGTTGGCTGGCTGCCATTCAGACTCTCATGCGATTTACCTATTATACGGCCTTACAAGCGCCGGGAGTTAGGAAACCGCCCGGACTCCCTGTCAAGCCAATGATTGATGAGCTAATGGAACGAGTGCAATTTCTGGTCTTAACTGGTAGTCTAAGTTCATATAATACAACCCAAACTGGGTAAGCTCAAGCTGGCAGCGCTTTAGGAATGTAAACATATTTAGGGAGCGAGCTTTGTTAAGAGGCCTGTGTATCTATAATTGTGTCCACAGAATACAGTCAGTATGCTACAGTGCAGGCATCGTGAAAAATTGATACGGTACTCTAAAGTACTGTGAAATGCGAGTGCAGGGTGTAGTGCGGGTAAACGGTATCCTTCGCTCAAACATTCGATGTCGGTTATCTTTTTCGCCCCAAAATCAAAGGCTGATCTACGGTACTCATACAGGGGAAATAGTTTGCGGCCCGGCGTCTAGCGAGTTCATCCCAATCACTCTGAATAATATTCGGGCTAACGCAAGCTTGTGCGACACACTGCCTTATAAGTTTCCACCCCCTCTTTCTCCAGATCCTGGAGATTCCTCGAGCACCGAGAGAAGGCAGAACCCCATTGCACACAATCCCTCTCTATCTCTCACAAAAACGAAATTCAGATAATAGTTTATAGCACAGATGTCGTCGGGCCACCAGCAGATCACCGGCAATATTAACTCGTTCAATAATATTGTCAACTTCATCACAGAAACAGACCCCGAGGGACGTCAAATTATGTAGTGGCTGTCGCCACTCGAACCACAGCAACGGCACCAAGGCGTGCGAACCGACCGAGTCGATGGCGTTGGAGGCTGGGTGCTAGAAACCAGCGAGTTCAGAAAATGGCGTGATGCAGAAGATGGTTGTGTTGAGCCAGTGTTGTTTTGTTGCAGGAATCCAGGTGTATGGAAAACCTATGTCAGGTAGGAGGGGCTCTCCTCCAGAGAAGAAAGACAATGAGGATGTCGCTAAATATTGGTAAATAATCGTTCCCTAGTTGTTCATGGCCTGTGCGATCATGCTGGGAGAAAAGACATTGCTGTTGTGGGACTCTACTGCGACTTCCTTGCCTAGCAGGAAGAACCCACTGCAAATATGTTGGGCGCTGTCCTTATGTAACTTCTCAGCAGACGAGGTATCTTGGAGCTCCGAAGGGAGCTCCATGGGTCACTCCAAACGCGCGGGTATTCTTTACCGGGAGACTCCATATCGTCCTCGAAAGCGAAATGTTTAAGCGAGGCGGTCCAGATACTTATCAGTCCTACCTGTGGGGATATCCTAACTTATCTGGAGATGAGGCTGGACACTGACACTGATTCTAATGCAATGGATGACGAACTGCGAGCGGATATTATGAGAATAATTCCAGAGAAGATCTCGGAAATGTAAGCAAAAATATCAAATACATTCCCAATACGAGCACGAGGCATGGTTCGCTGATGATGGTGCCTAGGTTTCTTCTCGTTTCTCTAAATATTGATGCTATTCCGGACGAGATTGCTCTCCGCCAGAGAAGAAAGAAGCTTGATGAAATGACCAAAGGGGAGCGTCTGGGAGACGCTTACGCTGCGACCTTATCGTGAATCAAGAGGCAGCAAATGAGTAGATCAAAACTCGGTATGGAAGTCCTAATGTGAGTACCGCATGCGGAGCGGCCATTACATGTCGACGAGTTATGCCACGCCCTTGGGGTAGAAGGAACTATTGGCTTGAATATTCGGAATGTTCCTGCGATGGAAACGCTGCTACCATTCTGCTTGGGGCTTGTTACGGTTGAGAAGTCCTCGTTTACCATCCGCTTTGTCCACTACAGTCTGCAAGAGTACCTCCCCCATTACTCCGACTTGTTCCTCATGCCCAATTCTATAATTGCTAAGGTTTGCCGGACCTACCTCAATTTTCGGCATATCAGGGTCCTTTCTCCTGCCCTTCGTTCCGTCCCACCAACCGCCCCTTTTGTCGAATATGCTTCTTGTTACTGGGGTATACACTCTAGACGGGGAAACACTGAGAGTGTGAAAACTCTTGCACTGAAGCTACTCGATGGATACCATAAGCACGTATCTTCGAAGATACTGTTATTGCGCGGGATGCCCCCTGGTGCCAGCTCTTTGATTGGGAAGGCACTCCTCGGGGATTTACAGGGCTTCACGGCGCCTCAAACTTCGGATGCGTGGAGATAACAGCTGCTTTATTGGAGACGAATCAATGGGATGTGCAGGTAGCCGATTTCAATGGCAAAACTGCAATTGCTTGGGCTGCTGGGGGGGGGGGGCATGAGGTGGTGGTGAAGGTACTACTGGAACAGAGCAAAGTCAATCCCGACCCAGCTGACACCGAATATGGCCGAACACCGCTCTCGTGGGCTGCAGAGAATGGGCATGAGGGGGCCGTAAATGTGATGCTGGAACTGAACAACGTCAATCCCGACAGAGCGGATAAGTGGGGTCGAACACCCCTCTCCTATACACACAATCCCGTTGGAGGATGAGAAAGAATATATCCGGAAACTACCTGCTTCTTTCTCACATCTTTATACACAATCCCTTCAGAGAGGGGAAAAAAAGTCCGGAACCGCCCACTCTTGTAATGACACGAAAGTCCACCCTTCAGCAGCAACCAATGACCGCAAAGGTTACCGAAGATAGAAGATAACAAATAGAGGAATAATCAATGAGCACAGAATTGTAGCACAATACAGGACCGAGTATAAAGCCACATACACGCGCTGATCCTCTCCAAGTTAAGCTAGGCGGTGACGCAGCTTCCTCTTGATGGTAGCCGTGGCCCGCATGACAGCAATACCCACCAATCCCATGAGGAGGAAGACGAAAATCACTAGCGAAAATCGCTGGGAATATGATACCGGATATTCCCTACCTATTTGCAGCGCTCTCACAAGGCCTTCCTGACCTTGGACTGGTGGATAGGTTAGCAATGCAGGTATCTTCGCTGTGGAAGGAGGGAGAGGGGATATTATACTAGAGCGTTTGCGGAGGTAATCCCAGGGGTTGAACATCAAACCCTCGTACTCTTCGGTGTGCTGCAGACTGGGAAGTTCCAACCAGGGCACATTTTCGGGACCCGGTGGCTTCAATTCGAATCCAGCTGGCTGCTCGGATGGTGCGATTGGGGGCGGAAGGGCAGGAGTAGGAGTAGGAGTAGGAGTAGGAAGTGGAATAGGAAGAGGAAGAGGAAGAGGAATAAGAGGAGTAGGAGAAGGTTCCGGGTACACCCAGTCCGTTAGCTCGATGCTGTCAATCCCTTCTGAGGAGGTGGAGGAAATGCGACGAGACTTGAAGAAGGAGGAGATGGCAGCGAGTAGACTATTGAAAAAACTTCTACAGCCGGGTGTTGTAGGTACTGGCGCCATTTGAATGGTAGTGATGTTTTGAAATAGAAGTGTATGCTATGGTATGGGTTGGGTACTGTTAGCCCAAGAAAAAGTAGTGGGTAAGTCTGAGAGGAGAGGAGCGAGGGAGCGGTTTATATATCCTTGGGGTGACAGGTGTGCTTTAGGAGGCCCCCAAGTTATCTCGCGTTCTTTGCGCTCAGCGTAAGCTGTTTTTACAGTTTCCTAGTTGCTAACTTTGAACCATTTCACAGTCCTAAGCGGTTGTAAATTTATCTAGAAAATTAGGTTAGACCGATTTGTCGTCGGAGACTGCTTTCCCATTCTAAAAGCAGACAGAGGCCATGGCGCTCCCGGGGCCGAAAGCGTGCAATGATCTGTGTCACTCCCTAGATGGGCTGTACTAAGCTTTTTTCTAATATTAAACAACCTATGCTCCAGCATGCTCAACTGCATAATTCTCTTTACAGGAAAGTAATTTCGATGAGCCATGCCCAAGTTCGACAGATCTCTTTTTCCACACCCCCGTATCGTGCGGTGATAAAATTAACCAAAGAATAGAGCGACTGTGCCCCCGTGCATCAATCAAAGTTAGAAGTCACAAGTCCTAAGCCTTGGCAGCCATGCCCGACGCAACGAGAAAACCACAATGACACAAACTTCTTGTTGTGAAGGAGTTTTCTTCCCTCTCAAATATTCGCCGAGTTCCCACTGCCAACCTCCGGGAGCCCGGTTGGCGGGAACGGAAGGCGGGTCGACCTTTCTGTTCCCCCATACAAAGTGACTGTTCCTATTTGTTTCAAAACGATCTCTTTTTATGGGGAAACGGAACAATCAACCCGCCTTCCGTTCCCACCAAACAGGCTCCAACTTTCATTCTTGAGCGGGGCGCCGTCCCTAATGAACGAACACGCATAATATTTGCCCCAAAATCTACCAACAAAAATAAATAAATAAAAATTAAATGCCCAGCGGGAACCGGCGCTTAGCATATCATCTACCTTCATAATAATAGGGAGTGGAAGAAATTAGGTTATGACATATCGGTTGGGTGGTAATATTTTTTTTGGGAGGGTTTGTTGTGGGGAGCTATGTTGAGGCAATGGGTTGCTTTGGTCGTCCGGGTGTTCAGTTAATTTTGCGAACGCACAGTATATTCTGAGAGGTGTTAGTGAAGCACCTGCCAAACCTGGAATAATACCGTAGGCAGCAGGCCAAACCAACTGTTCAACCAGACCAAAAGGGGGAAGAGAGGGCTATCCGATTTCCCTCGTGAGACCTATGACAGCAACCTCAGTCGTCAAAATTGAAAGAATGCAGGGGTGGGGATAGGCTATATGTGCTAGGAATCAGATTTATCGGATGTTAGGATATCTCATTTTTTTCTAACCACTTTCAACATTTTAGGTTACAAATCAAAGCAGGAAAACATGAGGCATTTCCGAGCACCCGATTCGACCAGCAAAGCCTTGTGCACTCAGGTGTCAAGAAGTGAACGTTTTTGTTATGCAGCGGAAGATTGTTTTCCCGCTAGCTAAGCGGAACATGAACGCTATAGGTATACCCGATCGTGATGACGCAACCCGTGATGGAGAATAACACACTTCCGCGTACGCTCTCTCATACGCAAAGTGAGTAGGAAGCCTCAAGCAAATCTCTCATACCTCCGCCCTGAGGACCTTTTCTCAACACGTTTCGCAACATCAGGCACTTGCGAGGATCCGAGTGATATGTTGTGAAACCACGGCACCACCCCCACCTCATGAGAATTTTCACAATGCCATTTGCTAGAGCACTAGTAGTCGGGAATGCATGTGTTAAGTTGCATATAGAGCTGTGTCTTCCTTGAGACACAATTTCGAAAATAGAATGCCAGCAGCGTTCAGGTGCTATAGAATTCTAGTAGCTCAAGTCACACAAAGCTTGTGAGTGACAATGCATGATTTCACTTGAGGTCAGAGTTGCTTACACAGGCTGCCGGAAATCGTTTAGTGGCTTTCCAATAGGGAACTCACATTCAGGGAGTGAAAAAATGAGAAAAGGATCCAAGGGTCGCTCCATGCCGTAGAGGTTGACTTCGCTTGAACGGTCCCGGGATTTTCTTTTATTGTCTTGAGCTGGGCCAAGAGCCGAGACGGCCAATCTTCGCAGCGTTATGCCCCCACCCCTACCCATGTGGAGAAATTTCGGATGTCGAAGCAACCCCGAATCCACGTCCCATCGGTTCCTACATCATCAGTTTCAGTGCTGAAGCCAACTTAGCAAAAACAAACCTCCTTGAAATCATTCGACTCATTTGTGCCCAGGTGTGGTGTAAATATTGTAACCAATCCACCCTCCTGTATCACACATGGACTTATCTCAACGATGTTTATCGCACTCCCGTTGGGTAATTCTGCCTTCATGTTAAAGGGCGCAAACAGGCGGTGGATCCAAGCGTCAAGTCCGTCACTCTTTGGGTTCGGCAGAGCGGGGGGCAGTACCTGAAGGGGGCCGGAGACGGACAGGCAGAAACTGGAGGTGTATCAGGTGGCGCAATTTGCCGGGTGATCCCGTGTGTGATTGGCGGGTCCTATAGGTAATTGGCGAGGACTGAAATGACGAGTGAGGACTTCAGGTACTGTTTTCCGGAATGACGGGACCTTAAAGGACGTGGTGACCTACAGCCATCCTATTAGACAGTAGTCTTTCCCAGAGGACGGGCACTCTTGCCCTACAGTTTGAGACACAAGCTCGGGACACCCTGGGCTAAAGTCCTAGCGGTGTCTGCACGGTTGACGGGACGCTTAGGAACACTTCGAGCGGGGGCCTGCATGCACAGTTGCCGATAGCGACACGGTTGTCCTATTTCTGGTACAAGATGGGAAAAGGAAAGGTTAAATGAGGGGTCAGAGCAAGATGTCATCTTGGGAGAAATGATTACGCAGATCAATATAGAATATATAATTCACTTTTTTCCCCTGATATGATATGATAGCACTAGAATTAATGCGGAGAGTGCACCCTCAACTTTTGGTCTCCTATATCTGATATGGAGGGTTTAATTTCGAGGCAATTGGCTAAAGGAAATAGCTTTATATAGGAAGTAACTGGAATTTAAAAGCTGCAGCACGCCTGGGAAATTTGGAAATTAAAATAATACCACTTAGAGAGTAAGTATCTATTCTGGTTACTATGGAACTTACGAAAAATTTGCTGAGAATAATCTATTATGTTTGACTGGAATATTTTAATAAGATAATACTCTTAAAATATGGTAGACTGAGTATTTTATCATTTTGGAAAACGAGAGTTGGGACAACAGCTCCCATAAAAGGTTTGACACTTTTTAATAGAATAATTTCTATAACACTCAGAGTAGGGCTTAGTGGTCCCTAGAAATCATAACCAGGCAAATAACAAAAGACATAATAATAATATTATATTAATATTATGATATGTGATCAACAGGTTACAGGACAGGCCAGATAGAAAATCAGGCCAAGCACTCAACTTTCCCCAACCCGGGCCACACAGGCTCATACCTCTATATCTCCTTGGGTCTCGCAATTTTTAGGGTGGCAACACGGGCGGGGGGGTGGGAAATAACAAACAAAATTCACATACAAGGTGATCAGAACTGCCCTTTTTTTCTTTTCTGATTCAATAACGATAGGTGAGGGAGTGGTTCAAGAGGCATCAAACACCAACTGAGTCAGCATGAGTTTGAATGGAGTTTCTGCAGTAATCAGAAAAGCAGAGAATTGGAAGTTGGATGAAATCAACCATTTTGATGTCCGTGTTGTTATCATGGAGGCTTCACAATTTCATGTGTTGTTTCATACTTGTTTCTTTTTTCATTTCAACAACTTCTCACTCTCTTTCGTAATCAAACTAGAACTCGTATCTATAGTATCCCCTGAGTAAATCCGTATTAACCAACATTACCAAGAATGACAGAATCCAATCCACTAACTTAAATAATAGCGGTCACTAGCGGCGCGTCGAATTTGACTTGTAAATGCAGTATCTGGACATGAGTCTGGGTTTGGGGAATCGTTTGCCCTGAATTAGAAACTTCTTGACACTAACTCCAATATCTGCTAATCGAAACACACTTTGTGACTGCCACGTGCAAAGTAAATATTTCACCTGCCAACACCCCCAACAAAATTCTCTTCAAACAACATCCACTACTAAGTACTATACCAGTATCATACCTGCGCGAATGGCTGCATTAACAACAACTTCTACACACCTACTCCCTCCACAGTTCGGGGGAACACCCTTCTTGCTTGCTGCCTCCGGTGGACACGAGTGGGTCGTAAAAATGTTCCTCGGACGGGATGGGATTGACCCAGACCAGGTAGATTACTATGGCGAATCACCACTGTGTTGGGCTGCCCGGAATGGCCACATCGGAGTAGTGAAATTACTACTCGAAAGAGATGACGTCAACCCAAACAAACGAAATGTAAAAGAGGAAACACCACTTTGGTGTGCTGCCCACAATGGGCACATAGGAGTAGTTCAACTGCTACTCGAGCGGGGCAACGTTGACCCCAACATGCCGGATCGGTCTGGCAGAACACCACTCTTGTCGGCTGCTGAAAGGGGACATGATCAAGTGGTGAAAACACTTCTTGAGCAGGGCAAAGCCGTCCCCAATAAATCGAGTTCCAATGGCGAAACACCTCTCTTGTTGGCAGCTCGCGAGGGGCATACAGAAGTAGTGAAAATATTACTCAAGCGAGATGGTGTCAACCCTGACAAACCCGAAGTGGTCGGCGGAACACCACTCTGGTGGGCTGCCCGCTGTGGGAGGGACGAAGTTGTAAAACTATTACTCGGGCGGGACGATGTCTACCCGGACAAACCAAATGACTGCGGCGAAACGCCGCTCTATTGGGCTGCCCGCAAGGGGAAGGAGGAGATAGTTAAACTTTTACTCAAGCGGAGCGAAGTCAGCCCCGACAGGCCAAACAAGCGCAGCCAAACACCACTCTTGGCGGCTGTTGAAAAAAGGCGCGAGCAAGTAGTGAAAAGACTGCTCGAGCGGAGCGATGTTGACCCCAATAGGCAAAATTACCATGGTGAAACACCACTCTGCTTGGCTGCCAGCAACGGGCTTGAGAATATTGTGAAGATATTAGTCGGACGGGATGACATTAATATTGACAAACCAGATGCGGGCGGCAGTACGCCACTCTGGTGGGCTGCCGGCAATGGGCACGTGGGAGTAGTGAAGATCCTTCTCACGCAGGATGGCGTCGATCCGGACAAGTCAAATTACTCCGGCGAAACACCACTCTGGTGGGCTGTCAACAATTGCCGGGAAGAGGTGGTGAAACTCCTACTCAAGCGGCTCGACGTCAACCCCAACCAGCAAGTTGAGTGCGGCTACACACTGCTCCTCAGGGCTGCCATGAATGGACACGAGGAAATACTGAAAATACTGCTGGGGCGGGAGGACGTTGATCCTGACAAGCCAGATGACAATGGCCGAACAGCATTCTGGTGGGCTTCTAAAAATGGCCACGAGGGAGCCGTCGCTCTACTGCGGTCTCTAAAATATGCCATTCCCGCAATTACAGAAACAGCTCGATAAACGCTCTTTGTGCCGTCCTCGCCTCATCTCACCACCGCCAAATCGCCCCTTGCAGCCTGAAACACTCCTTTATGAGAATCGCCACCTCATCCTTTCTCTTAGAGTTAGCATGCGAGATCAAAGCATCTCAAATATTATTATTGTATCCGGATAGAAGGGACTCATAGCGAGTGAGAACTCACATTTATCATATGTATGCACGACCCTCTACCGATTTTCCTTATTGAGTCATGTAGGGATTTGTGAGCTACTGTTTAAAGCCCAGAGTTTAGGGTTAGATGGGTGTGTTTTTACTGTAATTAAATAAGGTGGTGTGAATTTTGATTTCCCTTATATTAACATTCTCTTTCGTGTTGTGTGATACCAAAGTTAGCAGTGTGTTTGAAGATGTCAGCTGGGGGTTTCATATCTTGTTGAGTAAACCCTCCATGCCCCCCTGGCAACGACCGAGCTTGATAGCGAGATTTAGTAGTACGAGTATAGCGGGGTAAAACACCAAACGAGCACTGGAGGAGGAGAGGGGGTTGAGTCCCGAGTGGAAAGGAGGAGTTCAACTTCAAATCAAATCAAACTAACCATGGAAGATATGTCAGATACTCCGTGTCCTCGGTACCCTCCTCCCACTAGCGAAGTCTCTATACTATTAACCAGTGTTCCCAACCGTCCCGGGCGGACTGCAGGGCCCTGGCGTCTAATAGTCCCGTCCGTCTCGGGCAGGGTTGGTATGGACGGCCGGGCAAGGCGTCCGTCCTCGACATTCACTGTAGGACTGTAGGTTGACGGCAGGGCCCTGCAGTCTTACTGGAAATGGTAACTCCGGGTAGGGCCCGGCCGTCTTTTGAATTGACGGGCGTCACCTGTATATTAGAATCAAAATGTTTCGCTTCTTTACAGTAACACAGACCTCATGCTAATGGGATTTAAAAATGAAACATAAACTAAGACACCTATAGGGCCCGGCCGTCTGTCCTGTCCTAGGCCAAAGACGGACGGACTGGACGCTTGGGAACACTGTCCTCTCCTTCACCTCCCTCCACTTGAGGGCATTCGGCCAGTTCTCCTGGATTCCGAGAAAGATCACCCCTGCAGCAATTCCAGTGCTTTCATGATCCTCATGCAGTTTCTCCAACGGTCCTGGTAGTTTAACGTGGCCCTGGCTGATTTATAGCCTCGGGAATCCAGGGCAGGTAGGCAAGGACACCAGCGGTGTTCCCAACCGTCTGGGGGCCCGGTGGTGGGACTACCCAGAGCCCTGGACGTGACGGGACGGCTATCTGTAGTCAGTCCAGGGCGGTCAAAGTGCTGGACGGCCATCTTTTGGCGTTTGCTGGTCCTACAGGGTAAGGCAGTGTTCAGGGACTGTAGGGGATGGTGAGGGATGGCCGGGGATTGTGTGGGACGGCCGGTGACAGTCGGTTAAAGCACGAGTGATGCCTCATGATTTACAATGATTCGTTCAGAGATGCATGATTGCAACCCGAGCTTGTACCGGGGGTCCAAGCCATAAGACTATAGGCCCCTTTAGTCCGTCTGGCACCCACGTTCCCCGGTGTAGTCCGCCCCAGCGCCTCCAAAAAGACGGACAGGACGGCTGAGAGCACTCGACGCCAGGGTCTGCCGTTCGTCTTCGTCTTCATAATGACTGCTGTCCTAGGAGTCGACCGCAGGGCCCTGCGGTCTTAGCGCCAATGTGATACTCTAGTCGGGTACACGAGTCCCTCCCGCCATCCATTGTACAATCCGGTGACCGATGTCGTCACTTACCCGTTTTACACCAAAATTGGCCATTTTTGCAACCATGAAACAGTATTATATCCACCTCAATTAAGTATCTAAAGGCCAAAAGCACTAGAGGCATATCTTGACTTCACTAAACTAAAATTTCAACCAAATCAGACCCATGCTGTGTCATTGGTGAGCCAAAGAAAATTGCAATTTTGTGATTAGGTACCTTTTTCTGTGGGTACTGAAACGATGATTTCCCGTCGGAGGAAAGACAATTCACAGGCTGAGTTTCCCACCAACAAAATATGAACAAACAGGAGGAAATTATCAAATCGGAGGAAAGATGCTAAAGGAACCGAATCGGGCTATCACCGCTCACACAATTGAAACTATTGACCTTTCGTCGATGATGATCAAAAAAACCAATGAACGAAAACCGTGACCTGTAGAACTAAAGAACGATGGTGGTGGATACAAGGTCCAAGTCTCTCAGGTGTTTTCCTGGCCAAGCCCACCGCCTAAATCCCACGATCCATGCATGACAAATCATTCTCCGCCCACAAGTTCCGCCTCCTATCTTCCAGTTAACAAACATGGAACCCCTCATGCTCATGAGTATAAAGAAAACACAATATCTAGTTAAACCTCCCCTAGAACAATTTGTAACCCCACAATACCCATAAGTTACAAATTCCACGGCTTGTTCTGGACAATTAGACTACCCACTTTTTGCTTGTCTCCACAAGAACCAATTCATAAGTAATTACAGCTAAAGTCATATAGACTGAATCAACAAGCTTCTAGCTACCTATAGACAAAACTTGGTAATTATTGGTATTGAGGATCTTGTCGTACTGTGGGCTGCGCACGGGCCCGGCCCTGCCGGCCCGGTGTGTCTTGACGAGTACTTCACCCGACTGACGATGACTTATGTCCAAGAACTATATTTAGGAGTGGGGCCTATGAGGCCTTGCCGGGGGAGTTCTAGCCTAGTGCCCGTGCCGTCCTGAGCAAAAAACAGACGGACCGGGCGCTTGGAAACACTGGTGATGGGGCCTGGCCGTCTACCTGGGGTCCCAGCAGGCCCCATCGAGCCCTACAAGCACCGTTGCGATGGAGTATCCGTGCTTGCTCATGAAACCTAAAAAATATGAAATGGCCGGGTTAGCTATCAGAATTTCCCATAATCAACAGATATCTTCAAAATAAAAACCTTTTATAGCGCATGCAATTGGCTTAGAGGCGTGTTCTATTGACTAGGGGATGGATTCATTGGTGCAGGGATGGATTCTATGGACTCGGGGATAGTTAAATGTTTTAGTAACAGGATAAAAGCTTCTTCACCACAGACACAGGGTTCTGAAAGGTATGGGAATCCTACGAGGCATAGTGAGGGGGCCACAAAACCTCCGGACGGAACACAGCCTTCAGCGGTTTGTCCGGAGCAGCACAGTCCGGGACGGCCCAATAGCGTATACTATCATTCTTTTGGGGGGTAGAGGTAGTACTGTGGGACTGAGGAGGGGAAGGAGGTGGTGCGGCGAGGTGCTGTGGAAAATAGAGGGGTTGTAAAGGGTAGCTATTTGACCAAAGAATTTCGACAGAGTTAAATGAAGTAGTTGGGGTCAACAGGGGGAATTTATATTGAAGCGGTTAAGAAGTTGGTAGATAGCTGAAAAGAGGAAGCCAGAAGAAAGGAGAGGAAAGACACGACAGGATCAGGGACAATCGGGGAAACGGAGTTGAAGGGGACTGTCCAAAATAGAGGAGTTAAGAGTCAATGTATGATCTGACTAAAGAATTTTTCTTTCTAAGTGAAGCGAGGTGGTTCAACTAACGGAGAGTTAACAGTGTCGAAGTTACTCAGGAGCTGTGAGATGGATTGACCAAAGAGAGGAAAATAAAGGAAAACAAAGACAGGAGGAAAGGAAATTTTGGTGCTCTAGGAGTGTATACACGCACCACCAAGTACTAGTGCTGGTGTTTCGAATAGGGACTGCTGAAAATAATCGCTGGGAAGATAGCGATTGACGGCGAGGATTTTACGCAGCGGAGTGAAACCCCCTTAGTGGAGACGGAAGGTTTTAATTAAGTGGAGATTGATATCATGATTGATTGTGATAAGTTGATGGAAAGGAAGGACCTGAGGAAAGTTGTGTGCAGGAAGAAAGGTATGAAGCGAGATAACAAGAAGGAAAGAGAAACAGAGGTGTGAAATTTTTTTCTTAGATCGCATGTCCTTCCATTAGTGCGTACGTATATCGTACCACAGCGGCCTCCGGGTGCGGCCATTAAACTGTCATTTCCAACAGTGACAGCAAGAGACATGATGAGTGATACTTGGTGATTCCTTCTCTTAGTCTCCCTCTCTACTCCGAAATCTAGCCAAACAAAGGGAGTGGTGCTTTTGGGGGAATGAGAACACATTGCGCACATTTTATCCGGTAACCATGGCGAGGAGAGCCCACTGTGAGGCGAGAATGCCATAGGTTTTGTAAGACAGAATGTTTGTATGGGTTTTCACGTGATGCTGGGGCTCACTAGACGGTGGAATACTGTAGAGATGGCTCAGGATTCGCTAGCATAGAAGAGGTTTTCTCCAGGAATGCATATCAGTCAAAAGGTTTTCTCGCACTTGTCCAGGTATCAGTGCATTTGCAGCTTTAATTTTTCAATCTTGCATTTGAATTGTCAAGTATCCATTAAGAGCTAAAATGCAAAACAGCCCCGAATAAGAAAATTAAAGTTTTTGTTTGCCAACACTTGGCCTCTTCCTATTCCCCCCCGCACTTTAGTATTTCCGATTTTTATTTTTTTCATCAGTATTCACGCTACTTAGCTAATGAACCGTCTGAAAAATGCTCTCACGCAGTCGCTCAATGGATCTCCTTGATTATGTCAGGCACATAATAAACCTGGGCGATACTTTCCGTCATGTACAAGTTCTGGACCATTCGCTTATTATCAATTCTCTTAGGTTTTTTTTGACAAGTTGAATTCACTGGTAGCTTACCCTAGGAACTACCCCCGCGGATGTAATCGTCAATGCCACTCCCTGGAGCCAAACAATGCCTGACAAGTTTGTCCGGACCCCGAAAATTTCGTTCTCGACTCCCGCAAGCCCAGTTTTGAGCCAGGTCGCGATTGCGCCCAACTCCTGTAATAGCGTAAGCAGACTTCAGGCGAGAGCAAACATATGATATCATAGATGGAAAAGGCACCTTGCCAAAAATGAAAATATCAGGGCATGAACAACCCTAAACCCACCCCCCAACGAAGCAGTGGCTCGCTGAGCATTTTTTAATGCTCGACCACTCCACTGCCCCCCCCCCCCGGGTTCGAACTTGAGATGCCTATCCGTGCGGAACCTGTTATTGTCCAAGGATGCCGGAGGGTCTCTCTCTGGCATCTACCGGTGCCCCAGCACGAAATATGCTGTAATTGTTTCAGTTAGGCGACATGTGTGTTTATCGGTAGATTCGCTCATAATGCTTGATGTGCTTGTATAGCGCCACCTTAGGCTAGACTAGCCAGTTCCGCTACGGGCGCTCTAGCGTTGCTGCATGGAAGTGGAAGATTTGTGTTGGAGCACCGGATTGGGCGGCGCCTAGAGAAATGTGTGACACCTACAACCCACGCAGTATGCAAAAGCATGGTATCCTTAGCATAGACGGTGGGTGCCGGAGGTTAACCGGAGTGTCCGTAGGCCCTGCGTTTTTTTCAGCCCCCAGCAATTTCAATTGCCGACTAACTCCATCAACCATCATCTACAATATCTCTCGCAGCAAATAAAAGCTGACATGTCGCAACCATTTCGCCACAATACCGGTCCTTTGAACACCACAAACACTCTCAACCTTAATGTCGCCGATGAGCGACATAATTTCCTAGCCTTCGCCACTCTATCCTAAGCTATCACATTAGGACATGCCGGACCGCAGAGTCAAAATGTAGGTGGATGACTCTTACAAACTGAGGAAGGTAGGAGCTGGCACACTGGTAGTGATGGAGATGAATGCGGTAAGGCAGTTTTGTTTTGCTATGGGGACTTGGGGGCTGGGAAACATTTATTTAGTAAGAAGAATGAACCCTAATAGGTAGAAAAATGGCTGGCTGATAAGCGGCGATGCTAACCCCCTAGTGGTGAAAACCTTGTGCGACCAGGGTGGAGGAGACAATGCCACCGTCGCATATTTTTATTTTGACTTCGCCGCCAGAAAAGAGCAGTCCCCCGTGAGGATATTGGGTAGCCTGCTGGAACAATTGGTTTGGGATCGGAGATCCAGGAGGAGATATCGAGGGCATGCAGAGACCGAAAGAATCCTAGTGGGGGGCAGGGACCGAAAAAATTTCCACTCTTCTAAAAATGATACTTAATCCCTGTTCCAAAAAGCGGGCCTTCATATGCATCGATGGTTTGGACGAATGCGCGGCAGAACACCGGGGAGAGCCGCCCGACCAGCCTAACAGCCCCGAACATCCGCGGCCGGAAGATCGCACATCCTACCTAGGATCAAAAAGCGTCTTGCAAGGAGGGTGATGAGTGTATCCATAAGTTCCAAGAGGGGTGATATTATTAGCTATCTTCATAGCAGGTCCGCCGCGGACAGAACTCTCGATGCGATGGGCAGCACTCTGGAGGCAGACATCCTGGAAAATTTTCCTAGCGATATTTTGGAAATGCGCATCACTTGCTTTAACTGCTCGTCTAGTGCAAATCGCTCACTGCCTATTGGGCAAGAATCGAGGGGAGCAACCGTTCAGTTTTGTGGATATTTTATACCCGGAGGACAAAATTGCATGAAATCTTCGCATTAGGAATAAAACATTCAAAGCACCAACTACCACAACCACGCCTCTACGGACCTCCGGCGCGGAGTCCCAGTATGCCCAAGTCAAGTCTCTGTTAGAACTCACAGTCCCAGTAGGGAAGATAGAGTCTCTTACCATTCTGTTCATATGCACAACAGCTCTATCTCAGTTGATGGTGGCCGTCGGGTGACCTAAGTTTTGGCCTGCGGTGGACCTACTTTGCTGTAATAGAATCCAGCCTAAATCCACCCTTTATAAGCGTATAGGACAGAGTTCGTTCCAGGTGGAGTAAGGCCTCTGCATCCTTCTCGGTATTCTCTCTTTGGCGTGTGCTGGTATGTCGTGTGGTGTGGATTGGAGAGGATTATTGTCATGCAAGTTTTGGGGCGATTTTTCCTTAGCGATGGTCGCGTTTCATAAAAACTCATGCACTTTTGCCCTCCGGGTGTACCAGTTGTTTCGGAATTTTACAACCGAATGGAAACGGTCATTTGTATGGGGCAACCGAGTGAAACCTTTGTATCCGACCAGACTCTTAGACACAGATCAGGGCCAGATAGTTAGCAGGAGTTTTAGGGTGAAGTGAAGAGGGAATGCTAACCTATGGTCAGAGAGCTTGCGACGTTGGCAGGAGGCGCTCCGGATGGGTGCCCGGTTGGCGAGGGTTCTCTTAGAGCCATCGAGATGGAGAAACTATTTTCCGGGCTCACTTCGGCTATCCGGTTAGTTGTCTCAGGCCTACCGGGATCGGTGGCGCCATCTCACAGATCCTAGACCGAATGCCATGAAGCATGTCTAGATGCAGCGGAACCTCGCTTAGATTAACACTGAGTACTGTCGGACCCTTAGATAGCTTTCCTATAATTTTCATTATTGTCGTGGGTTGCCTAGCTAGTTACATAGCCGCACAAATGAGCAGTCCCGGGGGATAAGGGTTTGTTTGTCATTCAGTGTGGAAACTTGGTGGAGGGATGGAGGTTGAGTTGCGTTTTTCTTTTGTCATTGGGAACTGTTCATCGTCCATCATCATCCATCGTCTTTCTGAGAGCTGACCACTGGGGTTTATCTGAACCATCAGTGTTCGTCTTTCACCTTCAAGTTATCAGTTTCAGTTTCTTTTCTTTTCTCTTGCTGGTGACTTTCACCGGAATCGTTAATTGCCATGATTGCCAACACCACGAAAGAACACCTCCCGTGGAAGACCCACGACAGGACGGTAGTGTGCCCTTAGCCCAAATTTGTGGGCAAATTTATAGACCGTGCAAGTAATACCACAGATGCAGGTATTCCCGAATCTTCGCTCAGGCGGGTCATGGAAATACCGGTAATCCTCTTTTACAAGCGCTAGGAAGAATGTTTTAGTATCACTAATTTAGGCTAACTTAGAAATAATCGCTATCTTGAATGAAGGTATTCATTCACCTTCTGCCTGTCATAGATGACGGCAAAGGATCTTACATCTTTTTGTCTTTACTTTTTCCTCAAGAGATTCGTTCTTGTCATGTTTGGTTTCAGCCTTGGTTCTCCTCCGGAAGACCACCCGTACAGCCCATCAAATGATAGGATCATACTTTTAATGGATAGCACGACATCTGCGACAAAATGCGTGGCCCTCCCCACATTTTACACCAACAATGGGCATTTTTGCCTCCTAAAATCACAGCCTGTTTTCTTGCAAAAAAAATGTTAGATTCCTCATAGTCTCTAGACCGATCCAGATATTGTCATTCATATGTGACAGGCTATTGGCTAATACCCATGGTGCAATACCAGCAACCAATTTTGTAAAGCGGAGCAAATACATTGAGATCGTAGCTAAGATAAGAGAGAATGAGAAACCAAACAATACAGAGAGGTCGGAAAACCAAACACCATCCTGGTAGTTCCATCCTTCCATCACACTTCTTTCCTAAGTCCACTGTCGGAGGCATTGGGGGAATGTCGCTGCCCTTGAGATCGTTGCCACCGATATATCCCAAAATGACAATGAGGGCGCGGTATGAGTCGCAGGGGTGGTGGGTGGGAAAAACAAAGAACGCGAGCTTGGAGGGGAGAACGGAGGTCTCCAGCTCCCGGGAGTGCGATGGTCCTATAGATGCTACGGTAGTAGCTCCCGGGCCCACGGTAGCGAGCTATGGCCTCCGGGCGAGAAGGCAAGCGGCTAAACCTTTTTCCCACCACTCCCGGGAGAGACACGGCGCGCCTTGACCAATTGGCAATGGGTTGTTCCAACCCGACATTCATGGGTTGTCGGCAAATGGTACCTTTGATTCTGTATTAGTTTCCCATACCAAAGGTAATGTACATTGCAACCGCATCCAGTGGCGGTCCTGGGCTCTGACAGAATGGGAAAATTCTGGATAATTTTTACTTAGAAAGTTTCAACAATTGTCCACACTATAAGTTGGTTTCATTAAATCAATAATGCTTTGGGATGAGTTATGAGTGTCCAAAATCAGCCATTTTTGGAGTAAACACGTGGGGGGTGCCACGAATTGTGTCCCCAAGATCGTGCTCGAGTACAACGCTACCAGAGGATTTTTCCCTCTTTAAGTTCCTACATCGAGGGCAAGGGTGTGACCCTCGAAGTTGGTATGCATGATTCTGGAGTGATTCACTCATAAGGCTCAATGCACTTACGTATATCAGGCCAGCTAGGATCCTAGCGAGAGGTCTTGCAGTCTGTCTCCTAGGTGCAAGAATTGTGCTGAGCAGTAAGATGTTAGAGTGCTTACGAGTATAAGTCGGTGGCTTTGTGCTACAATACTAATGCAGTAGGCAAAAGAGGATTGTTGTCACGAATTGGGAGGCCAATCGGAGAGCCGCGCGGTATCCACCGAGTCCCACCAAAACCCCGCTTTTTTTATGCCCCCAAGAATTCCTAGCCAACTGACCCCATCCATCATCGACCCGTATAGTGCAATATCCTAAGAAGAAAATAACACAAGATGTCGCTATCATTCAATAATAATTACGGCTCCAATAATTACAACTCCTTCAACACGACCTGCATCAACACTACCGTTGCCGATGACAGATCCAATATCCTAGCTTGGCTATCCCCACTAGATCCTAAGATACGCCACCAGGACGTCCGAGAGCGCAGAGTCGAAAATATTGGGGAATGGGTTTTACAAACCCAGGAGTTTAAAAGCTGGAGTGCCGGTGCCGGTAGTTGGAGAGCTGAATCTGATAAAGCAGTTTTGTTTTGCTATGGAGGTCCGGGAGTCGGCAAAACTTACATTAGGTGAGATAAATGAACCTAGAGTAGTGAAAGACAAGGAGCAAGCGCTGACAAGGGGTGGGTGTAGCTCCGTAGTAGTGGACCATTTGTGCAGTCAGGCTAGAGGTCAAAATTCCACAATCGCATGTTTTTATTTCGACTTCGCCTCGCAAAACGATCATCCGCCGACGAGGTTTCTAGGCTCCCTGTTAAAACAGATAGTATTTGGACTCGAGGAGATCCCAGAGGAGATATTAAAAGCATATGAAGATCGAAAAAATGCCGTCGGTGGGCAGGGACTGCAAATTTCGGATATTTTGAACATGCTACAGACTACCTCCGCCCGAAAGCGCGCGTTCATATGCATTGACGCTGTCGATGAATGTGCAACAGAACACATAGCCAAGGTTCTCGATTCATTGGGTCAACTCCTCCAGCGGTCTCCGGGTACTCGAATATTTGTGACTGGAAGGCCCCACATTTTACCTGAAATCAGAGGGCGCCTTGGTCGGGGGGTGACAAGTATATCCATAAGTCCCAAGAATGATGATATTATCACATATCTCCGCAGCAGGCTGGCCGCGGACACAACCCCGGATGCGATGGACAGCACTCTGGAGGTAGACATTCTGGAGAAAATCCCTAGCGATATTTCGGAAATGTATGTAGAGGCAACAACACTCAAGAACCGATCTCAAGTTATCTGCTAATGGATACATATCTAGATTTCTTCTGGTCTCGCTGAATGTCGATGCGGTCTTACAAGAAACTACAGCCCGTCGCAGGCGCCAAAAACTAAACGCAATTACCGATGGCTTGGGGTTGGAGAGTGCTTATGGTGAAACACTGTCTCGGATAAAGAGACAGGGCGAGGGCAGAGCGAGGCTTGGGATGGCGGCTTTGATGTGGATCTCTCACTCGGGGCGGCCCTTGAAGACTGATGAATTGAGGCACGCCCTGGCGGTCGAAATAGGGTCACCAAATCTCCATCCCGACGACGTTCCATCAATAGGAACATTGCTGACCTGTTGTCAAGGACTTGTCACCGTAGACAATGAAGCTTCCACGGTCCGGTTAATCCATTTTACTCTTCAAGAGTACCTCCGGGCCCACCCCGATCTTTTTGGCAAAGTTCACTCCACGATGGCTGAGACCTGCTTGAGTTATCTGAATTCGCAACAGGTCAGAGCTCTTTCCTCGCGGGCCCCTCCCGATCTTCAAGGCCAACCTTTTCTTGAATATTCTTCACTTTACTGGGGAGTGCACGCCAGAAGAGACCTTTCGGATTGCGCGAAGCTGCTTGCATTGAAGCAGTTTGACGACTACGATCACCACATATCCATCAAAGTCATCTTGGAATCCCAGCAAGACAGTTCCTATGATATTGATTTTAATAAACCCTACCTCTTTAGTGGCCTACATTGTACATCTTTCTTCGGGATTGTTGAGATTGTAACTAGTTTGATAGAAGTGGAAGGTTGTGATATAAACCAAAGGGACTGTGTGGATAATACACCTCTCGTGTGGGCTGCACGGAATGGGCACGAGCGAGTAGCTGAAATCCTACTAAGACAGGGCAATATTAGCCCCGACGAACCCGGGGAGGACGGCCAAACAGCACTCTGGCTTGCCGCTTGGAATGGGCACGAGGGCGTGGTGAAAATGCTTCTCGAACTGGACGGGGTCAACCCTGACAAGCCTGGTAACGACGGCCGAACACCGCTCACGGGTGCTGCATATAATGGGCACGAGGGAGTGGTGAAAATACTTCTCCAGCGCGACGATGTCAACCCCGATAGGCCAGAGGACAATGGCGGAACACCACTCTGGTGGGCTGCTGAGAATGGGCACGAGGGAGTGGTGAAAATTCTTCTCGAACGGGATGAGGTCAACCCCGATCAGTCAAGTAGCGAAGGCGGAACACCGCTTTGGTGTGCTGCCTGGAATGGGCACGAGGGAGTGGTGAAAATACTTCTCCAACGGGACGAGGTCAAACCCGATAGACCAGATAACGACGGCCGAACACCGCTCTTTAATGCTGCCTGGAATGGGCACGAGGGAGTGGTGAAAATGCTTCTCGAACGGGACGAGGTCAATCCCGATCAGTCAAATAACGAAGGCAAAACATCACTTTGGTGTGCTGCCTGGAATGGGCACGAGGGAGTGGTGAAAATACTTCTCCA
>Ga0307513_10003561_pt1 | contig 21066 bp, 21 predicted proteins | sample 15_EM_MG_FD_202174 | JGI IMG/M metagenome (GOLD analysis project Ga0307513, IMG submission 202174) | Populus trichocarpa ectomycorrhiza microbial communities from riparian zone in the Pacific Northwest, United States - 15_EM | ecosystem: Host-associated > Plants > Roots > Unclassified | place...
ATTCTGGGTCGCCGTTCAATGTTCAACGACCGTGAAGAAGCGGAATCCTGAAATTTTCTACAGCTTAGCCTTGGGAGTTGACGAGGATGGCTTTGAAAGGGTGGCAGCAGCCGAGGTGAGGACCGTCGTGCCTCGCTCTTTCGTCTTCGCAGCTACGAGAGGTAGAAAATGCGGTCAGGGTATGATCACGCGAGGGGGCAGAGTGATACCGATTCAAAGAGGAAAGAAAGAACGCACTGAAGATGACCTTGTCTCCTTCCTTCCACATCTCCGTGACGATCGTCTCGCCAGGGTAAACAACACCAGCGAACCTGACCTTGACGTCCTTATACTCCCCAAACGACTTCAGAACGTGCTTGCTCGCGATACCCATAGTGCACAGTCCATGGAGGATGGGCCTAGGGAGCCAGAACCGGTCAAGTCAGTACCTTGCACACACGTATGCTACACCAACGGGAGCAGGGCGTGGGGAGGGGATGTCAATAAAGACTTACTTGTCGAATCCACCGATGGCGGCAAACTCGGGCAATATCTAAGCGAAATCAAGATTCAGCAGGGTCCGGATTGAGAAATTGGGCTGAGAAAAAACCCACATGAAGAGGGTTAAGGTCGGCATTCAGTCTGTACAATGCGGCCTGTGTACTCGTCGTCTTTTCCTCGATGACAGCATCCGCCTCTCGTTTGGGTGGCTCGTTCGTAGCCGTAGCGGGTCCCCGGTCTGTTCATTACGCGAGGAATACCCCAGGGAACGAAAGAACGAATAAGTCAACCTCACGACCTTCTCGCCACGACGTTTCCGAACCCTCGTTGACGTACCTTTGCCCACACGTTGGCCACCGAATCCGCCGGATCCTCGGATAAAGACCGTAGATTGGTTCTCAAAAATGACAGCGCCAGTTTTCTTGTCCTTCGTCGTCACTTGCGATGTTACAGATGCGGCTTTGCCCTTGTCGAGGACTTCGATAATCCTGTACCTCAGTGTGAGCCCATGTCCATACGAGAGAGCGTCCTCATAGTGCAGTGAGAACTACGAGGGGTTCTTACGTACCGGGCCTCATTGACAAAGTCTCCGCTCGTTGGGATCGGAGCCTTTATCGAGAGGAATTGTTCCCCGTGCAACAACCTGGCCTTGAAGTCGAGAAGAAAGCGGGATGGTCAGTACAAGTACGCAAACACCAATACGGCCGAACCCGTAGCCGGAGGACAAGAGGGTTGCATACTGGGTTATAGTTAGGTAGGAAGTCCATTGAGATCCCGGCACCAGTCATAAATTGGGGAATAACTCCAAAGGTGGGTAATGCAGCAAACTCTTCATGGTTTTCGAATGTCCAATGCAGTTCTTGCTCCGTTGCTCCGACAGAAAGGTTGTACAAGATAACATCACGCTCCGAATAGGAATAATCCAGGGATTCGGGCACGTTCTTCTTCGCTTCACGGACGAGCTCAATATCCCCATCTGCCGGAGCACCCGAGGGGGTGTTCCCGGGTTCGGACTTGTTCTCGAAATTCTCGACGATCTGAATATGACAAACCACGAGGAGATGGAAGTGAGAACCACGGGATAATCCGGCAACAACACTCAAGGAAGGGGCGTTACAATTGGCAGTAGGAAAATTAGAGCGTACCTGGGCAATTGCCTCCTGGGTTGATGAGGGGTTGGTGGCACGACCATCATCTGGAAATGAAAACATCAACACCGAATTATCGACGCAAACCAAAGTGTCGATGGGTATAAAGAATGCGAATGGGCATACCAAAGTTGCTGATCATCTTCCATTTCGAAGCCACATCTTCGGGAGTTAGTTGCTTGTTGATGGGGAAACCGTGACCACCAGTTCGTTGCCACCTGGTTTGGGCAGCCCATCCACCCGTAATTTCAAACAGTGCGCCGGTCGTACCCTCATTTGCTGAACATAAGGTTAGTGCGAAGCGATTGAATTGTGAGGTAAATGTTGCTCACCGTCACTTATCAAGTAGCCGACGACGGGAGCAACATAATCCGGCTGCATAGAGCGGTGTCAATATCTTGCGTGCACACCCTTCAACCGACGTGATCACCTTGAATGCATCAACCATCTCCTGGGGCCTTTTGATGGGGTCAGCAAGCTTCGTGCCAGCAATAGTACGGTTACTTACCAAACTGTCATTGTCATAGCGGTACCAGCTGATGGGGCTATAGAGTTTGCAAGGATGTTGTACTTCTTGCCCTCGATCGCGAGAGTACGGGTAAAGCCGATGATGGCTGCCTTCGCAGTGGAGTACTATTGGCTCAATAGTCAGCCCGGGGCCGTCACTAGGGTGCTGGATGGACTCGCGTTTGCTTGGCCAAAGTTTCCATCTTCGGAAGGACCAATGAGCTCGTGTCTGGTGGGGATCAACACGGTGTAACTCACAAATACCAACACCAGAGGCAGTGGTGAGGATTCTTCCATACTTCTGTTTCTGGAAGATGGGCCAAACCGCTTTGACGGACTAAGACCCACTCAGGGGGGTGATACGAGGATGCATTAGTACATTACAGACCTTGTAAGTGCCCCTGTTTCTATATTAGTCATAGATAAACACAGATAAAAGCACGGTAGAATACCGGAGGTGAACAGCAATGACGGCATCCCACTCCTGATCAGTCATAGCCGTGAATGACTTATCCCTTAGGATGCCAGCGTTAGCGACCAAGATGTGGACACCACCGAAGGCATCCAATGCGGCCTTAACGAGGGCATCACCATCCTCAGCCGAACACACCGCAGCTGTAGCTTTGCCACCAGCTAGTGTGTTCTATTGTCAGTGATGACGATGACTGTGACTGTTCAATCCCTCGAACCTTTGGTAATCTCGTCAACAACAGTTTTGGCATTCTTTTCGCTCACGTCATTCACTACTACGTTCGCCCCCAATCGTGCAAACAACAGCGCGTAAGATCGACCGAGTCCGGCACCGGAACCCGTGATAATCGCTGTCTTTCCGTCATACCTGACCTCAGGGGAAGCCTGTTTGTTCGGGGGAGAGCTCCTTGCAGCCTCGAGTTTTCCCTATAGGAAAGAAAAAATATGAATCAAACCGAGGGTTAGTGTTCTCGGATAAGCGTACCTGAATGTTTGAATCCGCCATGCTGTTTGGGCTGCGGGGAGGTCAGTAATCAAGAGCAGGTACCGCTTCGTGGCGAACTCACTAGTCGGGGTTCGCGAAGTCTGTGACCTTGTCCCAGGCGTAGGAAACCTACCATCGGTGGTTGAGAAGATGTCCGGAATCACCAAGTGAAGCGAGTTCTCACAGCAGACGGGGTAAAAGTGTCATCGGTCTTGAACACATGACCCCTGCTTCGTTCCCACCGAATCTCGGCGATATACCCGGCACCAACTTCGTAAACCTTTCCTGAGGCTTCGGGTCCATCGGGATGTGTGACAGCAACCACGAACGGAGCAACAAATTCTGGCTTGAGGTTGGCGAGCATGTCCGGTGGCATGATCGTCTCAGTCATCGCCGATGCGGCCATCTAACCCCTGGGTTAACCGCATTCTAAAATCAAGTAATGACAGGACAAGATTACCGGTGCAATGACGGTAGCCTTGATCCCGTACTTGGCGCCTTCAATAGCAAGTGTCTTCGTAAACGCGACCAAACCCATCTTCGCAGCGGAGTAGTTCGTTTGACCAAAGTTACCGTACAAGCCGGCGGCAGAAGCGGTATTAACAATTCGGCCGAACTTCTGTCTTCTAAAGATGGGCCAAACGGCCTTCGTGCAAGAATAGGCACCCTTGAGGTGGACGGCTTGGATCTGGTCCCATTCCGCGTCGGACATGTTCCGGAAACTATGTGGATGGGAGGCTGTGAATTCGCTTGTAAATGTGTGGGGGGCTTTAGATCTTACCCTTTATCCCTCAGGATTCCAGCATTGTTGATCAGGATTGTGATTCCGCCAAACGCGTCCAAAGCAGATTTTATGACGGCGGCACCGTCCGTAACGGACGAGGTGTTTACCACAGCCTTTCCGCCAACTATTCACCGCAAGCAATAGCGACAGGCCAAGTCAATCTCCCTAACCGCGCCCACTTCAAGTAGCTCACCTTTGATGATCTCATCCACAACCTTCTGCGCGGCGGCGGGATTGAAGTCATTCACGACGACGTTTGCTCCCCTAGAGGCGAACAACAGAGAGTAACTGCATGCAAGCGCGACGGTTATCAGTCATGTCCTTCGGAACTCAACGACGTGCGTACGCCTTTCCCAATCCTCCTCCTGCACCTGTGACGACGACGGTATGTCCTTTGAAAGAGAATGTCATGATGAGTTTGAAGTGTGGTTGGGGTTACGGGAGGTGGTAGTTGTGAGAACGCGCTGCGCTGTTGCAGCTGTTAAACTTATAGCCCGCTAAAGTCGGAGCATGTGTTTTTGCCGGAGCCCGATCAGCGCAGGAGGGTGCTCGGCCCGGTGCGGGGGGGCGTTCTCTTGCATCACGTATGATGCCCACACGCCGACCTCCGAACCGAGTGTGGAAGAGAGAGAAATGTACATTATGTGTGCCAATGAAATAGAACGACTAGGTTCGTATAAAGTGTGTAATTTACAAGAGAAAATGCCTGCGATTTCTAGAAAGCCAAACCGAGAAATGCTGAAATGACGTGGGAATACCTAGCCGTCATACCGAAGTATGAAAAAGGAGAGAGAGATCAATAATATGGGCTGAGAGATAGCACGGTGCATAGGAGAGACGAAGAGAAGAGTCGTTTCTGGAGTCAGAGAGAGAGAGAGAGAGGGAGAGAGAGAAGGGCGACATGCGATTGTTTCAAGATGGTGGGTGGAAAACTGGGGGGAAAGGCAGTGGAGCAGAAGACTGGGATTCTGCGAGGATGGTATTGCAAGGATGGGAGGGAAGACACGTGAGGTAGATGTTTTGTACAAATCGATGGGGAGATGGTGAGAGATTTAGGATGTGAGGCGAGAGTTCGTTGGGAAGCGGAGATTCTCCAAAAGATAGCAGAAGGTTGCCCACTTAAGACATCATTTCGAAATCCTCATCGCAGTGGTTGCGGGCCCAGTCCAGAGCAAAGTTGGCAGCTTTGAGGAACTTTTTATGAGAATATTTCCTCGACACGTACAGCTTATCGAAGCCCGGTTCTGTGAGCTTTTCGATGAGCATACGGTGACCGGGAATCATCTGTTCCTCAGTGAAACCAGAGTAGAAGACAAAGGCGTCATTCTGTGGATAAAAGTAGGCGCGATCAGTCACGTGTATGAAGCATGGCATCTTGACCAGGGACGACATACCCAGTCTCCTCCCAGCATACGCCGAGCGGTATACATTCCAACAGCAGCGATGACACTCGGCTTAGCCCTCAAGAAACGATGATCCAAAAGGGTGACCTCGGTCAAGAACTTGCTGAGCGTCCTTGTTTGGATGTCGTAATCGTCTGCCTTGCTTATCTTCCTCATCCAGCTGTACGGCGAGCAGTACTGGGAAATCTTGAAGTCAAGGGTCTGAAGGATGATCCTCTCGCCTTTCAGGATCTCTTCACGTGTGTATGCGTTCTGGGTCAAGAAGACGAACTCTTCGACTCCGGGGGCAAGAATCTCCTCGTACTTGGAAGCAATGAAGATGGCGGTGATACCGACTAATTGAAGTTTGGCGATTGATACCACGCGCTTTGTGAGGAAGCGGTCAATGATGTTGATGGCGATCCAGATGGTTTCGGGCAACATGTGGTAACGGAGGTGGACTTGGAGGAGCCAGTCGACCAGCGTCTGGCGCATTTCCCAGGTAAGGTCATTCTGTCCGTCCATGTATTCTGGGTTGGGCACGAGGGTTTCCTAAACGAGGGTCTCATCTCAACAAGTGCAGGGACAAATAACACATCAAGAGACCTACCTCGAGTTCACCCATGTATTGGAAGATTTCTTCGGAATACTCAGAAACCATTGTGGTGTCGTGCATGTCAGGTTCGTCAACAAATACGTCCCTAATAGTTTGAACCTGACGGCGGTATCGTTCGGCACGTTCAGGAGATACTTCTGGCCAGATGTACTCGGTGTGTTCATCGTAGCGTTGATATTCGTCCTCGATCATTGTCTCGACCTCTCGAATGGCGTTCATGAGTTCTCGCGGATCCTCATGGACAACCTCCTCGATTTCCATGCTCTGTTCGTCTTCATCTTCGACGACCGGGGGAGCAAGGTTGGCAACTTGTGGGAGGCTCTGGGCGACAGTGATCGATGAGGGGCGGGAGGGGATAGACTGGACGGATTGCGATGAGACAGGTCGCGAGGCTGGTGCAACTCGCTGAGGAACAACAGTCGTTGTCGTAGTTGGAACGGACCGGCGCTTGATGATGTCCACCGACTCCTTCTCCTTGCCGGTGGCCTTGAATGGCTGTTCCTACGACCGGTCAGCACTGACCACGCGACGACAAGAGAGGAGATACTACTTTTCTGTTGATGGTGGTCTTAGTGACCTCATTCAACACAGGTCGCTCGCGGATGTTCTTGCCGAAAGTGGTTGAACGGGAGGGACCGACGCCAGCACCAGAGCCTTGTCTGAGGTGTTTGCTCGTCGCATTTTCGTCGCCTTTGGCTCTGACGGCGGTTCTGTTTCGTATAGGAAGCTGTGATAGAGATGAGTTGAACATCAGCAAGGAACGACGAGGAGACGAGATGAACGACGAACGCGTTGGGTGAAGGAGGGGGCCATTGTGATAGAGAGAAAATAGAAAAACTCGTCTGTGTGGAAGAAAACAACGAAGAGAGTTTACAGGAAAGTTAAGAGGAGGATGAGAGCAACTTCGTTGGGACTAGAAGAAGAAAGCCAACTCGATTGTGGCGAGTTAGTTGAAACCGCCTTTTGGTTCATTTCGCGCCTAGGAGAACGCCCACGTGACTTTACCAACACGTACATACAACGCGTCCACGCCCGTTAATTAAACGCATGGCTCCCCGGCGGGTGGCCCATCCTATTGTCTCGGTCCCGCACAGGCCGCGGGACAAAGGAGGACACGGACACGCGTGGTCGGGTCGTGGCCTTAGCCCCTTTTGAGCTTTGTCACGTCTCAGCGTCACACATTCACACCAAGATGATGAGCATGGCGCGAAAAGTACAACATGGCGGAAGCAATTTTGCATCCGAAAATAAATAGGAGCTACCGTGTATCCGTACATGTGTAGCAGTGGGCCACAGTTGTCCGCCCCCAGTGGCACCGAACATCCCCCACGACTGAATCGATGTTGGAAATCGCCCGTCGTGCACCACGTAAGTATAACCTCCGAAACACATTCTTGTTTAGTCTACTTAGAGACCCGGTTTTACCTGACAATGTAATGAGCCCCTGACAACAGTGCCGCCAGAACAACAGCCTACCAATTAGCACCGGTGTTAAGAGTTGAGCCTCGACCAAAGCCTTTGCTTTCCCTCCTCTCTCCAGCCTGCCCCCTGTGAAGGCGGGGATACGGCACTTGCACTGCCGAGCCCAGCCCTGTTGGAAGTAGAGGAGACGGTAATGGGCTCTACGATATGTTGCGTATATTCGCTCGGCACACCCAGAGAGGTTCCAGGGGTCCATCCTTGTTTCGCAAGCATACGATAACCGACGCTATTCGACGACACTGGCTCTGGCGTAGAAGGGTTGGACGTGGTAGGGGCATTCTGGGGAGTGGAATGAGTCGGTACTGGGGGAGGCGCCGGTGATTGCTTTCGGGAGAGGGGTGGAGAGGGGGGATGCATTGCACGACGACGCGCTGAGCGGTCAACCCAGGTGGTTGGCGCACTGCCGTCCAGCTTCTCTCCAGGGTGTTGTGATAACAGACTCTTTTTCAATAGTGACAACGCTTTCCTGGGATCCTTTGTCCTATCTGGGGGCAGATAAGCGCTTTCTTCATCCCGTTTCCGTTTCCCGTGAACGGAAGTCGCGAAGGTCTTGGTCGTAAACAACGGTACCTCGTCGTCATCGCCGCGAGAACAATCCGAACACGGAAGACCATCGTTATGGATGTGGACGACAAATGTGGTGCCACCAACCGAGAATGTGTCAAGATGTTGTAAGTGTCGTGGCATGCTGGCGACCCTGGGGGGCGACAGACGGCTGCCTCTGGTGTCCGAAGAAACCCCCGAGTGATGGCGATGATGAAAAGTGCCGTGCTTCGAGCCCATATCTACCAGCCCCCATTCAGCCCTGCCGTCGTCCCAATAGATTGTGGCATGAAGTTTGGAAACCTCCATTTCTTTCAGCCGGATACGAGGGGTGGTGCTGCCTGGAGGCGCCACATCACGCCCAATCTGTACCTCCGGATATCCTTCGATAACGGCCAGCCTCTGGGCCCTTGGAAGAATGGAAGTCGCCTGTACAATGAGTCGGAATGTGGGTGACGAATGGACCAGTTGGGAACTGGATGATGCGAGCGGGCTGTCACGCTCGGCATCCTCGTCGTTGTCAGGCCACTCCAGAGTGGGGTCATAAGTGGGGTCGAGGACACCATCGCCCATCCGGAATGCAAGGACGATCGTCAGGGGTCACGGGCCCTGATACTGAAGAAGTGCGCCCGCGAAGGTTCACACGCACGTTTGGCAGTCTGTTCCCAATCCGTTAGTTACTTGAGTCATCACTTACGTCTTAGATCATATCTCGTCCTCACCCTCTTACCATCAGCTGCGTTCGCAGGCAGTACCCCAGGAATTTCGGAAATGGATGCTTTCTCTGATGTCCGTTCTGGCCCCAAATACATTCCGGTTGACTCTTCGCTGATCGCAAGCCGTCCATCACAGGACACCCAGAAGCACATGCTTGGCAAAGAGTGGCTGACAAAAGTCGACAACGAGACCTCGACGCCATATCTATTGGTCGGTTCGGTCACATTCATCATCCAAACCTCACCTGAGACCTAATTTGTCCGGTGTAGAAATTCCATGCCTCCGAATCGGAACTTGCTTGTTCGTTGATGATTACGGACACCAAATCAGTTTGGTTTGAAAGTACGTCAAGTGCACCCGACCTATTCCATGCGGTTGAGTTCAGGCTCGAGCTATTCAGGACTTACAAGCAACCAACTCGCCCGCCGGTGGCGAGAATGTCACCCTCTCAAGTCCAAGGATGATCTCACATCTCGAGAGGAAGAAGCCTGGCGGGGAGACGTCCTTAAACGTCTCTCTGCGGCCCACACTATGGGCAACTTTGTAGAGATGTCGTTCGAGGTCGTCAAGTCCCTCTATTCTGTAAGCAGATCTGCAATCCGCTTTTCTAAATTGTTAGACACCCTTGCTGATCCAGCTGTTCCGGTCGAAGGACTTCGCTTTTGAATTGCGTCTCGAGCACTTTTTATTTAGATGGGAGACCAATTCCGCCGGCCCCAAAATTTCCGCGGAGGTCATCTCGAGACAACTAATCATGCCCCTAATGAGTACCGCACACCTCGCATTCAGTTCACCGAACTCTGTCGGTGTGATGTCGGAACCGGATCTAGAGGCTGTGAGTGAAGCGAGGCCACTTATCTACCTGTTAATGATCCGGGGTGAACTACACAACTAGGCTGTGGACAAGGTCGGCCGAACTGCTCGTAGGACGCCTGGGATACACGCCCGAAACGCCATATCCAGACCCAGGCTCGCTACTGCCATACGTAGAATGACCGCGATGCTCAACTTCCTTGTGGAGCTCCGTAAGTGGACCCTTGCCCTGAGCGTCCTCTGGCAGGCGAGTACTTAGATCCGGTGAAAGCAAATATCCAACTAGATACTGAGAAGATGGCTATCAACTCGCCTGACCCGGCGCCAGCGACTACTACCTCCGAAAGTCACCCGATTGCGAATCGTTTATTAGGAACTGAAGACGTTGAAATGGGAGAGCCCGCAGCAGTGAATTCACAGGATAAGGATGTGGGGCGCTTCGTAGTCCGCGATCAAACAGACGCTTACTTGTTTAATCCAGCTACGCGACTGGCCAGAACCAGTAGGGATCAAATCGCAGGGTCGGTCGTTGACTATGCCCGGTCCGTCTAATACGAAACCCGACGACGATTCTGCAACCGAGAGCTCAGATGGTGGGGAGCACCTAATGCTAAACAAGAGCCCCGCACCTACACAGCCGCGTTCGCTAGCCACTCTGGATGAAAAGAAAGCGGATCATTCAAAATCCGGTTCGGAATCGCGCAAAGAACCTCAAGGGCCTGCCAAACAACCGGTGTCGCTCGGCTCCTCACCCCCGCTTGATAAACCCCCACCGATGAAGAAGGCGAAGCAGGCTATTTCAAGCTCTAGTGACTCGGACGAGAGCGATAGGGCCGTTGCTGGCCCCACTATCAAACGAGGAGCGAAGCAACCCGTCAAGCCCGGAGCCAGGCGCTTCTAAATCAAGGCAGTGAGAAAATCCCTAGAGAAGGGCTTCCAGGGCTCGAGCGCCATTCCAATTAACAACTGAATTAGCTCCTAATCTCGGATAGGGACACAGGGTAATACGTCTGTTTCGCAACCTCACAGCCATTACATATTCAACCCCGCTATCTTGATCAGTCCCCAGAACTTCTATTATTACTCTTTGGCCCTTACATTTTGTCACTTTTGGAAGCGATACCCTAAGCTTTTGCCTTCAATTGGGAAAGTGCGATCGTGTCGGCGGGGCGAGAAGGTACATTTGTGTAACCATAGACTTGTGAATATGTACAGGAAACGAATTACCCAAGCGAAAACATGTGGCACAGAATGTCCTGTATGATACATAGGATACCGGTGAACATAGTTTACATAATTTCACTGTTGCCTCGCGGGCCCTTTACGCTGAACGCAGTCTTCACAGCGGGTTTGGAGGATATTCGAAACGCGCTGATAGTCGTCGTAGTGCTGTAACGGCGGGAATATAAATGTGTCCACAGACCGGGAGGGGGGTAAACGAACATTTCGGCATCCGCAGGTCGTAGACTCTCCATGAGCGTGCCTACGGCTGAGTCTGCAGTTGGGTTGTTCGCAATCTTTCGTCTCGCCAGTATAGTAGATTCGGGCGTAGTGCTGGAGAGGGTATTAGTTAGGGGTCAATCAGCACGGTTGCCATCAATATTTACGCCGCATCCTCTATGTTGATCTCCAAAGCTGAATGTAATGAGTGGGTCAGAGCCGGCGGCGGGGGTTTGAGCAGATATTGTGACTTGCCATTCGGCTTGGCACATTGTAGCGTATAGAGGGGTGGGAGAAGGGTGGATATCAAGGAGAGGTGATGTGAGAGGCGAAGGGTTAGCGAGGCAGGGCCTGCTGGGGAACGGATAGGACGAGGTCCACGAATTTATAGTCAGAAACTAGCGCACTGTACAACGTCACGAAACTGAGGCAAGTCCGGTGCGGTTCATGGTCGAGATCTCATGACACATGAGTTTCCCAAGTAGAAACGCCGTTGCGTTTCTAAACGGGCGACCTTCCGACCATCCGAGGGTCGATCGCTCGGGCGCTAGGGGACTGTAAACGTCCCGAAAGATAGCTTAGAAAGGATCAGGTCAAATACGTCTTCATTAGGACCAACGGTGGCGGAGATAGTCACAACCATGGGACGAAGGTCCGGTTACAAAGCAAGCGCCCCCCGTTTCTGTGTAAAGTGCGGCGGCTGGAGTAGTGGTTCAGCCACCCGGGGGATGATTCACTAATAGATGGGTTGGTGAGCAGAGGAAACAGACAGTCTAGTGAACGGGAGACTAAAGAAGTAGCCAAATGGTTGTCCTTTGGACGGTGTCCCGTATTTTCCGTCCTGTGCAATTTTATCCGAGAAAAAGAATAGAGTGGTGATGCATAATGATAAAGATAATTTTCACGGGCTTGCCGTGATTAGGTATCCGAGTAAATCAATGTTGCGAAGCACATAACGGATAGGAATTGGTAGATCTGGAAGAGTTTATAGCCTATCTGAAAGGGGAGCCTCTGAAGTCGAACAAAAGGCAGGAAGAGATGCCCTTCACGGCACGTGAGGCAGGGGCGACCATGATCTTGCATACTCGTCGAGATACTTGACCCAAAAACCAGTGCTCCTGGCAGCGAAATCGTGAGTATGATACCACGCCATGATGAGCAATTTCTCCCCGGTACTGCCGAAAATCCGGAGAATTTTGTCATTTGGTCCGTAGGAAAAGATGAAGTCCCAGGTGACAAGATGCGAGAATTCGCGGGGGCTTTAGACAAAGGCTAGGTCCCATCATCCCATTCAAGCGTATTATTGTTTCCCACCGAGCGTCTGGAGGTGGGTGGTGGCCCAATCCAAAGGCCGATTTCGAAATTCCTGGGATCGGGAAACAACGCGGTCAGTTGTGTGACATGGTCACGTCCTGACGCGACGCTCAATGGCCGACTCCCAACAGGCCGGCCCCAAGGTGATTATCGGAATACCCCCCTTTCATATCCGCTAAAATGTACGTCAGTCTAATCTACAATATTTATCAGACAAAGGCGAGGAAGAGATACCTGAAGGCGAAGAAAGAACGACGGAAACAGCGAAAAAATTCCGTCCGGAGTGGGGGGCTTCCCGAAGCGGAAACTGACGACAATCCTGAAGATGCCCCGCCAGAAAAAACCTCCACTGTGATTGACCTGACTCAACTGACCAAGCAATCAAGCTCTGTCGCGGAGGATGACTCTAAAAGGAGGAAGAAACGGAAGCTTGATCATTCGATAACAGAGGACTCTGTGGAGGACCAGCAGTCACGAACGACTGGGGCAGATGAGCCAGACCTCGTGGATGAGTCAGGGTCCAAGCGTGCTCTCCCCCTATTTCCTTTGCCGACCCGTCCCGACGCTCCATCGAAAACTGAACTCGCTCTTCAGGGTCTCGACAGAGCCCAGATCGAAGCGGAACTTGTGGATCCCAACTCCACGCTCTCTATTGACTTGGATACTGGCAACAGCAAGTCGACCCTCGGCCTGAAAACCCGGAAAAGACTGGTTGACCTCGGTATCAATGAGCTATTTGCCGGTATTTCGCATTCTTTCGCTCGCTATATATCCCGGCCGCTAAGGTTGAACAGTTCAGACGGCCGTTATTCCGTTTCTGCTTCGATCCGGACACAATTACACTAGCCTTTATGACCCATATCACCCGCCGCGAGATGTGTGTGTTTCTGCCCCGACTGGTAGCGGGAAGACGCTCGCATATGCACTGCCATTAATTGAGGTGAAACATCCGACGAGGTTACATCAGTCCTTCTCATTCTAGTCGCAGCTCCTATCTTCGCGTGTTGTAACGAGGTTGCGCGCTCTGGTTGTCCTTCCAACTCGTGACCTCGTGACGCAGGTGAGGGAGGTATTCGAGATGGCTGGAAAAGGCCGGGGTCTGAAAGTGCGCGCCTGCCATATGAATGGGACCAGGTCGGTCTGACTTATGTGCAGGTTGGGACCGCTACCGGCCAACATTCCTTCTCACATGAGCAAGCCCAGCTTGTAACGGGCGAGGAGCCCGGAACGTACGTTCGACTCCCAAAATTCGGCGCTCCATGTTTTTTCCTGATTTTATTCATCGCGGCAGCGGAAGAACAAGCAAGGTCGACATTCTCATATGCACGCCAGGACGGCTGATAGACCACATCGACGGAACACCTCTTTTCACATTACGAGACCTGCGTTTCTTGGTATGTATTTGATCACTTGCTCACGGATCCACGAAGCAGGATTGTTGACATCAATAGGTTATTGATGAAGCGGATAAACTCCTGAACCAATCATTTCAAGACTGGCTTGCGAAGGTTCTGGCCGTCATTCATCGTCCGTATCACTCGTATCTGCCCCTGGAAACTTCGGGGGGCGGATTTTATGCGCTCGAAGATACGTCAACTGGAAGTGGCACAGCTGCGTCACTCATTTCACATGAGCCCCACTGCGAGTTTACGACGGACTACGACGAACCGATGCATTCTCCCTGTCAGAAACTCTTGTTTTCGGCCACATTAACCAGCGACCCAAGCAAGATAGCTTCGCTCGGACTGCGGGATCCAAAATACTTTGTTGTCCGTGAGACCACAGACAGCCATCATGTGCCATCAGAGAACTTCAGTATGCCGGCAAACCTTTCTGTGGGTTTCCCTCTACTCCACTGGTGAATTTTCTAAAATGGCACATAAAGGAACACATGATCGTGTGCGATTCTTCTCAGAAACCGCTGATACTCTTCTATCTTGTGCACACCCACAAAGTGGACAATGCGCTAGTATTCACGAAATCGGCCGAGTCTACTGCGCGCCTGGTCAAGCTTTTCGAGTTGTTTGGGGAAAATTCTCCGGTGGCCGGCGAACGGAAGTTCGTAATCCGCCCCTACTCAAGCGATTTACCTCCGTCGGAGCGGAAATCCATTCTCGAGCAATTCAAAGAGAAGAAATTTGACATGTGAGAACGACAGTTGATAGTTTTTGTGACGTCTTTATTAAACCCGTTTAGCCTGGTATGCTCGGATCTGATATCACGAGGATTGGACGTCAGCCATGTTGCCCATGTTGTTAGCTATGATGTACCGATTGACATTCGCAAGTATGTGCATCGGGTTGGTAGAACGGCCCGAGCGGGGAGGCGTGGCGAGGCATGGACTTTGGTCGAAGAACAAGAGGCAGGTTCGCTCGTTCTGACGTGTTTATGGTAAGCTGATACGTGTTATGCAGGCAAGGCATTTCAAAACGATGATGAAAGATGCTGGTCATTTTGATCAGATCAAGCGATTGCGGATATCGGATAAGGACCTTGTCCCATTCACCGCTGCATACGATGTACGTAACCTTGCCAAATCGTTCAGCGTTATAATGTGTTCACTGATCTTCCACTTTAGACTGCCCTTTCCCAGCTGAAAGAGTCCTATCGGCCCCATTGATAGGTGTCCTGAGTGGGAAGTATTGTCCAGCACCGTATGTAAGAATAAGCCGTCAATTACTCACCCATCAGTGAGCCGGTCCCGGCTGAAGGATCATCGATCGCCGCCGGTCCTGACTGATATTCCCCTTATAATGTGGTTGAATCGCATCGGGCAGAAACTGTCCCCAGCTCGTGCTCAAGATCACCAGATCTGTCCATCCACCTTGAATCTACCGGATGTATGGCCCAGGGGAATATTTACCTACGAGTGATAAAAGCCCTCTTTATCCTTCAATTTCAGCCTGGATTTGAGTTGATTTTCCAGGCGGCTGCAGCCCCCCTTCACCTGGTCAGTCCTAAGACCATTTCGGCACGTCCCCCCCCAGATTGATTCATTGAACAATATGATACCGACGACACGTAATGGCAAGACACTCCAGATGGCGACCGCGGCCAACCCAGACTACAGGATTCAGGCATGCGGTTCATAAGTTCCGGGTGGACGACTGAGGTTAATCAAAATCCCAGTTCCGTTTCTTGCGAACCCCAAAAGTCGAAGTTCGAGGGGTGGGGTGCGCCCTTCACTGATGTCTGACATACAAGTTCCGGAATAATGACCGGCTTCCGAGCATCGTGAGCACGAGGATTGACGTCCATTTGCGGTTCCAAATGCGAGCCCGCTGATTGGTCCCTTTGGGCCCCTTATCTCCCATCACGTGTATCTCCCGCGAGGTGCTTCCCAACGGCTGGTCGGAACAAGCGCCCGGTGCTCCTCATAACTGTGGGAGGGCACTGTCGCTCTTTCAACAACCACCATATACCATTCTACGCGCCATGGGTGCCTCTCCTTCCAAGCTTACGACTGCTCCCCAACCGCCCCAGGAGGTTCTGGAGGAGAAGATGCGTAGTTCGATGAACTCGCTCTCCATTTCAGCAACGGACGTGGCACCTCTGTCGTCCTCCGGCACGTTGTCGTCGTCACTCATTGAAAATTGGGAGTCCGAGGCCACGTCAGACCCCCGTACCAAACTTGCCCGGACTGTGTTGGCTACTAACAACATTCGTTCCTCGCTGCTGGACCGCACTGCCCAGATTGCCGACCAGCACGTCTTCAACCACGCCATCGATTTCAAGACCGGCCCCCAGACTGACCAAAAGAGCAGTGGAAGGTGCTGGCTTTTCGCTACCACCAACGTGCTCAGGTACGAGGTCATGAAGAAGCTCAACGTATCTGAGCTCGAGCTCTCTCAGGTAAGTCGTAGCTTACCCCGTCGGGCTGGGCCGGGTATCCGATGTTGGTTCTGCAGGTAGCTGATCCCTGTTCGCGTGCATAGCCATACTTGTTCTTCTGGGATAAGCTGAACAAGTCCAACTACTATCTTGAACTCTCCATCGAGAACGCCGACAAGCCTCTCGACGACCGGTTAGTGTACTTCTTGTCTGGGGACCTCATCAGTGATGGTGGTCAGTGGGACATGGTCGTCAATGTCCTTGAGGTAGTACCCTACTCAATTGCAAGATACTCCATCCATGTGTACTTACCCGTATTGTCCAGCAATACGGAACTATCCCCAAAGCCCTCTATCCTGAATCCTACTCCTCGTCCTCCTCCGGCGTTTTGAATAAGCTGCTCAAGACCAAGCTTCGTGAACACGCGATTGTCCTCCGAGAGCTCTACGCCTCCCTCAAGGCTACCAACCTGACCCAAGAAGCCGTCTTGTGCGCGGTTCGCGCCAAGAAGGAGGAATTGATGAAAGAGGTATACACTATCCTGACCGCGACCCTTGGCGCGCCACCGCCGGCCGACAAGCCGTTTGTGTTCGATTACTGCGACAAGAACGGTAAGCCAGGAAGGTGGCAAGGTACCCCCATTGAGTTTTACAAGGTGCGTGTTTTGATCTCAAGAATGCTCCAGTGCCTCACAGATGAAGGGCACTGCAGAACGTCGCTTCCGGAAAGTATCCTCCCTCGGATTCATTCTCCCTTATCAACGACCCGAGGAATGAGTATGGAAAGCTCTATACCGTCAATAAGCTCGGAAACGTCTGGGGTGGACGATCCGTGCTCTGTATGTGGATGACCCTTCCGCTCCCGGTATAGGAATAATTAATCATCCCATCAGATGTTAATACCGAGGTCGACACCTTGAAGGCCACCGTTGTCAAGATGATCAAGGCCGGCATTCCTGTCTTCTTCGGTTGTGATGTTGGAAAGCACTCGGACTCTACTCTCGGTGTTATGGATCTCAAGTTATTTGACTACGATGTTCGTATCCTTCCTCCCCTCATCCAGACACGCATTGATGACAACCTTACAGACCGCCTTCAACATTAAACTCGGCATGACTAAGAAGCAGCGCCTCCAGGTTAACGAGTCGTCCATGACACATGCGATGGTCATCTGCGGCGTGCACGTCGACTCTGAGACCGGCAAGCCTATCAGGTACAAGGTTGAGAATTCCTGGGGCGAGACACCCGGGGAGAAGGGTTGGTTTATGATGACCGATGACTGGTTCTCCGAATACGTTTTCCAAATTGTCGTCCCCAAGGCTCTGGCTCCCAAGGAGCTCGTCAAGGTATTCGAGGACGGCAATCCACATGTCTTACCTGCCTGGGATCCTATGGGCTCTTTGGCTTGAGGGAACTCCGTGAGCCCTGAACGGTGTATTTCTTGATTCATCTCAGAAATGTATGATAGTACATTTTTCCTAGCTGTAGTTGTTGTTTTCTTGTCAAGGTCGTTCTTCGATACCGCCCCCGCGTTACCCTTGTTGCAACCGACCACGAAATATATTCATGTACAATCGAAGATCCTTGGAGTGCATGAACGAGAAGTCAAGATACAATGAGGAATGTAGGGTCTTCTATCCATTCGTCACCCGCTTGGGGCTTGCGGGGGGTCAGGTGGTCCTTGTTGCCCCGACATGGTCAACTGTAAGGAGATGGAACAGTCAATTACCACAGAACCGACTGGTTTATCCCCCTACCAGTCCTGCCGTCAGGCTTTTCTGTTTGGCGTAAAACGTAAACAGATCTGTGATCTGCTGTTCAAGGGCTTGCCTCTCTTTCTGTAGTCTTCCCACTTCACCAGTCATGATCATGACTTCTCGTGTAAGCTGTTTTTTAAATTCTTCGACGTGATCTAGATTACAAGTCGGTCACCCGTCTTCTGGATTCGGGGTACCAGTATGCGGAGTACACTTACTTTGAATATTGATAGCTGTGGCTTCTTTCATAGCTTCGATGAACCTAAGTCTCTCTCCCTTTATATCATCCGAGAGATCTGTCCAACAAACGGTAATAGGGTCGTAAGGGGCTCCACTTCGGCAAAAACAAAACGCCGGGGTCACTCACCAGCAGCGACAGCCCTCAAAACCAGTTCTTGTTCCTGGCGTTGCTTGTCGAACAAATTCTCCACCGCTTCCGTCGCTACAAAAGGACTTTCAATCAGTAAGACGGACATACAATCGCTCGGCAGTAGACCCACTTAGGGTACTGTTTGTCCCTCCGCTAGGTAACCTTTCGTTGATCGCAGCGAAAAGGGCGTTGACCGATGCTTGAAGGGCAGAAATTGTCAGATCCCTCCCTCTGCTTTCTGCGAGAAGGGTCTGAAGGCTATCGAACAGCGACCCTGTAGGGTTTCCGAGGTGGTCGACACCCGGAGAAACATCTTGAGAAAGTTGTGTTACTGCAGCGGCGACGGCATCGATCTTGGACGTTCCATCCTTTACGAACGTATCGAGCCACTAGAAACAGGTAGCATGATTAGTGAGTCTATGATAGGTATTCTCGTAGAATACGTAACGACATACCGAGTTCAGCTCGTTGAGGTACCGAGCAGAGTCAGCTTGACGATCGTTTTGTGTCGCCTGCTGGTCCCTCGTTTCAACAAGTATCTTCATGATATCCTGTAACTGTGAGAGCGTCAAGGCAGCCGAACCAAAACAGTACGGAACCGTAAATCATACTTCAGGAATCTCGATCTTCGGTGCAGTAGGTTCCTTTGCTGACTGCGATTTCAAATTATCGATGAGCTCATCCAGCTTCGTGTGGACCTCCGACAGGTCCGCAGCGATCACTTGGGGTTCTTTTGATGTTGATTCCTGTGATGTTCCAATATTCCTCAGTCCTACGATCTCTCCAGGTGGTAGGCGATCCAATGCCTCTCGAAGCCTCGCAATTTCGACCATGATGTCATCTGGTAATCTCTCTTGGTTCTTGATCTCCATTCGCAATGTTTCAAGCTTCCCCAAAACAGCCTCGCCAATAGGATTGGGGTCCGGGTTCAAAGCGGTCGGAGACGTCGAGATATCCAGAGATTTGATCTGATCGTGAATGGCACCCAGTTTCTGTCCTAGGTCAGCGATCCCGTCATCCCTCCCCCGTAGGTTTCCGATAGTTGTTTCCAGCGCGGCGAAGGACTTGTCCAGAGCTTTCTCGAACTTCGACACATCCACGTCTGGCGTGGGTTGTTCGCCTATAACGACCTTCAACTCCTGGAACATTGTGTGCATTTCACTGTTGAGTGAGGCAATCTGGTCCTTGAGATCGTTCGTATGATAGTAATGTTTTGTTGCCTGGTCCTGGAGGAGCTCCACGAGGGGCGCGAGCTGACCATCCGTGTCGATACTCGGAGCGGGGTTGTTCAACGAAGGGGACACGGAAACCGCACGAGGTTCAGACATTTGGGACACAGAAGCAACCTCGGGGATCAAAGCGAGACTAGGAGCGGGCCAATTTGATCGAGTGTATGGTTCAGCTTCAGAAGCCGCAGATTCGACAGTATACAGCTCAAGCAGAGAATCAGAACCAGTGGAGTGAGTGCTCCCACGACGCCTAAGGTCAGATCCAGAACGACCCCTAGGTCCAGCCGATTGCACATCTTTGCGATGGGGCTCCAGTTGACTTATTCTTCTTTTTACCATCGCTTTCTTGTCCAGATTAAGTATAGAAACGCTCCTGGGGCTTTCGGATCGAGAACGAGACAATGATGAACCGGGTTGGGGAAAGGAGCTCGCGAACCGTGTGTGGTCAGGGCTATAGATCGAAGGGGTTGGCGGAAGGTCCCTGTCCGCATAGTAGTCGGAGGCTGAGAGCACGGTAACTTTGGAAGTCGAGTCTGCTGAGAAATTAGAGGCACGAGAGACTGGCGGGGGAGAAGACTTCCGTGCAGGAATAGGTTGGTTCGAGGTCTTCTTGGGTTGACTGCGTCCGTCTCCTAGGATTACACTCCTGGAAGCGTATGGTAAGACTGTTTGTACATGACGGCGAAGTAGTAAGTCACTCACCAGACAGAGCTAACCCACTTGGCGCGTTCGGAGATCGATGGCACGAGGAACTTTTCCTGAGGAGCACCTTCGAAAGATAAGGAAAAGGCTTTCCAATCAAAATCAGGCAATAGCGCAAGCTCAAATTCGCCCAGTTCATCGAGAGGGATAGATCCGGCATCGACGCAGGGTCCGAGTTCGATCATGTGCGAGATGGGATTCCCGTAGGTTGTATGCCAAGTGACCAGAATATGAGTGGGGTACAGAGCGATACTGCACTCCGACCAGACAGGTAGCATATCTTGGGTAGGAGTGTGCGTCGAGAGATATAGCGCTGGTCCTGAGATTATTGGGTTATCCGCCAAAGATGCAAGGTCTCGATAGCTTGGGTGAGTGCAGGAAGGAGGGATCTTCGTGTTCCCCGGTGGTGGTGATGGTGGAGGCAGTTCCTTTGAGACAGAGGGAGATGGCGATGGTCTTTCTCGTCCGTGGGGTTTGAGCTTCTTCGAAAAAGCCGCCAGAAGATTACCAAAAGATCGTCGGAGTGGATTACGAGCTTTAGACTTGAATATCGTGCTTTGAGATTCGCCGAGTTGGTCGTGGGTGGAACCAGGAGCAACGGAAGTTTGAGGTTTCGTGAGTGATTCGTACTTGTTGATAAGTTCCTTCGTGGACTTGTTCCTCTGTAGCAGCGGACGATCCAAGGTATGTGGTTGCTGTCTCGTAGACTGGGTACTTGTCCGTGATTGAAGTAATGTGGAGGTAGTTTGTACCCGTCCCATACTCCTAGGTCCAACCAGTTCGTTCCGAGAAGTGTGACTCAAGGGGATCTTATCCACCAAAGCATCTGAGTAACGAGTCGTCGCCGAAGTTGCGCGGGTGACCGGAGGGGAGAAAATACTAGACGTCTCTGATTCCGGAGAAGAGAACATATGGGCTCAGGCAAATGATTTGGCGGATCTTGCCGGTTTCGTAAGGTGACAATCATTCGTGGGATAGGGAGACTCGACAACAACTT
>Ga0307513_10003562_pt1 | contig 21063 bp, 22 predicted proteins | sample 15_EM_MG_FD_202174 | JGI IMG/M metagenome (GOLD analysis project Ga0307513, IMG submission 202174) | Populus trichocarpa ectomycorrhiza microbial communities from riparian zone in the Pacific Northwest, United States - 15_EM | ecosystem: Host-associated > Plants > Roots > Unclassified | place...
ATGAACACAATCAAACCTTATGTACTTCTTGGGTCCAGCTACGACAATAACGTCAACCTGGTCTGGATATATACAAGCCAACAGTACGAAGAAAAATATTTGCTGATTGGTTTGACAGAGTCCATGGAATATGGATTTGGTGGATCAGGCTAGTCTGCATTTCGCGGTCGTAAGGTGTCTAAGCGGCAATATGAGGTGCCGTTGCAATCCTGTCATCTTTCAATCAAGTGACACCCTTCTCATTGACCTTGTTTATTCCAGGCGACAAGGACATCTACTCCAAAGGAACGAACGCGCAACCAGGGGGCCGGTTCAGTATAGTAGTTGGCCAGGTCACTTGCAAGAAGTCCACAGGTCCATCTACGTCGCCCGAAACTGCGCCCAATAATGAGACTTCAAATAATAAATGCACCTCCCAGTCTCCCAGGCTATATCCTTTTTCTTTTCCAAATTGTACAGGTCCTCCTTGTTGGTAGTAGTCTCTACCGTCCTTGGTAAGATGGCGTTGCACCCAATGCTGTATTGACCAAAACCAACTGTGCAGGATTGCATCAGTGGAAGGACTCCTGACTTAGTGGCGAAATGTGCTGTGCTCCACCATCAGCTGCTGACCAGGAAGGGACTTGGACAATTGAACCTGAATTCACCAAACGTAGCCATGCCTGCTGCGTTGAAGAAGGAGGGATAGCATCTTATCTTGCGTGCATCTCTATATGGTGCAAACGATCCGTCCAAGTCTACTCCTCGGGTCGTGTCGTATGCTTCAAGTGACATACCAAGGAAGTCTGCACAACGACATATTCCCGTATCTGGTGCTAACGGTACCTATATGTCTCATAGTCCTCCGTCTCATGTTCGACATGCGATCTGCACATACGTAGGCGGGTGTAGATTTGTGTCATGGTTTGCATAATATCACCGGCGGGGTATCTCCTGGAACGATTGAGGGGATTGAACCGAGCGTTTCCACTTCGACCTCGAGTCCCCAGCTAGTGCTTCGAATATCATTGTGGCCCCAACGAGTACCATTCTTGCAAGTCAATAGCGCAACCGTCATCGTATTCTTCCTGATGCCCTGAATCGAAGGCAGGCCCCCGGACTCTCGGTGCACGATAGAAGTCTGTTGTTACGTGGTTTTCGAGGCAAACGCCGCACAGGGCCGGGGCATCTTTGCGCCTTGAGATGCCCGTCCTGCCACTTGGCGAATGCCTCGTTGTTCCATGTTAATATACTTTCCCACGATCTGGGGGCGATCGTCGGGAATGTCCGTCGGTTCCTAATATGAATGACGGGAGTATGCGACAATCGACGTCTGTGGGGCCCACATGAACACGCAGAACCCCAGGGACGCACACCCTGCCAATAATAGCGACCTGACTCGAGGTCCTCGGTCCGGCCCCAAAATTAAAAGCCCCCAGGCACGCCACTTGTTGTCGATTCTCACCTTGCCCCTCAGCATTCCCGACTCACCTCCGCCCAGCATCGTTCTGTAGAAAACAAAGCACAATCTAGCCGACATCTCTTCGTTTGAACGTCGGTGCGTCGGTGTATCGGTGGCGAGCCCGGCTGGCCGTCCTTGCGGGTTGGAATCTGGAGCAGCTCATGAATGAGCCTAACCAGAACTCATAACGTTCATTACAGTATACACATGTGGGTGTTTCTGGTATTTCTTGCTTGCTTGCTCTTATCCTTTGTAACTTTCAAGAGAGCACCGAGCTCAACATGCCCTCGCGCCGGTCCGCCATGTCGATCGACAACATGAAACACCAAAGAGTCATGACAGCCACACGAACGGATCCGGTTCATTTTAGTGAGTACGATCTCCGCCACATATGACGAGGTAGTCGGACGTCTGACCTCATCAGTTTCCGGTGCAAATGAACCCCGTGATAGAACGACGTCTACGTCTAACCGTCGCAAAGATATGAAGAATCGTTCTCACAAACGGGATCCATTGACTGTGAACATTGACCTCCTTGTTCTCGCCACCCAATGCTTGGTGCAAGCAATCCGCTCCATCATCATCAGCATCGTATTGTCCCTCTACCTTGCATATCAAGCAGCCATGGGGCTACTCGTCGCATTCGGTGGCTGTCTTATGTTCACCTTTCATGTCCTTCGTGCGCTTCCGATCCTGCTCGTAGCAAGTGCACTCATTCCCGTCGCATTTTGTGCCCTCGTCATGTTTTGTACGGCAAGTATTTGGGACGAGGTGCAACGCCCTATCGTCGCGTCTATCCACCAACTAACTGTCACTATGGTGGATCACATACACGCCCAGCGCAATAGGTTGGAAGAACGCCTTCGATATATTGCAAATGTCTCCCGGGTGTTGTCTATTTCCACAAATCGTGATCTCGATTCGATGCCACCTGCCAGTACCACACTCACGAGCCTCGGTACCAGCCCCTCTCGTTCCAGAAACTCACCTCTCTCTTCGTTTCCCTCCCCGAACAAGCAAGAATACCATCGTCGCCGTCAGAGTGTTTCGTCACTCAAGGCCTGGAGTCCCACCCTCAGCCCTGTCCCTTCAGTTTCGGGCTCGATTTCAGGCTCTTCGCGCGCATCGTCCGTGAATATATCCTGTCCTTCCTCTCGCAATACCACCTACGAGGTTACCCTCGAGAGGCCCATTATGGATTACGATAGCCTTCCTCTCGCATCGCCATTACCAATGGAATTTCTTCACGACGATCACGATTCGGGGGCGAAAACCGACCTAGAGCATTCGAAGGAAATCACAGAGCAGTTCTGGGGGACCATTCGCATTCCATCTCCGAAGACCGACCGCCAGTTCATTTCTCTAGCCAGAATGAAGTCGGAGAACGGAGTGGCGAGGGGTTATTTTCCCACTGGTGGCCTCAAATCTTTGGCACCCATGAATCTTCGTACCACGACCACTTCCACGCAAATACCACTAGGTAACGAGGTTGACTGAGAGACAGAGTATCTGGTTCCTTCAGGGTTTCCACTGATGATGGATAACCACTCGTATTGCCAGAGCATCAAATATTTACATCCTTCTCCTCCACTCCCTTCTGCATTATAGATCGAAATCCAGCACTGAATATGTGTAAATTCTAGCCCCATTCTTGTGTTTACCATCACATGTAACATAAAATCACTATAAGCAGCGCTATCGTGTACATTCGTCGGGTGAACTTTATCCCAGTGTAAGTTTGAGCCGACAAGCCGACGCCCGGCATCCTTATCGGGCGTTGAGGATCTCAATATTCCTACCATAGAAAGGTCTGTGCTGAACCGCTTTGAATTGCCGCTGCGAGGAAAGAGAGTTGGCTTCACCGTCTGCCGATGAAGTTCGTAAGTCCCCCGACCACAGTTGGCGCAATTCTGGGATACCTGATGACAAGGTCATCGTCGCTGAAACTCCCTATCCCGAAAGCGCGAGAGCACAAGAATTCAATGTCGAGTATGGTTTCGTGAGGCCATCGTTGTCGCGGATGGTCAGCCAGTTGCTTCCTTGTCGACAGACCACGAAGCAATATGAACCCGTGGCTCTAGTCCTGTTCCTACTTATTATCCCCGATCAAGTTCAACCGACCTGTTCAGTAAGTAGGGCGCTCCATGCCTCAAACAAGGCGCAAAGATTGTTGTAACCTCCGGGTACACCGTCTCTGACAACCTCTCCAACGTCCCAGCGTGTCGGTAGTCTACCCGCGAATGATCAGGGCTTCTGTCCCTTTGTTCAATCAGAAAGGATGCGGGTTCCCTGCTCCGTATTCGTCGGGCGAGAACCTGGAGACATACGTGTTATCGCGCTCATACGCCCGCAGGCGATCGGCGCTACCTAGCAACGACCACGACCAGCTCTGCGAGACTGCGACAGACTTACTCGGGTGTCGTTGCCAGACATCGCCCTTCTGTTCAGAAGTGCCTTTGAGGTGCCCGAGGTGGGGGTTCGTTGTGCCAGGAGATGTGGATGCCCGGAGAGCGGGCGAAGATTCTTGAGCGGACAGCGGAGGATGGTTTCTTTCAGCAACTGAGGCACCACTCTACATCCAATCAGTATTCAGTATGACAGCTGAGCGGCACACTCAAGTGAGACAGTTCACGGGTCGACGAATGCTCGGAGATATTTTCGACAACCAGGCTCGAGTGGTATCTCCCCTCTACACATCGTCATCGTGTTCGGTAACGACTAAATCTACGACGTTTCACTTTATGTTGTCAACAGAAATTTTTGCAACGAGAACCGAGTTCGTGAATGCCGGGAAGCCTGATATACAAAACCGATCGACCGGCTTGCAGCTTTTGTTATCAACTACCAAACATAAAAGGAAACTACGCTTTGTTTCTTCATTTATAGAACTATTATCTGAGAGAAAAGTCAGTAAAGATACAGAAAAGATTGTGGGATGAATCAGTCCCGAAAGATGGTATTTGAAGGCAGCATAGGCGATGCCTAGCCATTCGAAAATGAAAGTATGCATCATGCAAACCGCTAACGAGCTTTACTACTCACACAAAAAAACGGAGAGAGGAGCAAGGTGCCTGGCAAAATACAACCACCTGCTGCCAGACGCGGTGGAAAGCTTCAAACAAAACGCCAATTAAATAATAAGAGGTCTATTATCAAAGAAAAAGTATGTTTATTCCCACGTTTAAAGTCAATTAATAAAGTGTACAGCACTCACGCAAGCAAAGCATTGGCCCTACCTTTTCAAATGCGCTGACAATTCCTGTTCACCTTTCAACCATCCTTGTGAAATAGGTAGAATTAAACATGACCTAAACCCTGACAATCAGGGCGTTCTATATGCATCCCGGCCGTCGTTTCCTTTCTGGAATTGTCAATGCACCAGCCGATCTAACCGCAAATAAATTATTCTTAAGTAGGAGCAAGCGGTCTCCCCTTCCTTCATACCTTGACGGAGTGCGACGCGCTCTCTGCATAAGGAGTCCCGAGAAGAGGGGCCATTGCCAAAGGGGTGACCCCCTCGGGTGTTCTGCTCAGGGAAGTGACAGGGAATTGCCATTGGATTGGGTGTGAATAGGCTAAACACACGTGTGCATTGGCAAATACCACAGTATCTTGAGGTGAGGGCTTTGTTCGGAGTATTACCATGAAGCTTCGCCACGCAAGCTGTCCTGACACAGACCCTGCCCAAACAATACTGCAGAGACGGACGACCTGTGACATCAATGCAGATGCCAAGCCCTCTGTTTTTGCGAAAGGTCCTCCCGGCCAGCTGCCAGCATTCGATGGCGTTTGTATTCCTTTGATCGACCAGGTAGATGTCAATGCAACGAAGTGAATGATGATACCTCGACGGATCGTATCTAGATATACATGAGAATCAAGTGCAATGTACTCTGGCGCCAAGAAGTCCAAGGAACCATGATACGGATACAAGAGCCGAACGAACGTACGGGTATAGATCTCAGATCTCATCGTTAACGAGACCAAGAAGGAGAGTCGAGGGTTTTCTTTGAAGCGCAATTTCCACGCGTTGTCGGCGTGCTTCTTGCAGCGCAGTCTGCGCAGGGCTGTTCAGATATCGAGACGTGAAACCCGACGCGGCGCGTACCTCAATGACTTTATCGTGTTCTGATATTCGGTTTTCAAGGGATTTGAGCTCCTTGCGGAATTTTCTTCGCTTGATTATTGAAGAACTAGTCCGTTGTCGTTCCCATTCTTCCAAGTCTTCACTTAGTCTGAAAGATAAATGAGCCAGAGCACGTGAGCAACAATAGGTGCCGATCTACACCTATGAGGACCAGCCATGACTCACTTCGTGGTAGAGGCATGCCACTTCTCGAGCTGTTGTGCATCGGCAAGGCCACTGAGTCTTGCACGATAGAGTCTAGTTCTTGTGGATAGTATACGTATAGATACGACGAGTCTTAAAGTCTCGATCTCAGGGTTGATTGCTTGTTTAGCGAGCGCATACGCAATATAAAAGGGAACGATGGGGATGAGGGGGATCACGATCAGCAATTCAGATTTACGCATTTGATGATCGTATTTTCGTTAAGCTGTAGCGCCGTGGGAGGAGGGCAGTTGCAGAGGCTAACACGCGGACAAGTCAGTCTGCTGTACGCTTGGCATGATCACGCTGGCAGGATGCCGGAACAAGACTCACTGTGGATGACGCTGGCAGCTATGGGTCGGGAATGGCAGGAGGCCGGGTGGTCAGTGGTTAAGTGCAAAGGAGTGGAGGTCCCCAGGACCTAGCCACAAAAGTCCATTTTAGTCAGGTGATCCTTGGGGATGCGACGGGGGGCGACATACGCGGTAGACTGGCCTCTGAGGGCAAACGAGTGGAGGGTAGCAGGAGTGGGAAGGAGCAAGATTCTGGCGCGACGGATCAAAAGCCAAATGAAGGGTCCAGCAGGGCGATACCGGGGAATTACAACCGCTGCTTCAAATTATGGGTGCGCTCGGCCGCAACAGCACAGCAACTTCAGCCCGCTGTGTGGTGCATCTGATGTATTCTCAGAGAGCGCACGGTCCACTTTGACACCGCGTGATGACGGGCAAACTGCGCCGACAGTCTCCGACGCCAAAGTGACATCCTCCTGCCATTTCTGGTACTCGTATACCCATGGCTTAAATTCGCTCGGAATGCGTACACCGTCACATGAGAACATACTTAATGCTACTAGAATTGCGCTCAGTGCTGGCTGGCTGCTTTTGTCGGACACTCTGCGTCGATAGGACACGCTTGTGGCACACTGGGCACCTTTCTTATTTCAACTCCATGGAAGTATATCTCAATGACATCTTGAACCAATTTGACCACTTCGAAGGCGCGTCCACACTGCCAAACAGAAACATTTCCTATTTCTAGAGTCCTTTGCTTTCATTCAGGTATAGAGAAAGTGAGGTGATATGGAAATATATCTACGTGATTGTAATCCTATCAGCACCTGTCCAATAAGTGACCCTGCACCCACGGCCTTTCAACCACAACCGTATTCACGACTTGTGTCTTGGCACTGTGAACAGGGCATGGGCTTGCTTCTAGTTAATCGATATCGCCTGTCTGTTTCTACTTTATCCCGCTATAATCTTTACCATGCTCTGCACACCATGCGTCAAAAGGAACACAAGCAAAACCCATCATTCGAAGATCTTGGAATTGACCACTATGTACTAAAAGGCGTCAGACGGGCTTTCCCACATGTGGAGGTGCCTACACCTTTGCAATCAAATTTTATTCCAGCCGTTTTGGAGGGACGGGACGTTCTAATCAAGGACAACACAGGCACTGGCAAGTAGGTATGCTCCTTGTAACCTTTACAAGCCCGAATGAGATCTCACATTCCATTTTCAAGGTCTTTTGGTTTGCTGCTGGCCTTGCTCTCCAAGAGTCGGAGTACCCGCCGAACGACACCAAGATACTGGCATCAACGGGCCCAACGGCAGGTGATTGAGAAACCAGCAATATCTAGCTGGTTGATAGTGCCTCACAACGACCTTGCGCATCAATTCATTCATTGGATCAGCCTCATGAGACTGGCCCGCGAGCCAGAGCAAGTCGCACAGACTCTCCTAAGAGAGGGGAAGGGGACCGACTACCAGAGCCAAATACAGCGTATCGTAAAGGACCCGCCCCATATACTCGTCACTACACCGAAGGCATTGGACGAATGTTGGAAAGATCATAAGACCGAGTTGGGCACCGAGTCGCTTCAAGCAGTAGTACTCGAGGAAGCGGACTCTTTGCTAGGTGTGCCTAGTAATGACTCGCCAAAGGAAGTCGCCCGCCGATTGAGGAAGCATCCTCCGCCTCTCCGCAAACTCCTCGACAAACTCTTCCGCCTACGACCCAAAGTAGGGCCTCCAAAAAAGGCACTCAGGGACAAGTACGCAGTCAAGCCGCTGGCGGACCAAGTCGACTGGCCGCTCCAATTAGTCCTCTCCTCAGCGACCCTCAAGCCAGCGATCCAGCAATTCTTGTTTACACAGTCGCACTGGGTCGACCGCGGGAAGGATGCCGTGAAGATGTTTGAGGGGTCGCAAGCTTTGGACCCCAGAACGACGACGATCAGGCACTGCGCCGTCTACGTGGATGTCAACGGTGGACTGCGGAACGTCGTTCGTCCTGAGGATGACGAGGAAGAACTCGAGGGTGGCGACCCTCGGCTGAAAGGGATGTCCAGAGCCATCGAGATCGAGCTGGATGAGGGGGTTGAGGCAAGGCAAGAACCGGAGGAAGAAGTGGATGAGGAAGCTGGTCATGCACTGTCTGTGGACCCAGCCGCCCGTGAGTATCACGTCTCACTACGTTCTCGCCTCACGTTCTGACATTCACTAGTCTTATGGGGCGGAAAAACTCTCCCGCTGCAGTTGATTGATGCAGTTGCATCGACATTCGCCTTGGATGTGCCGTTCCAAGCGCTTCTCGTCCTCCCGAACCCGGTGTCTGCAGCAAAGACAGTCGAGGCTTTCCAAGAGTTTGAGATCAAAGCCATTCATTTAGATAGCTACCTCACAACCCAAGATGGAGCTAAGCTCCTTCAGCCATTCTCAGCAGCGTCCTACAGGAAACACAAAGAGAAGTTGCAGTCCAGCGATGAGTCGGAGCAAGAAGGCTCGGCGACTACCCTGGGGCCTCTCTCCAACTCACCAACGCTTATAATCGCAAGCCAAACTGCAGTGCGAGGTATCGATCTCCCGGCCGCCTCTCACGTATTTATTGTCGGAGTCCCGGAAGAGCCGGTGGATTACTTGCACTTCTCTGGTCGAGTCGGAAGGCTCGGCGCCATTGGTGAAGAAGGAGAGAAGACAGTTATTTGCTTCCTTCCAGAACCAATATTAAACAAATACGGGAGGGTTAAGAAGGGCAAGACGGAAAACAAGATGAGCAATCAATTGCAAAAGATTTGGGCAATGGCTCAGATCAAACCAGTCCCATACGAACACGCCGGGTGATGTGATGATATGCATTCGGGCACGGGACCCAGAGGAATACCCTTATGAGCATCGGCAATCGTATGGTAGTGTTAGTAGAACACAGGTCACAGTCACACCTTGAGAAGAGATTAATCATTGACATATTCCAGTCTTTCATCTTAACCAAACCACGTTCGCGGAGGTGTCCTACCCTGCGCCTCTGATCCTGAGAGCTCAGGGAATGGCATTGGAATCGACCTGGCTGCTTGGTGAGTGAAATATGAAGCCCTCTAATTTTACATAGCTTGCCTAGAGCCACTCTGTATGGGCTTTAAGGGGCAGTTTCGCATAATATCTCGCATCGGAACTATGGCAGCAGATTACCATGGTTATGGCTAGACATGGCCGCTGCTGAACACATTCTGAAGCATGAAATCAGACATAGCCCTGCATACCCCGACATAAACAAGTTGTGATCCGTTCAGCAGTGGCCATGTCTGGACATAGGTGGGGTACCTATTTTTCCGATGACTCATGTCCGTGTCCATTCCCTAGATAAAGGTAAATTATTCCATTATTGGGTAGTGACTACGTGTAGAAATTTATTGGAGCATCGGCACCCTAGCAAGTTTGTGAGTTGCTCCGAGAGGTGCGACCCAGGTGAAGAACACCCGTTGGTGTGGACAGAAGGTGTGGATGAGCAACAAGAGGACAACCCTCCTGCCCTACTGTCTGATTATTATTGAATGAAATGATGGGTTAGAGACACCTTTCCCTGGACCGCGCAGTTCCTGCTCCCGTCAATAAGGAATCCATTCAGGATCGGGTGGAAGAGAGCGAAAGGGGACCAGATATGATCCCCTGCAAGATCTCTGTAGCCCGTCTCGCCCGCACATTCGACCCGATTCAGCCTGCGATGATCTTCTCAACTTGCATGATTGTTGGTGGCTTGGGCAGGAGCCATCCAAGTGAGAAACTTGATATGGGGATAATCTGGGGCGGCATTGTGGGATTAGCGAGCGCCTCCTGGACGGAACGGTGAGCTACTGAGCAGCTAACGGAGGTGGCGATGGATGAGTCGCAGTTCCGTGGTTTGGATATATTGAGTAGCGACAGACGAGTATAAATACGGTTGCACACATTGAACACTAATGAGGCTGAGTACTATTGCAGAGCAGAGAGTACTCCCAGCCAGCGATCGATAGTGTTGCACCAGTTCAATCATCTTGTAGTGGTCATGAACGTTGACCCTGGGTCCAGGCCGTTGCTTCCGTGCAACGGCGGAAGCAACGGTTCTGGGGCACGATCAACTCCTTGGTCATTGGCTGGCCTCGCCTCCTTCCACAAATGTGGAGAGGCAAATAAATGCGGGGAGGTAAATACTGAATGGAGAATGGCGCCGATTCAACCGGAATTGGAATTGAGCCATTGAGATTGACGGGTGGGGGTATTGAGCCAAATGGGAGTATTGTGGGAGTATTGAGACAGATGGGAGTATTGACAGGTGGGAGTGTTGAGCCAGATGGGAGTATTGACAGGTGGGAAGCTCTGGGAGTGGGGACAAAGGAATGTGGTGGCGTTTCTAAGAAACGCATAGAATCCGATAAGTGCAGGTCCGCACGGGCCGTAGAATAGAATAGGTGCCACTCAAGTGTGATACAGCACGTACTAGAGTGACTATAAATGGTCCGTGCAGTTGCTCGATTTCTCTCCCAGCCAGCTTCAACCCTTGTCACCAATACCGTAAGGTAGCTTGCTGCCTATTATCCCTTCGTCAATTTGCCGTCTTATATTGTCGTTCAGACTCTGTGGCAGCCTCAAGCAACCCACAACCCTTCACAGCGGTAAGTGCTACCTAACCGTGATGACCCGTGGACCTCACAAAACCACATACAGTAAATTAAGTGGCACTATGTGCATACACGACGCCACTCCCTGTGACTGCGACGTCTGCCTACCTTCAATGGACTTACATTCTGCCCCTATTCTCTATGGCGTTGCGGACAGTGGAGAGAGATTTGATTATCACTACACTACTGCTTACGCCAATTTGACATCTACAGACACCGCATTCAGTTCGCCTTCTGCACAACGGCCAGTCCGCTCAACACCAGACCAGCTGGTTGAGACCACAGATAATTCGATGAATATACATCAACCTCCTGGCCATGTGATTGGTTACTGGTTTGATTGGCCTGGACTCTCCCTCGACCTTCCATCGTCAGAGAATTCCTCGAATCTAACCAATTTCTCATCCCAATTCCCATTGTCAGATGGGATCGATGGCGTAAGTTCATCCCTAATCAACCCATTTCATATTCCTCCCTCCAGACTGTCTGATCTGAGTTGATTGGTCTTGAATAGTTGGTCTCTGGAAATGTGACTGTAGAGACGCAGTCCCTTGGGGTCCCTTTGGTTTCCAATTTTGAATCCGAAGAGAGATCTGCGGTACCTGTGCCTGCGCCCTTCCTTTCTCCCTTGAATCACAACCAGCACCAGCGAGCACAACCCCACGGAGTAGCACGCCACCAACCCCAGATTGTTCGCGCACAGTCCAGGTCAAAACGGAGGGTCTATGACCAACCCGGCAAGAAGCCAGCAGCCGAGTACGAGCCAGATCCTATCAAGCTGCAGGCCTCGTGCCGGCGGCGTGGTGGTACCGACTTTGCCAGCCAGTGGATTCTCACGCTCTTCGGGGATGGCGTCTCTCTAGAGGCCCTCGTTCGCCGTCTCAAGCTCACTGAGATCGAGCGCATGAACTTTCCAGGCGGCTTCGAGCCCCGTTGGGCATACGATGGCTTTTTGGAGAAGGCCGACGACGGCTTTGAGTGCTGCCTTTGCACAGTCGGTAAGAGGGTATGGTGGAAGAACAAGAAGGATGCAGTGCGCCATTTGCGGAAATTCCACTTTGGGCTAGCGGACCGGTGCATTACTTGGTGCGTTATGTCGCTCGCCTTTACGTACCTTTTGGGGTTCCCCGATTAACATACATCCCCCCCGTAGCCACAGCCGCATTTACTCGCCTGGGGAGATGAACACTCACCGATGCATTGTTCCACTCCCAGCCACTCCAGCCACGGCCGTGGGACCGGATGCTGGTGCTGACACCTTAGACAGTATTCCAAACTGAGTGGGAGGTGGAACGGCACCAGATCAAAATACCCGTGTCTGTGAAAACGGTGCCAATGCAACCTCCTCCCCACCTCAATATCGAACAGATCACACTTTTCCACCTCCTGCGAGGGCAAGAGGTTACTAACTGCGCTCCCTGTATGACACTATTTTTCCTCCTATGTGAATGCCTCTTCTCTGTTCGTATGCACCTCTATGTCCTTGCTCAATGCGGTGAGCCTGGCTCCGGGTCAAAAGCCCTAACCCAGCACTGTTTGTACGATTGGTCTACTTCATGGGCTGTTGGTCAAATATAGTAGGTAGTGTCCGTCGCGAATATGCGACATCTCCTTGCTCCCAACGGCCAGGCATCACAAGAGGAGCCTTTCCGTACAGCAGTATGCAGACCCAACTAGGTACAACACGCGCCCACATCACCTTCTCCGTTATGTTGATGGTCCAGAAGCCCATTATCGGTCCAGAAGCCCAGTGGTTTAGGACTAGATTCGCAGAGACCGGGGTTCGATTCTCTTCCTACAATCTCCCACCGGCCAATGCCAACACCCTGATCTGGCTCATCGCCCGCCTCCGAGTCAGGCATCGTGCGGAGAAACCTCTAGTGGAAGGGCACACGTTGTCCCGCACTCCCGATATCACTCTCCAAACGGTTGGGATGAACAAAAGATCCGGATGAGCAACAAGAGGACAACTGTTTTGGCCCTATGATCCGCGAGAATAGGTTAGTAGTGGATAAATGAAGTTCAACTAGACAATCTGCACAATTTTGCTCGATTTCTTCATCCAGGAGCCGGTGTGAAGTCCTTAAGTCCCTATCGCTTGTTGCTACCTTAGATCCACAAGGGCTATCGCTATTTCTGTCAGGTATTTGAAACAAGCACATATGTCATTCTCTTCGAACTCTCGTGCTCCCAAATGATGTAAGGCCCAGGAGAGATTGATCAAAGACGGCCCACAAAGGAGGCGTATGTACTTCCGCTAGATCGTTGTGCAGCAAGCCGAAGGAGGAGCCACTACCTCAGATTCGAGTCGCTTGTGACAGTTTTCCATCCATGAGTGGGCAAAGCCAACAAGGGGCATAAGACTGGTGAGCACGAAGACGGTTGCTCCAAGACGTGCGACCCAGGTGAAGAATACCCGTTGGTGTGAACAGAAGGTGTGGATGAGAAACAAGAGGACAACTTTCCTGCCCTACTGTCTGATTATTATTGAATGAAATGATGGGTCAGAGCCACCTTTTTCTGGACCGCGCAGTTCCTGAGAGCTCAAGGAATGGCATTGGAATCGACCTGGCTACTTGGTGAGTGAAATGCGAAGCCCTCCGATCTTACATAGCTTGCCTAGAGCCGCTCTGTATGGGCTTTAAGGGGCGGTTTCGTATAATATCCTCGCATCGGGACTATGGCAGCAGATTACCATGGCTATGGCTAGACATGGCCGCTGCTGAACACATTCTGAAGCATAAAATCAGACATAGCCCTGCATACCCCGACATAAACAAGTTGTGACCCGTTCAGCAGTGGCCATGTCTAGACATAGGTGGGGTACCCATTTTTCCGATGACTCATGTCCGTGTCCATTCCCTAGTTAAAAGTAAATTATTCCATTATTGGGTAGTGACTACGTGCAGAAATGTATTGGAGCATCGGCACCCTAGCAAGTTTGTGAGTCAAATAGTTGGATTGGCCAGCTAGGAGCTTTTTCTTGCAAGTTTCCCGACCGCTTTCTGATCCCAACCCACGTTCGATACTTGCGTCTCGCCTACTGTTCGAGTGGCAGGATTTGGTTGAATCGGTTGGACGTCAGAATTGTAGGGTCAAAGTTGCCGGGAAACTACCACTGCCTTGTGATTTGCATTCCACCTCTTCGCTTGATGCACGCGTTGGGACCGCCGGGCATACGGAAGTGTTCTTGTCCAAGGTTTGGCGAGGTGGAAGCCGTTTCGCCTCTAGTTGGACATATTTATTCACCGTTGAAATCCATGACCAAATTTATTTAACTTTGGTGCGAGTGTAATTGACACTTTCGAGGACTTTCACGTGGTAGTCAGACCGGCTTCTTCCCAGCTCCCAGCCCGGCCACATTCTGACACTTTGACCTTTGACCTCCGACTATCCCTCGCTCTCCCTCGCTCCTCAAGATGATCGTCACCGAGCTCACTAAGCTACTCGGTATTCGAGTACCCGTCGTGCAAGGCGGTATGCAATGGGTGCGTCCTTCAGCGTCTGTGTCTTCGCTCTATCGATTGACCTGCCTCAGGTTGGTTTGCCGCCCCTGGTTGCCGCAGTGTCAAACTCCGGTGGTCTGGTATGTAGATAATCTGCTTCGGCTGTCACCGGGCCTCCTTTGATTTTTTTGGCGATTTCTCGTAGGGCATCCTCACAGCCCTTTCGCAACCCAACCCCGAGGCTCTTCGACAAGCGATCCGGAAAACCCGGGAAATGACAAACAAGCCTTTTGGTATAAATATTACGCTTCTTCCGACGATAAACCCTCCTGATTACGCTGGGTACGCCCGCGTCGGGGTTGAGGAGGGCGTCAAAATATTTGAGACAGCGGGGAATAATCGTCGGTAGTACCTTCAGTGATTTAACTCCTTACTGACTATCGTTGGCTTCCGCAGCCAAGCAACTCATCCAGTACTTCAAACAGAATGGTTGCATCGTGATTCACAAATGCACGACTGTTCGACATGCCAAGGTACGACCTTGACTCTAAATACACTGACGTTCCTAAATTACCCCTCTTAGTCCGCAGAGCGCATGGGCGTTGACGTACTCTCCATTGACGGTTTTGAGTGTAAGTAGCAGAGAGGCTAAAGCTCAGAAGCGGTCTGACAAACCCCTGCAGGCGCCGGTCATCCTGGTGAAGAGGACATTGGTGGTCTTGTCCTTCTCGCGCGGGCAGCGCAAGAACTCAAGATTCCCTACATCGCATCGGGTGGATTCGCTGATGGCCGAGGGTTGGCCGCAGCACTCGCACTAGGTGCTCAGGGAATAAACATGGGTACTCGCTTTATGGCGACGAAAGAGGCTCCGATACACCATAACATCAAGCAAACCATCGTCAATTCATCCGAAACCGATACAGTTCACATCTTCCGTACCTTGGACAACACAGCGAGGGTGTTCAAGAATAAGGTCTCGCAGGAGGTTGTTCGGATTGAGCGACGGCCTGGAGGTGCGAAGTTCGAGGATGTCCGAGAACTAGTTAGTGGAGCGAGAGGGAAGATTGTCTACGACGATGGAGACAAGGACTATGGTATCTGGAGTGCGGGTATTGCCATTGGGTTGATCAAAGACATCCCGACCTGCGAAGACTTATTGAACAGGATCGAAGCGGAGGCAGAGGCAGTCATTGATGGAATGGCCAAGCTCAAGGTAATCAAGGCCAAGCTCTAGTTCGTCGCAGGAATTGCCTGGCCATGGAGTGTGAAGTCAAGGACAGCCTTTTCCACCGGAACGTCCTGTTTTTCTCCTCTTACATTGCCTAATAAGGATCATTTACCCTACGAATTTGCAGCGATTATTATAACATCGTTTATCAGTGAAATTTAACACTTGTATTTGAACTTCAACCATGACCGAGAGTCACGATTTAGAAACCTTGACGGCTGAAACAGCGGGGCTACTACGCGGAGAGAGAGAAGAAGAGACGACTTCTGAGCCAGAACCCACTGAACTAGATCGGGGTGGCTACTGGTCGTTGCTCCTCCAGCATGTGTCAAGGTAATTCAGAGTCTGTAGTTCCGATGACACATCGTCTGACTCCTAGATGAGTGCTGGAGGCGATAGGACTGCAGAATTTGCCTTTTATCTCCTTCTCATCGTCTGTTTTCAAGACACTCTTTTGCCGTCGGCGTTGTTCGGGTTTTCTACAACCTGTACGCTCCTCTTAGGCCTGATTAGAAAGCACTACTCACTCGTGCATCTTGCAGTAACTGCTATCATCCTCTCGACCTGGGCGGGCAAGCAAGTCGACCAACAACCCAAGCTCTTCCTCGTACGCTGCTGTATCCTGGCGCAAAAACTCTCGAGTCTTGGCGCATACGTATTCTTTTTCTTCTTACTCAAGCATTATCCCACTCCTTCGTCACTCAGCAACGTCTCCTCGCTATTATTGTTCCTGGGGATTGTGACCTCGGGTTGTGTGCTGCGTGTCTCGACCGTCTGCATTCAGATCGCCATCGAGAAGGATTGGGTAATCAGCATCTCTGAAGGCATCGAAGGACGTCTAACCACGTTCAATATTTCTCTTCGCCGGGTCGACCTGCTTTGTAACCTCCTATCCCCTCTGCTTATCTCTTACGCCCTACTCGCTCTGTCGTACAGGGCACTTGTCAGCGTACTCGCTGTAATCACTGCCGTTTCATGCATATTCGAGATCTATTGGATCGGCATAGTTTATGAGAAGTTCCCTCAGGTACAGAGGGATGACGACCTCAAAAGTCAAAACCGCCATCTCGAGCAGGAAATGGTCACTTCGTCCTGTTTCTCGTCCTGGGAGAAAGCTCTTCAAGTGCGCGATTGGTCGGAGTTTATGAGGATGTCTGTGTTCCTCTCGTCTATCTCCGTCTCCCTGCTATATATAACTGTACTCTCGTACGTTTCCTGCTTCTCCGGGTTTCGATCACACTCATGTCGTTCTGCAGATTTGATGGAAATATGCTGGGCTATCTCAAGACGCAAATGTTCGATGACACATCGTTGGCCGCAATACGAAGTATATGCGTCCTTACGGGTCTCTTCGGTACTGTCGTGGCTCCGTGGCTTGAAGCTAGGCTAGGCTCAGTTCGTGCGGGGAGTTGGTGTATTTGGTGCGTTTACTGTGGAGTACGATGTAAATTTCTCACGAACACTTCAGGTCCGAAGTGGTTTGTCTCGTGCCCGTAGTGCTATCACTCTTGCCCCCCGCGGTCTCCAGCACTTCCACAAACCCCGCGTTGCGCGCGACGCTGCTCTTTGGCGGTATGATAACCTCATTGAGCTACCGATTGGTTTTCTTACTCGTATTAAAATAGGAATGGCTGCCTCTCGCGTCGGTCTCTGGTCCTTTGATTTAATTCAAGTGAAGCAACTGCAAGAAACACTTGCAAACCACCCGCGGCGAAATACCCTGTGTGCAGTCTAACTCGATTCTGTCATTTGGCGTATAGTGATTGCTATTTTGCAGGGCCGCCCTCCAACATTCGATGCAAAACGTCGCTGATCTGGTCAAGTACGCTATCATTCCACCATTGTGCTCTATAAGATGACTGACCGCCTGGCCATTCAGGTACATTTTGGTAATGGCCCTCTCTAAGCCTTCTCAATTCCACTGGGCCGCACTTTTGTCCTTCATCTGTGTATTTCTTGCGGCCATCACCTACACATCTTATCTCAGGCGCGAGAGGGGCCACGTCCTTCATTTCCACCTACTCAAGCTCTGCAAGCGGTGTTACGGGCTGCAAGATTAGACTCCGCGGCTTTAGAATTAACAAATGTAGTTTAACAATCAAGGATGAATCGACCATCATTACCCGTCAGGTATAACTGATACACTTAAGGGTCTGCAAGAAGAGGCAAGGTGACAAAACGAGAGCAAAACTCGAACGACAGTAAACAATACAGATGTATTTGAGTCCATACCAACTGGACCGAAGAAAGTCGCAAACGCCCGCGGTCAATTAGGTGCTTCCATATCGGCACCCTTCCTTTGCGTATTCCACATCCGGCCATACTCACCCAGTGTAAGCAACAACCCAGCTTTAATTCCAGAGCGCCCGAGACACTCCTTCGCAAGGCCTTGTCCCGCTAGAGCAATCTTCCTCGCGAGCTCATCATGCTCCCTGAAGAAAAGCAGTATGCTCGCCAGGTCCGAAAAGTCCGGCTGGACGGGCACATAATGCACCCAGGGTCGCGCCTGTGCTGTCCAGTAGTCTTCATATACACTCGACCGGAGCACCAGCGAACCAGAGAGTAGGAGGGCGCGGAAGTGGATCGAGGGGCCGTGGTGCGAGTCGACGTCGAGGACGTACTTGAATGCTGACCACTTCTCGTCCCCTGGTACCGGCTCAGGCTCTGCACTCAGGTTGTCCGTCGAGTCGCTCGCAGTGTCGAATCGGTACCTCTCAACCATGTCGGCACAGTCGTGGTCCCAGTCGCATCCGCTGAACGCGACGTCTGTGAGCTCGGCGAGAATTTCTCCTGGTTTGCGAATAGAGTGCGTATACCCCGAGCCGTGAGGAACGAGGATGGGTTGTTGCGCCGGGTGGGCGGGGCCACGCGTTACGAGGTATATTAAGCGATTGGTTGGGCAGGCGAGTTCTTCGTCTACCTCCACTTCTCCTGCTACTCCTCGCTGTTGAGTGGTTCAGCGACAACGGATATTGTCGAGAGGAAAACACACACCCAGTATAGTTTTGGAATCCTTTGATCCCAAGGAGTGGTAGGAACAGAAAGCGTGTCCTCGGGTCGAGGAAGAAGGATATCTCCGTGAATGACTGCTCGCGAATAGCCGAAGAGAGGGGTGAGGATACCAACAGAGGGCGGTTGAAGAGCGTAGAAATCGGACTGATTAAGGAGTGACGGGTGGTCGCAAGGCGACAATGGGGTCGCAGAGTGGATGAATCTGTGAGGCTTCTCTGCAAGAATCGGATCGTAACGAGCAGAGACCCAGGCAGACCAAGGTACGTACTGGGATTCTCAGGGATGCTATCACCACCTGAAAGAGCGCTGATACGAGAGCACGCATCCACCCAACCGCGGAAACCGTATACGCCATCACCGTCGCCATCCTCATCCCAGTCGCTGGAATCTTCATCGAACGTCTCGCCTATTCGACGCAGGTCCTCCATTTCGCGTCGAAGTCTGAACGGAACTGGGTTACGCGGGCGTGTTGGAGACAGGGTGAAGCGTAGATCGGGACTGCAAAGACAGCCGGTCATTGGCAGGAAAATAATGGATACGGCACACTACATTACTCACAGATATGGTACAATCTCCTCAAGAATGTCCACAAGCTTCCTGGCGGCGTCCCGCAAAACGTCCACCCCGGCATCGCTCTTGACCAGGCCTACGCCAACACGCCCATTTCGGATACCAAGAGTCACGGTCCCAGGAGAACCCTCGAGACCGGTCTGGCGTGTACGGAGCAAAGAAGCTGATAGTGGAGAATACAAGTCGAGAGGTGCGATTGACGGGAAAGGGCAAATGGGAGGCAGGTGTTCATAGAAGGAAGGATAGGAAGCGGGTGGTTGTCGACCCCTGGCTTTAATATATGCGTGGTATGCCTCCGCTAGCTAGAAAGGTAGGCATATCAACATTCTGTGGGGATCGAAGGTGGCATCAGCGACGGACCGTAACAGGACGGGAGGCAACCTCCTTCCTAAAGTCATCGTCTGCTCTCTGAATGATTTCGAAGAGTGGGTGCTGACCCTCCCAATCGCCGACACGTGTGAGGCCATCACGGCCCCTTTCTAGAGGCCCTGGCATTTCGTTGGACACCCTCGCTTGCTTCCTGGAACCAGAATCTTGTTGCGAGGACTCGGATCTCTTCGTATAGTCAGGCTGGTGGCTGTACTCTGTGGGAGGGCCGAGGATGTCTTCGCTCTCGTCCTCCAGGAACCGCCAGTCGTACTCTGGTTGCTGCATCCAACGAATGATGAGGATAACAGTGACCATTATGGGTAGCAGTAGTGTCAATTTTCTGCGCATTCGCCGCGGCTGCAGCCACCGCCAAATGGTTCTGGGGCGGTATTTCGCGCTTGGGTCATATTGCGGTGATGGAGTTGTAAGGCGTGCGATTTGGGCACGTTTGGGAGAATAAATACCCATCACCGTATGCCAACCGGAGGGGCGGAGGAAAGAAACGAAACTTGGACGCTCCCACATCGCGTCGCGCGCGTCGGAGACAGCCCTCACCATTACATGCTTACCCAGAGCGCGTCTGTCCATACAACGTATCAGCACTCACTACAGCCTGTTTGCACCTTTTCTTCCGCCGAGGTACAGGGACCGTAGCAAGCGTGTTGACTGATCGCCCAATAAGACAATATTTTGGGCAACCCTTATGAAATCAGCTGCAACACCTCCTGCACATGAAGGGTAATGGCGTTTCCATGTTGGAAGAGGCGGTTTCTGAACGCGAATATCAATGGATCATCAAATCTCAGGCAGTCAGTGAGCGGAATGGTGCAACAATGAATATTGAGTCCTCTTATATTAGTGTTGATCTAGTCTCTGTCATTGAGCAAGACGAATGCCTTTAGCCCATTGGAACGTCCGGGCCACCCGCAGTTCGAGGCCCTAGCAAAGCATCCACCCTTCGTGTCCTCTATGTTCTCACAACAGCAACACCTAGCGTAGCCCCCGTATAATCCTGACAGCGACGACCTTTTCTGGAACGCAATTAAGTTGTGCCATACCAGCATCGCTCCTTTAGTACCGGTCCCCGGTTGAGTGAGTATACATGTCCTTAAACTCTGATCTTTGATTGATTCGGCTGTGTCTCTGACAGTAACTACAAGTCTGGAATACACGCCCTTAATGTTCTCATCATCCTCAACAAGTTGGGCCTCAGGTACAGAGTATGTGGGGGTGCAAAGGTAACAACTACTTAGGAGCAGTTAATAAACTAGGTGGTTAGAGGTAGGGCCTCTCCCGGAGCCAACCTTCATGTCGTGAGTCTTGGCCTGAATATAGAAAATTCTGGAATAGATTTTACGCACCGAGTGGCTCCTACATGAAAGGGAGGTTTAGTCCCAATTCAAGATTCAGACTGACGGAATCATCTACTATAGAGGATACATAGGATGAAATGGAGACAGGGAGTCCTGAAGATTCGGCTGAAGAGCTGAGGTGTCTCCATGGCGGAGGTGGGAGACCCATGAAATGGAGAAGGGGTTAAAAGGGATATTCAATACCAGTGTCTGTGTACATGACACAATCTGCAGGGATATTTGCAGCAGTGGGTAGAGGACAGAGGAAGAAGGAAGTAGGAGGGGTTGGTTCGAGTCCAGGTCTACGAAGTAAAAAAGAGTACAGAAACACACTACATGGCATTTATCAATCAAGCAACGTATCCACGAATTACGG
>Ga0307513_10003563_pt1 | contig 21062 bp, 17 predicted proteins | sample 15_EM_MG_FD_202174 | JGI IMG/M metagenome (GOLD analysis project Ga0307513, IMG submission 202174) | Populus trichocarpa ectomycorrhiza microbial communities from riparian zone in the Pacific Northwest, United States - 15_EM | ecosystem: Host-associated > Plants > Roots > Unclassified | place...
CTCGAAGCTGTGCGTTGTCACCACCGCTGGGAAGTAGGACTTCGCCGTCTCCAGGTTGTGGTTGTAACGGTGCACGCCCATCTGCACCAGGTCGTCCACCTGCTCCTGGCTGAGCATGCCGAGCGAGGCGGCCACGTTGATTCCGGACTCGGCCATGATGATCGGCACCGCCTCCCGCATCTGCTTCATCAGCCGCTCGTCCGGCCCGCGCACCGCCGCGACGATGCAGAACTCGGTGGCACCGGTGGCGGCGGTCGCCTTGGCGGCCTCGACCAGCTGCGGGATGTTCAGCCAGACGGCTCGGACCGGCGAGGTGAACTGACCGGACTGCGAGCAGAAGTGGCAGTCCTCGGGGCAGCCGCCGGTCTTCAGCGAGACGATGCCCTCAACCTCGACCTCGGGGCCGCACCAGCGCATTCGCACCTCGTGCGCCAGGGCCAGGGCGTCCGGCAGCTCGGCGTCGGACAGCCGGAGCACCTCGAGCACCTGCTCGGCGTTCAGGCCGACGCCGTCCGCCAGCACCTGCCGGCGTGCCAGTTGCAGAACCTCGGCCACGGATACCTCCGACACTTGACGACGCCGGGCGGCCGATTGGCCTCTCAGCCTTGTCACCCTAGCCAGCCAGCCGGGCCCTGCGGCCAGCGGGCGGGTGAGGATGCTCACGAGCCGAAAGGCCGAAGAGCCGGTGACGAGGTTGATCCCTCGTCACCGGCTCCGGTCGGTCTGTGCTGCTCGGGCTACCGCTGCTCGGGCTACGGGATGCTGGGCAGCCGGAACGAGGCGATCAGCGCGTCCAGCTCGACACGCATCGCGGCCAGCTCCTGCGCACTCGCATTGCCTCGCGCCATCGACTCGGCCGTTGTGGCCGATGCCCGCGCCACGCCACCGATGGTCTCGGCGATCTGCGACGAGCCCGCCGCCGCCAGGCTGACCCCCGCATTGATCGCCTGCGTCGTCGCCGTCTGCTCCTCGACCGCACTCGCGATCGTCGACTGGAACTCGTTGATCCGGGTGATCACCCCCGCCACGCTGGTGATCGCCTCACCGGCCTGGACAGCGTCCATCTGGATCGTCTCCACCCGCTTCGAGATGTCCTCGGTGGCCCGAGCCGTCTCCTGAGCGAGCTGCTTCACCTCGTCGGCCACCACCGCGAAGCCCTTGCCCGCGTCCCCGGCCCGAGCGGCCTCGATCGTCGCGTTCAAGGCCAGCAGGTTCGTCTGCTCGGCAATCGAGGTGATCAGACGGACGACGTCACCGATCTCCCGCGACGACTCACTCAACTTGTTCATCGTCTCGGTCGTCGACTCCACCGCCGCCACCGCCTGGGTCGCCTCCCGAGCCGCATCGTTGGCGCTGCGGGCGATCTCGCCGATCGAGGCACCCATCTCTTCACCGCCGGCCGCCACCGCATGAATGTTCGCCGACACCTCGTCCGCCGTCGTCGATACCCCACCCATCTGCGACGAGGTCAGTTCCGAGGCCGCTCCGACGTCCACCACGATCCCGGTCAGATTCTCCGTCGCCCCACCGAGCCGACCGCTCGACTCGACCAGCTGGCTGAAGACGACGCGCAACCGGTCCCGCAGCCCCACCAGGGCGGAGGCCATCTGGGACAGCTCGTCCCGCCCGGCCACCGGGATCTCCACCGTCAGGTCACCGTCGGCGACCTTGTCGATCGACGCCTTCAGGGCCACCACGCTGGCGTTGATCCGCCGCCCATAGTTCAGGATCAGGCCGCCGACCAGCGCCGCCGTGATCAGGCACAGCAACAGCGTGATCAGATTTGCGGACTTGCCCGACGACACCACGTCGGCGTCCAACTTGTCCCCGCGCTTGTCCAACGCGGCGAGGGCCGTCGTGACCGCCGTGACAGCCGCACCGCTCAGGGTGGCGTACTCCTGGCCGATCTTCTCAAGGTCGGCGGCATTGCTGACCTTTCCGACGGTCCCGAACCAGGTGCTCAGCTCCCCATAACTCGCGCCGATGGCGTTGACCAAAGCCTTGTCGTCGGCCGGGAGCGCCAGCCCGTTCGAGTGCGCAACCAGGTCCTTGATCTTGGCAAGGTCCGCGTCCCGGGCCTTGACCGAGGTCTCTGCGGCACCGGGGATGTAGGTAGCCACCACCTGGTCCAGGGTCATCTGGGTGCCTGCGGTCTGGATCGTCCGAACATCGGCCTCGGCTTGGAGCGCGATCCGGAACTCGCTGCGCAGCGAACTCTGGTTCTGGTACGACAGGGTCACGGTTGCCGCCGTGCCGATGCACGCGATCACGGTGACGGCCGCCAGCAGGCGGAACACGTGCCGGATGGGCCAGGCAGACAGACGGAACATCTCAGACTCCTCAGACAAGGCCGACGCAACGCCGGCGACGCATGAAGGACCTGCCCTCCATGGCTCCTCACTGATCGGCTGGAAACACCGGCATCCTGAGTGCTGGATCACACGTTTGCTTCGCCGTGATCCGCCGCAGCTCGACTCAGCGAGATCCGGGCGGCCGGACGACGTCCACCAGTCCGAGTTGTTTGGCCGTCAGCAGGTCACCGCTGGATACCCCGCGCAGCCGCCGACCCACCCAGGGCAGCAAGTACCGGCGGACCCAGCGAAGATCGGCCAGCAGGTCAGCGGCGCGGCCGGCGATCCCGCGGGCAGTCACCGTCGGCAACGGCTCTCGCCACCACCCGATCGCGCCGGCCAGCAGCTCCGGATCGCTGAACCCGAGCCGTTCAAGCACCGCGGCGGCCACCCGGGCGTGTCCCTCCGGGGCCAGGTGCAGCCGATCCTCGTGCCAGAGCCGCCGGTCCTGCAGCGCCGGCGCAGAAGCGATGTCCACCAGCAGGCAACCGTGTCGATCGGCAACCTCGCGGGCGGTGGCGTTGAACGCGCCGAACCGGGTGGCCAGCAGCTCGGCGGTTCGGCCGGTGCCCGCCCGACCGGTCACGGTGAAGAGCAGCACCTGTGCTCCGGTGTCCCGCAACCGTTCAACGGCGGCCTCGTAGCGGATCAGCAGTGCGGGCAGGTCCACCCGGGGACGCAGGACGTCGTTCGGCCCGGCGTGGAAAGAGATCAGGGACGGTGCCAGCACGATCGCCGCCGGCACCTGCTCGGCGATCACCTGGTCGAGCAGCCGGCCGCGGACCGCGAGGTTGGCGTAGCGCACCCGACCGTTACTGGTCGCCAGCGCCGCGGCGACCCGGTCCGCCCAGCCGCGGTGCCGCCCGTCCGGGCCTCGCTCGTCCTCGAGGCCCTCGGTGAAGGAGTCGCCCAAAGCCACAAAACTGTCCAGACCGGCTCGATCGAGTGTCGTCATCGCACTGCCCTCCAACGAACCGTCAGGAAACGAACCGTCATGAATGGTGACTCATCCCATCGTTCGGGCGTGTTGCTGCAAACGCTGGAGCCGATCGGCCGGGGTCTGCTTCGGGCAACTGATGCACAGCCCGTCCGGCACCCGGAAAAGCAGGCAGCACGATCCGCGCCGGACATAACGGCGGGCCGGGCCGTCGGGGTGGCCGCGGACGTCCTGGTAGCGCGGCAGCGGGCGCAGCCGTGGTGCGGCCTCGGCGATCGCCGTGGCGATCTGCGGGGCCCTATCGGTACCGCCCGGGGTCACGCCGGTCTCGGCCAGCACCCGGGTGCCGAGTGAGTCGGCTGCGATCGCCCACAGCGACCGCTCGGTGGTCCACCCGGTCCGCGCCAGCGGTTCGATCACTTGGGCCAGGGCCTCGTCCAGGTGCCGACCGAACGCGGCCGGGCCGGCGTCCAGCTCCGGCCCGGGGATCACCCGTTCCAGGTAGCCGTTGAAGCGCAAGGTCACGTGCAGGGTGGACGGCGAGAGCTCAAGTCCGGTTCCGGAGGTCACCACGGCATGGACGGACGGACCGAGCAGGACGACGCTGGCGGAGTACCACCACAGGGTGGCGTTGGTCCGGCGCTCGGCACAGCCGAGTTGTCTGCCGATCTGCTCGATCCGCTCGGACAACCAAGACTCGTTGGTCAGGAGCGACCCGGGCAGCGTCGGCTGTGCCGGCGGCAAACCGTCCACGGCTCCGGCTCCTCCTCCGATCGCGATACCCCTCAACGATCGCCATTCTTCCCAGGATCGCTGTTCTTGCCACGAGCCCGGACATGGCTACGCGGAGGCCGGGGCAGACTTTCGTCTGTTCCGACCTCCGCGCGGCATATTCACCGTGGAAGTGAACAGTGTCGCGTGAGCCGACTCAGCGGGAGTAGAACTCCACCACGAGCTGCTCGTTGCAGACAACGGGAATCTCTTCCCGAGCCGGCAGGCGAACCAGCCGGGCGTGCAGCTGCGGGAGCAGCACCTCGAGGTACGGCGGGGTGGTCGCGAGCTCGTGCGCACCAGCGGCGGCCACCTGGAACGGGACCATGTTGCGGCTGCGCGGCGCGACCGCGATCACGTCTTCCGGCTTCACCCGGTAGGACGGCTTGTCCACCCGGAGGCCATTGACCGTGATGTGGCGGTGCGTGACGGCCTGACGGGCCTGGTAGATCGTCCGCGCGAAGCCGGCCCGCAGCACGAGCGCGTCGAGGCGGGTCTCCAGCGCGACGACAAGCGCCTCACCGGTCTTGGCCGAGCTGCGGTGCGCCCGGTCGAATGCCAGCGCCAGCTGGGTCTCGCTGATGTTGTACTGGTAGCGCAGGCGCTGCTTCTCGAGCAGCCGGACCTTGTAGTCCGACGTCGACTTGCGGGCCCGGCCGTGGTCGCCCGGCGGGTAGGGGCGCTGCTCGAAGTACTTCACGCACTTCGGGGTGAGAGGGATTCCCAGAGCTCGGCTCAGCTTTGCCTTGGGACGGGGGTGGTTCACAGACATGCCTCCACGGTAGGTTAGGTAAGGCTTACCTAATAATGCTGGAGGCGCAGTGGACACCCGCACACACACCCCCGTCCGCCCGAACTGGGCGGAAAGAGCTCGAACCGTTCTTGCAGCGGCCGCCTCGGCGTCGGTCCTGTGGGACGGCGGTCGCGTGGATCTCCTCGGGTGCCATCACGATGACCCACTCGGCGACGTGATACTAACGCTTGAATCGACCAGCACGTTAGTCAGGGCCGCCCGCGAGGCAGCCGGAGGAGATCTAGCAGTAACAATAGAGCTTACCGAACTTTGTGCGGTGAGCGCACGCGAGCGGGTTCGAGCCCGGGTCTCCCTGACCGGCTGGATGTCCGAACTGCCCGACCCAGAAGGCTTCGACCAGTCGGCGCGGCTACGGATCCGGGTCGCCACGGTCAGCGTGGCCGAGGCCGAGATGATCCCGGTGCCGCTGCTGGACTATCGCGGCAGCGAGCCGGATCCGCTGTATTCGGGGGCCGCCGAGCAACTCCAGCATCTGGCCGCACACCATCCGGACGCGATCAGCACCCTCTCCCGACTCTGTGACCGGGAGGCGCTGGTCGGCGTCACCCGGGTGCTGCCGATCGCCCTCGACCGGTACGGGATCGTGCTGCGGGTGGAACGGGTGCGGGACCACCGCGACGTCCGGTTGCCCTTCGCCCGGCGGATCGACACCGGCATCGAGGCCGCCACCGAGATGCGCGCCCTCCTGGCCCAGGGCGCCCGGCGCCGCGCCTGCGGGCGGTAAGTCGGGGATAACTCGATCCGCCAGGTCGGGCCGGTGAGCCGGTCTGGCGGGTGAGCCGGTCTGGCGGGTGAGCCGGGCCTACGGCGAGTTGGGGTTCAGACCGCTGATGCCGCCGTCCAGCGGGATCACCGTGCCGGTCAGGTAGGCGCCGGCCCGGGAAGCCAGGAAGATCGTCGTCCCGGCGATGTCGTCGGCCTGCCCGACTCGGCCGAGCGGTACCACCTGCCCGACCGCCTCCCGCTGCTCCGCGGTGCCGAGGAAGAAGTTCGTCATCTTGCTCGGGAACGGGCCGGGGGCGATCGCGTTCACCGTGATCCCGTCACCGGCCAGCCGCTTCGCCAGGTGCCGGGTGAGCATGTGCACGGCGGCCTTGCTCGCGCTGTAGGAGTAGTTGTCCATCATCGGGACCCGGAGGCCGTCGATCGAGCCGATGTTGACAACCCGGGCCGGGTCACCGGCCTGGGCGGCCTTGCGCAGCTCCGGCAGCAGCGCCACGGTGAGGGTGAAGACGCCGCGCACATTGGTGTTCAGCACCTTGTCCCAACCGAGCTCCGGGAACTCGTCAACCGGCGCGCCCCAGGACACGCCCGCGTTGTTGACCAGCAGGTTCAGCGCGCCGAACCGCTCCCGGACGGCCGCGGCCAGCAGCTGGGTACCGGCCTCGGTGGACAGATCGGCCGGGATCGCAGTGCATCGGCCGGGCTCGACCTCGTCGCCGGCACCGAGCGCGGCGTGCGCCTGCGCCCCCAGTTCGTTCAGCTCGGCCGCGGCCTGCAGGCAGGCCTCCGCCTTCCGGGCCGAGATCACCACCTGGGCTCCGGCCTCCACCAAACCCTTCGCGATCATGAAGCCGATACCCCGGGACCCGCCGGTGACGACGGCGGTCCTGCCCCGGACGGAGAACAGGTCGTTGGCCGACCCTGCAACGGTCGATTCCGTGCTCATGCTGACTCCCTTTGTAGGTCGCTCGCAGTGTGCCGATCAAACCCCGCCACGGCGAGCCCTGCGCGTGTGACCAGGCCCGCAAAGGGTCTGACGCGTACGATCCAGATCTACCCCTTGGAGGGATTCAGATGCCGATCGAGGCACAGCAGCAACAATTGTCACCGTTCACCCAGCTGCTGCAGGAACAGGTCAGCCGCGAGTTCACCGCACAACAGCAGTACGTGGCTCTGGCCGTCTGGTTCGATGCCCGCGACCTGCCACAGTTGGCCGCGCTCTTCTACCGGCAGGCGGTTGAGGAACGCAATCACGCGATGATGATGATCCAGTACCTGCTCGACCGCGGCATCCCGCCGGTGGTCCCGGGCATCCCCGGGGTGCGCAACGACTTCCTCCAGCCGGTCGACCTGATCCGGCTCGCCCTGCAGCAGGAGGAGCAGGTCACCACCTGGATCGAGGCGCTGTTCAAGGCCGCCCGGGACGACGGTGACTTCCTCGGCGAGCAGTTCATGCTCTGGTTCTTGAAAGAGCAGGTGGAAGAGGTCGCCGCGATGTCCACGCTGCTGACCATCACCGAGCGGGCCGGCGACGACTTCTTCAAGATCGAGGAGTTCGTGGCTCGGGAGGGCACCGCCGATACCGACGACCCGTCCGCCCCCGGAGCCGCCGGCGGCATCCTCTAGCGGCGTCCTGGCGGCGTCCGCTAGTCGGCTTCGGCGGGCAGCTTGGGCGGGGTGGCCGACAGGCCCGTGCAGTCGCGGGCCTCGTTCCAGGACGCGAGCAGTCGGCGTCCGGTCGCGCCGCGCTGCCGCGCCGGAAGGCCGGACGCCGTCACCCGCATCGGCGTCCACGTCGCCCGGGATACTCGCCCGGACGTCGGCTGGACGGTCAGGGTGAGCACGCCGGTGCGCGCACCGGCCTCGGGGTTGTGTCCATACCAGACGAAATTGCCCAGCCCGTAACCGATATAGCTACCGCCCAGCCAGCCGGCGCCCTGCACCCGGTGTGCGTGTGCGCCCAGCACCACGTCGGCGCCGGCCCGGGACAACGCTCGGGCAGTGCTGCGCTGCAACGAGTTCGGGCAGCTGGTGTAGTCCGTCCCCCAATGCAGATAGACGACGACCACGTCGGCCCGGCGAGCCGCGGTCCGGACCGCCTGGACCAGCCGGGCGAGTCCCGGTCCGGACGACGCGACCGCCACCCCCGGCCGGTCGGCGCCGGCCGGCCAGGTCGCCAGCGTCCAGTCCGGGATCTGGGTCGCCCCGAACACCGCCACCGTGCTCCCCCGCACCTGCAGGTACGCCGGGGCGTACGCCTGATCCCGGTCCGCCCCGATGCCCACGATCGGAATCGGACTGCCGCGCCGGGCCGCCAGCGTGTCGCGCAGCCCCACCTGGCCGTAGTCCACGGCGTGGTTGTTCGCCAGGCTCGCGACATCCACCCCGGCCGCGTCCAGCGCCCGCAGCGCCGAGGGCGGCGCACGGAAGTGGAACCGCTTGGGCGCGGGCGTCCCCCGGCCGGTGATCGCCGTCTCCAGGTTGACCATCGCGATGTCCGCCGAGGCCAGGTAGGGCCGCAGCGTGCTCAGCGCGGTGTCCGGGTGGTCCAGCAGCGGCGCCAGCTGCCTGGTGAAGTGCACGTCGCCGCCGAACGCGAGGGTGATCGGCGCTGGATCGGCACGCGCGGGCGAGGTCTGGGCGGGCGTCGGCGGCGGCACCGGCGTTGTGCCCGAGGGGATGGACGTGGGAGTGGACGGCGGTCCGATCGACGCGGGGTCACCAGAGCAGGCCGCGAGCAGGGTGATCGCCAGAGCGGCCACCACGCTCGCGGCCTGAGGGCTGCGCTTCCGACAATCCATCGTCAATTCTTGCAGGGGCCACGGGCCTCAGTGCTAGAGAACGGCCCAGACGATCAGTGTCATCGCGAACCCGGTGATCGACAGGATCGTTTCCAGCACCGTCCAGGTCATCAGGGTCTCCTTGACGGTCATCCCGAAATACTTCGAAATGATCCAGAAACCGCCGTCATTCACGTGACTGGCGATGATCGATCCAGCGGAGATCGCGATCACCAGCACCGCGAGCTGAGCCTGCGAGTAGCCGGAATTCTCGACCAGCGGTCCGATGATCCCGCCCGTGGTCACCAGGGCGACCGTTGCGGAGCCCTGGGCGAGCCGCATCCCGCAGGAGATGACGTACGCCAGCACGATCACCGGCAACCCGGCGTCGGACAGGGTGTCGGCCAGCGCGGTGCCGACGCCGGTCGCGGAGATCACCTTGCCGAAGAACGCCCCGGCACCGACCACCAGCAGGATCATGCCGATCGGTCGCAGCGACGCCGCGGTGATCTCGCTCAGCTCGGCGACGCTGCTGCCGCGGCGGGTACCGAGCAGCCAGAAGGCCAGCAGCACCGCGATGGTCAGCGCCACGGCCGGGGTGCCGATGAACGTCAGCACGTTCAGCAGTCGACCCGGATCGAGCGTCACCGTGCCGAACGTCGCGCCGAGGATCAGCACGAGCGGCACCAGGATGATGCCGAGCACCAGCCAGAGCGACACCGGCTCACCGTTGTCCCGGTCGTTCTCCTTCTCCAGCACGGCTTCGGCGGGGACGGCGATCTGGACCCGCGGGCCGATCCACAGCGGCCAGGCGATACCGGCCGCCGCGAATGCGGGCAGCCCGCAGACCAGGCCGATCAGGATCACCCAGCCGAGACTGACGCCGAGCAGGCCGGCGGCGGCGGTCGGACCCGGGTGCGGCGGCAGGAAGGCGTGGGTCATCGACAGGCCGGCGAGCATCGGCAATGCGTACAACGCGAGCGACTTGCCGCCGCGCCGCGCGGTGACGTACACCAGCGGCGCCAGCACAAAGATGCCGATGTCGAAGAAGACCGGGATGCCGAAGATCAGACCGGTGAGGCCCATCGCGATCGGTGCCCCACGGTCGCCGAACACCCTGAGCAGGCGTTCCACCAGGACGTCGGCACCACCGGAGCGCTCCAGGATCGCCCCGAGCACGGTGCCCAGCCCGACGATCACCGCGATGTGACCGAGGATTCCGCCGAATCCCGTCTCCAGCAGTGACGTCGAGGACTTCAGCGGCGTCCCGACGATCTCACTGACCGGCAGCCCGGCGGCCAGGGCCAGCGCGAACCCGGCGATCAGCAGGGCGATGAACGGTTCGAGCTTGACCTTGATGATCAGGAAGAGCAGGACTGCGATCGCGGCCGCAGAAAGTAGCAGCAGGCCGGTGGTGGAGTCGTGCAGCCAATCGATCATCTGAGAGCCTCTCGACGTGGTGGACGTACCCGGCAATCCGCGTCAGGGTGGCGGGATTGCCGTCAGGGAACGGGATTACGGCAAAGTGCGGTTGGCACGCAGCAGCGGGCGCAGGCTGCGGCCGGGGATCGCGTCGGTCCGGCGGCCGTCCTCGATCACCGCGACCCCCGCGATGAAGACGTGCGGGATCCCGATGGACGCCCGGCGCGGCTGGTCGTAATCGGCGCCGGCGGCCACGGTGTCCGGGTCGAACAGCACGAGGTCGGCCACCGCCCCGAGGCGCAACACGCCGCGGTCGGTGAGCCCGAGCCGGCGGGCCGGGCGCGACGTCATCCGGGCCACGCAGTCCTCCAGCCCGAGCAGGCCGAGTTCGCGGACGTAGTGGCCCAGGTAGCGACCGAACGTGCCCCAGGCCCGAGGATGCGGCCGAGCCCCGACCAGCAGGCCGTCGCTGCCGACCATGTGCCGGGCGTGCTGCATGATCTCCCGGACGTTCTGCTCGTGCCCGACGTGCTGCAGGATCGTGCTGCCCAGCCGGTCTCGGCGGAGCACGTCGACGAACACCTCGAACCCGGACCGTCCCTGCTGCTCTGCCAGGCCGGCGATGGTCGAGCCGACCACGTCGTCGAGTTCCCGGTTGCGTACCCCGGAGATCTGCAGGGTGTCCCAGTCGACCGGGACGCCATGACACCCGTCCGACCCGGTGATCTCAAGGTCGACCTGAATACGTTGCAGTGCAACCTGATTCGTCAGTCGTTCGAGAATGGCGGGTGGGCCGCCGGCGGACGCCCAGCTCGGCAGCATCGCCGCCAGCGTGGTCGAGCCGGGCAGGTACGGATAGGTGTCGAGACTGATGTCCAGGCCGTCGGCGATCCCAGCGTCGATCGCGGCGAGCAGCTCACCGGCGCGGCCGGCGTTCACCCCGAAGTTCATTGTGGCGTGGGTCAGGTGCAGCCCGCACCCGGACCGCCGGGCCACCTCGATCATCTCCTGGTAGGCCTGCAGCGCGCCCCGACCGTAGGACCGCTGGTGCGGGGCGTAGAAGCCACCGGCCCGTGCGACCACCCGGCAGAGCGCGACGAGTTCCGCGGTGTCGGCGAACATTCCCGGCGTGTAGGTCAGGCCGCTGGACATCCCGACAGCGCCCTCGCGCATCCCCACCGCGACCAGCTCGGCCATCGCTGCCAGCTCGGCCGGCGTGGCCGGGCGGTCCTCGGTGCCCATCACCAACATCCGAACCGCGCCCTGGGGTACCAGGTAACAGACATTGACGGCGGCACCGGCGTCCACCCGGTCGAGGTACTCCGCCACGCTGCGCCAGTTCCAGTCGAGCCCCTCCGGGACGCCGTTCCAGCCGGCGAGTTGCTCGCGCAGGATGTCCAGCGCGGCATCGTCGATCGGGGCATAGGACAGCCCGTCCTGGCCGAGCACTTCGGTGGTGACGCCCTGCGTGGTCTTCGCCAGGTGCTCCGGATCGGTCAGCACGGCGAGGTCGGAGTGCGCGTGCATGTCAATGAAACCCGGTGCCAGAGCGAGCCCTTCGGCGTCCAAGAGGCGCGTGCCGATCGGGCGCTCCAGGGTTCCCGGCACACCCAGTTCGGCGATCCGACCGTCCACGACCAGGGCGTCCCCCGGCCGGGCGGGAGCTCCGGTCCCGTCGATCAGCAGGGCGCCGCGGATCAGCAGGGCGCTCATCCGAAGACCGTCCGGACCCAGTCCACCAGCACCGGCTGCGCGGCGTGCGTGTCGTCGAGCACGGGCAGCAGCCGCCATTTGTCGAACGCCGTGCACGGATGCGAGATCCCCAGTCGGAGCACGTCGCCGACGGCTACGTGCCCGGCCTCCGGGTCGAGCCGGACGAAGGTGTGCTGATCGTTCATCGCCGAGACGGTCGCCCCGGCCAGCGGCTCGGTTGCCCCGGTCCCACCCCGACGGATCGCCTGGACCTCCGGCAGCCCCTCGTCGAAGGGCAGGTCGCGTTTGCCGGCGTCCACCAGCGCGAGACCGGGTTCCGGGCGGGACAGCACCCGGACCCAGCCGTGCAGAGCGGCCCGGAGTTGGCCGTCCGATCTCGCTCCCGGCCCGCCGCCCGCTCCGGCCATCGGCGTGATGTCGCGGTAGAAACCGTCGTCGTGGGCGATATACGCACCGGCCCGCACGACCACCCGGACGGCGGGTCCGGACCGGCCGTCGGGATCGTGCAGGGGCGCCAGGACGTCCGCGACGACGTCGAAAAAGGCGCTGCCCCCTGCGGTCACCACCAGCCCGCCAGGAACCTCCTGATACAGCCCCTCGGCACCCAGCCGGGCCTGCAGCCGGGCCAGCTCGTTGAGGTACTTCCTTACCACAGCAAGGCTTTCGGTGTCTGCATGATGAGCGAGCGCACCCTCGTAGCCGGCCACTCCGGCCAGCCGCAGCCCCGGAGCGGCCACCACGGCCCGGGCGACCTCAACCGCCTGGTCAAGGGACCTGGCCCCGGTCCGCCCACCCGGAGCGCCGAGTTCCACCAGCACCTCGAGCGGCCGCACCACCTGCTGACCGGCCAGCGCCGCGGCCATCGACTCCACGACGTCGACACCGTCCACCCAGCTCAGCACCCGCTGCGCGGGCGGATTGGCGGCCAGATGCCGGATCAGGGCGGGATCGAGCAGCGGATACGCCATCTGGACCCAGGGGACGTCGTGCGCCAGCGCGATCATGAGTTGCCAACCGGTGGCCACCGACAGGCCCAGCGCTCCGGCCTCGATCTGCTGTCGCCAGAGGGCCGGGGCCATGGTGGTCTTCCCGTGCGGCGCCAGGTCGACGCCGACCGATCGGGCCCAGGACGCCATCGTCTCGACGTTCTGCGTGATCGCACCGGCGTCCAGGGTGAGCAGCGGAGTCGGCAGGTCGGCCAGCCCGGGAGCCGCTGCGATGAAGTCCTCGGCCGTGCGGCCCCAGGCGGCCAACGGCACGGCCTTGTACTCCGGGCCGAGCAGACCAAGCCCCGGCGCGTCGTACTGACGTCGTCCGTCCATCCGCGAAGCACCTCACCTGATCGCCGTTGCATATGTTGCAACGGCCGTTGCGAATTTGCTTGGTCATGTTCTAGCATCACCCCATGTCGTCGGTAAAGGTCTTGGCAGGGACAGTGCTGCCGTGAGCCAGGCCGTCGCCCGTGCGCTCTCGATCCTGGACCGCATCGCCTCCGGGACGGCGACTCTGACTGCCCTCGCCGAGGCCGAGTCCGTGCACAAGAGCACCGTCCTGCGCCTGCTGCAAACCCTCGAGGCCGAGGGCTACGTGCACCACGACGGGCAGCACCGCTACGCCCTCGGCGCCCAGCTCTTCCGGCTCGCCCAGCAGGCACTGGACTCGTTCGAGGTCCGGGTGGTCGCGGCCGAACGGCTGCGCCGGCTCTGCGACGAGATCGGCCAGACCGTGCACCTCGCCGTCTACGAGGACGGCGTTGTCACCTATGTCGACAAGCTCGAGCCGCGTGAGGCCGGGGTGCGGATGGCCTCCCGGATCGGCCATTCCGCGCCGCTGCACTGCACCGCCGTCGGCAAGGTGCTGCTGGCCGGTCTGGCCCCGGCCCGGCGTGCCGACCTCATCGCCGGACTGGAGTTCCAGCCGCGGACCCCGAATACGCTGACCACCGCCGAGGCGCTGATTGCTGAGGTGGCCGAGGTGGCCGAGCGCGGCTGGGCGCAAGATCATGCCGAGAACGAGACGTTCATCAACTGCATCGGCGCACCGGTGTTCGGCGCCGACGGCAGCACGCTGGCTGCGGTTTCGATCTCGGTACCCGATGTCCTGCTGCCGCACCAGGCGGTCCTGGACCTGGTCCCGGTCCTCCTGACCGCGACCGACGAGATCTCCCGCGACTGCGGGCACACTCCCGATACCCACCCCCGCCGTTCTGACCCCCGCCCTTCTGGAGGAACCGCCCGATGAGCAGCCGCACCGCCATCACCACGGTCGACGCCCCGGCCCCGGCCCACACCTTTTCCCAGGCCGTCCGAAAGGGGCCGATGCTGCAGGTGTCCGGCCAGGGGCCGGTCGACCCGGCCACCAACGAGTACCTGTTCCCGGGCGACGTGAAGGGCCAGACCCACCGCACCCTGCGCAACGTCGAGGCGATCCTGACCGCGGCCGGCGCGACCTTCGACGACGTGATCATGCTGCGGGTGTACCTCGCCAGCCGGGATGACTTCGCGGCGATGAACGAGACCTACGGCGAGTTCGTCACCGCCCGCACCCCTTCCGGCGTCCTGCCCGCCCGGACCACCGTGATCACCGGCCTGCCCCGGGCCGAGATGCTGGTCGAAATCGACGCCCTCGCCGTCCTCGACTAGCCGATCTCAGCCGATCAGGCGGCGTCCGTTGTGGTCGAACAGCTTTCGCGCCGGATCGGCCGGCTCGATCCGGCGGACCGGGTTCGGGGGCTGCTCCGGGCGCTGCTGCCATTCTCGCGGGTACCCGAGCGAGACCTCCTCGAACCGGACGCCGTCCACCCGGAAGCTGACCGGGATGTGCAGGTGTCCGTAGACCGCGACCGCGGCCCGGTAGCGCAGGTGCCAGTCCTCGGTCTGTTCCGACCCGCACCACATCGCGAAGTGCGGATACCGCAGGATGGTCGTCGGCAGCCGGTTCAGCGGCCAGTGCGAGACCAGGACGGTTCGCCGGTCCGCCGGGATCGCGTCCAGCCGGGCCTGGGTGATCCGCAGCCGTTCGGCGAACCAGGCCTGCCGGGACGGGAACGGGTCGGGGTACAGCAGGAGCTCGTCGGTGCAGTAGACGCCGCGGTCCCGGCCGAATTCCAGAGCTTCCGGGATGGTCATTCCGGCCGGGCGCCAGGAGTAGTCGTAGAGCAGGAACAGCGGTGCCACCACCAGGTCCTCGTCCTCGCCCGGCCAGACCGGGTACTCGTCCTCCGGGGTGAGAACGTCGAGGCCGCGGCACAGCTCGACCAGGTGGCGGTAGCGCTCGTCACCGCGCAGCTGCACCTCGTCCCGGGAGACGGTCCAGAGCTCGTGGTTGCCCGGAGCCCAGATCACCCGCTCGAACCGGTCCCGCAGTAGCCTCAGGGTCCATTCGATGTCGGCCACCCGGTCGGCCACATCACCGGCCACGATCAGCCAGTCGCCGTCCACCATCGGCCGGATCCGCTCCACCACCTCGCGGTTGCCGGCGTGCGAGATGTGCAGGTCGCTGGTGGCCAGTAGGGAGGGGCGCGGCATGACCAGGAATCTAACCCGGCCATCGCCAGCGCAGCTGCTCGAGGCCCTGACCGGACCGGCCGCCGGCGTAGTGCCGGACCGGGCGGATGCCGTTGTGGTCGGGGTGGGCGCGATCTCTCGCGAGCACCTGCTGGCCACAGCCTCGGCCGTCGCCGACCGAGTCCGGGGAGCGACCGCGGTGGCTCTGGACGCCACCGCCGACCTGGAAACCGTGGTCGCGGTGGTCGGTTGCCTGTTGGCCGGCGTCCCGGTGGTGCCGATCGCGCCCGACTCGGGCCAGGCCGAACGCGCGCACATCCTCACCGATTCCGGGGCTGACCTCGTGCTCCGGCCCCCCGACATCAACCTGAAGGCCCGGTCCGGCACCGGCTATCCGGAGCCGCCGGCCGAGGCCACCGCGTTGATCCTCTACACCAGCGGGACCACCGGACCGCCCAAAGGCGTGCCGATCAGCCGGGCAGCGATCGCCGCCGGGCTGGACGGGCTCGCCGAGGCCTGGGCCTGGACGCCGGACGACACCGTGGCGCACGGCTTGCCGCTGTTCCATGTGCATGGCCTGGTGCTCGGGGTGCTCGGTCCGCTGCGGATCGGCTCCGCGCTCCGGCACACCGGCCGCCCGCAGCCGTACTCTTACGCCGCTGCGAGCGAGCAGGGCGGCACGCTCTTCTTCGGGGTGCCGACGGTCTGGTCGCGGATCTGCGCCGATCCGGCCGCGGCCCTGGCCCTGCGACCGGCCCGGCTGCTGGTCTCCGGCAGCGCTCCGCTGCCGGTATCGGTGTTCCAGCGGCTCACCGAGCTGACCGGGCACCGCCCGATCGAGCGGTACGGGATGACCGAGACACTGATCACGCTGAGCACCCGGGTGGACGGCGAGCGTCGCCCCGGGGTGGTCGGCAGCCCCCTGCGCGGGGTTCAGACCCGATTGATGGACGACGACGGCGAGTTGGTCGCGTCGGACGGCGAAGCCATCGGCGAGCTTCAGGTGCGTGGGCCGATGGTCTTCACCGGCTATCTCGGCCGGCCCGACGCCGACGCCAGCGCCTTCACCGACGACGGCTGGTTCCGGACCGGGGACGTCGTGACGATCACTCCGGACGGCACCCACCGGATCGTCGGCCGAGCCTCCACCGACCTGATCAAGAGCGGCGGTTACAAGATCGGTGCCGGTGAGGTGGAGGACGCCCTGCTCGCCGTTCCCGGCGTCCGGGAAGCAGCGGTGATCGGGACGCCACATCCCGACCTGGGCGAGCAGGTGACGGCGTACGTGGTCGCCGACGGGGTGAGCGAGCAGCAGCTGATCGATCACGTCGCCGGGCAACTATCGGCGCATAAACGGCCACGCCGAGTGCTTTTCGTCCACGATCTGCCTCGCAACCCGCTCGGCAAGGTGCTCAAACGCGAACTCGGTTCCTAGGGCGCCGCCACTCAGACACGCACAACCCCCGATTCACCCCTGGGGAAGCCTTTCCTGCCGAGGTTATGCGTGCCTGAGTGGCTGCTACTTCTCTCCGGCTGGGCGTTCGGCCGCAACGACCGGGATCTGAGGCCTCGGTATGCTCCCGGGGTATCGGCTGTTTCGCCGGCCGCCGCCCTTCGGACAGACACCGGTCATTCGGACAGCCTTCGGCAGGAGATCCACCGTGCGTGACATCGCGGTTTTCAGTGGTAGCGCCCATCCCGACCTGGCCGAGGAGATTTGCCGGTACCTGTCGGTGCCGTTGCTTCCCGCCCGCACCGCGCGTTTCGCCAACGACTGCCTCGAGGTGCAGTTGCAGGCCAACTGCCGCGAGCGGGACGTTTACCTGATCCAGCCGCTGGTCCCACCGGTCCAGGAAAACCTGGTTGAGCTGCTCCTGCTGCTGGATGCCGCCCGCGGCGCCTCGGCGGCCCGGATCACCGTGGTGATGCCACACTACGCGTACGCCCGCTCGGACAAGAAGGACGCACCACGGATCTCGATCGGCGCGCGACTGGTGGCCGACCTGCTGGCCACCGCCGGGGCCACCCGGGTGCTGACGATGACCCTGCACTCACCGCAGGTGCACGGCTTCTTCTCGGTGCCGGTTGACCACCTGCATGCGCTGCGCGAACTGGCCGCGCACTTCCAGCCCTACGACCTGTCGAACACCGTGGTGGTCTCCCCCGACCTGGGCAACGCCAAAGCCGCGTCGGCCTTCGCCCGGATCCTCGGGGTCGGGGTCGCCGCCGGGGCCAAGCAGCGGTACTCCGACGACCGGGTGATCATCAGCGACATCATCGGGGAGGTCACCGGCAAGGACGTGATCATCCTGGACGACGAGATCGCCAAGGGCAGCACCATCTTGGAGTTGCTCGACAAGCTGCGCGAACGGCACGTCCGGACGATCCGGGTGGCCTGCACGCACGGCGTCTTCTCGGCCGGTGCGCTGGACCGGCTGCAGGCCCAGGACGACCTGCTGGAGATCATCTGCACGAACACCGTGCCGATCGGCAAGGACAAGGTGGTGCCCAAGCTCCAGGTGCTGTCGATCGCGCCGGCCCTGGCCGAGGCGATCCGCCGGATTCACAACGGCGAGTCGGTCAGCGCCCTCTTCGACGCCTAGACCGTGTCCTGCGGCCTAGCCGATCAGGGGCTGAGCGTGTAGAGCACGGAATCGCCCAGGTCCGAGCGGGTCAGGTTGAGCGCCGGGTCCGGAACCCGGTCGGCGTCCTTCCAGAGGTTGCCGTCGAGCGGCTTGCGCAGCACCACAACACTGCGGAAGCCGTTCTCGCGCAGGTAGTTCACCGACCGCTGGTCCGGGAAGCCGACCAGCTCGGCCCGCATTTGGATCAGGGTGGTCGGGGTGATCCCGCTGGTTCCGTTGCCCAGCGCCGGGAAGCCACGGGCCGCCGTCCAGAACATCACGGTGCTGTCGTTCGTCCACACCGAGGGCAGCACCACCATCGGGCCGTCGGCCTTGGTGAGCGCCGCGGGCGGCGGCGGCACCGACATCACCGGGATCCGAACCCAGCCCTCCAGCACGATCAGGATCGGCAGCAGGCCGAGGATGGCCAAGCGCAGCCACCCCGCTCGGTTACGGATGCCGAGCCGGCTCCAGCCGCAGAGCCGGCTGACCGCACCGGCGGCCAGCAGGGCCAGCGCCAACGTGATGAACACCATCAGCCGTCCGGGGGTGCGGTCGGCTGCCCAGCCCGGCACATGCCGCCAGAGCAGCACAAACGGCGAGTCCGGCCCCGGGAAGAACCGGTCCGGGAAGCGGCGACCCAGGCAGAGCCCGGTCAGCAACAGCACCACCGCGAGCAGCGTGACCCGCCACCACCACCGCCAGGTACTGACGAACAGGCCGAGCACGGCGAGAGCCAGCAGGATCGCACCCGGCAGCAGCCGGACCTCATTCGTCCCGCTGACCAGGGTGTTCCCGTCGGTCAGCCAGGACCAGGTGCCCTCCAGGGCCGGCGGCGTGACCAGGCCGACCGGTTTCGGCGAGTACAGCAGTACCTGGTCCAGGCCACGAGCGGCTTTGACCGCCTCCGGATCGATGGCCTCCACCCGTTGATACGGGTAGGCCATCAGCGCGCCGACCGCGGCGAAGAGTCCGGCCCCGACGATGTCGGCCAGGATCAGTCGGCCGGTCCGCCGGGGCGCGTGCGGGGTGATGACGGCGACCCCCGAGCCGGCCTGGTCGAGTGCAGCGGGATCGGTGTAGCCGGTGACCTCGGCATAGGGATAACTGGCGGGATACGAGTTGGCTTCGGGATACGGGTTGACGTCGGGGTAGGGATCCGCGAACGGGTCGGCCTTCGCGGCTGCCTGCCGACGTCGACGCTCACGGATCCCCCGGATCGGAGTGATCAGCAGGACCAGCACGCCGATCACCGCGAGCAGGTAGGCGAAGGCCAGCCCGTTGGCGAACCCGATGGTGAGCTGCCAGGCCGCGACCACCCAGCCGATCAGCACCCAGAACGGGCGCGGCGGTGTCCGCCGCCCGGACATCGTCAGTCCGTGGCCGCGGGCCAGCATCGCCAACGCGATCACCATCGGCCCGGTCGACAGCACGTTCAGGTGCGAGAGCTGCGCGTAGTGCCAGGGCGCGTAGGCGAACCCGGCTCCCGCGACCGCGGCGCCGATCGGGTGCGCGCCGAGTTGCCGGGCCAGCGCGTACCCGCCGAGCGACGACAGCGCGGGAGCGAAGACGAAGATCAGGTTGTAGGCCGTGACCAGCCCGACGGCACCGTGGAAGAACCAGGTGATCGGCCCGTACCCGAGCAGCGAGTCGCTGAAGGCCAGGCTGTAGTCGGCCGGGTAGAACGCGTTGCCGTCGAAGATCTGGGTGACCGTCACGCCCGATCCGGGCTTCAAGGCATGCCCCGACCAGCCCAGCGACCACAGCTGGAGGAACGGGTCCGGGCCCGAGCCGGGAATCACCCGCTGCAGGTCGCTCAGCACCCGCCAGCCCATCGCTGCGGCGACCCCGGCCGAGACCAGCACGGCTAGCACGATCTCCAGCAGCATCGAGCGGAACCGTCGACCGACCCGCCGGATCCGCACCCGGGACGCGCCGGGCGGCCTGCTCGGCGGATCAATCGGTGGCTCGTCGTCCGGCGGCGAGACCGGGAGCGGCCGCGTCTCGGTGGATCCGGATCCGAAGCCCATTCCGGGCCGCCAGACGTCTTCGAGTCGATCTCTGTCCGAGCTGGTCGGTTGGGTCATCTCAACCTGCCCTCCGTGAGCGGTGTGATGTCCTGCTGCTGACCGAGCTGTCGAGATATGGCATCAGCTGGGTACTCTAGGGGCCCTTGGGGCATGCGGGCCTAATGTCCATCTTGGAGCACGCGGCGAATTCCGCCCAAAAGCGTGACATCAGGCAATCTGGCACAGGCAGGCCGAGGCCGCCTTTCCGGTCGCCTTCTAGGTCGCGGCCTTCGCCGACCAGATGACAACGCCGAGGCACATCTCGTCGCTGGTGCCCTCGCCCCAGACCACGTACCGCGGCTTCAGCGTCTTCAGCGCTGGAGTCCGGGCCCGCAATGTCGCGTCGTGCGTGCAGGTGACTCGCAGCGTGTCGCCGGCCCGGACGGTGACCGGCTTCGCCAGCTTGTGCGCGCTCTGGTCGTCGAAGTTGTACACCGGCACCTGGAGCAGGGTCTTCGCCTTCGACGTCCCCGGGTTGACCTCGACCTTGATCGAGCGCCCGAGCAGGTGCATGTGCCCGGCCACTGCCTGCACGACCATGTCCTGCCGGGCCTTCCGGTCACAATGCTGGGTGTTGCCCGGCTTCGGGGTCTTGCCCTGGTTGCAGACCAGGTTCAGCCCGGCGACGGTGAACCCGGCCTCGTCGCCGAATCGCCGGATGGTGTCGAACACCGCCAGGTCGCGGTCGCAGAGCTTGCCGCTCTCCCCTGCCGGGCAGGGCAATTCGATCGGCGCCGGCAGCAGCGTGGTGTGCAGCGGCTCGAGCTTGGCCCCGCCGGGTGCCAGCCGCAGCCGGATCCCGGACCGGTCCGCGCTGGTCGCCTTACCGTTCGTGGCCAGCAGGTTGTAGTGCACCTGCATGATGATCTGGCTGCCCGGTTCCATCAGGTTGCCGGTGCCCTTGGCCGCGAGCGCCTCGGTCCCGCCCGGCGCCCAGGCCGCCAACCAGGGCGCACCTTGCAGCTGCGCGCCCGGCCCGCCGATGCCGGTTCCGGAGAAGCAGGTGTACCCGTCCCCCGGCGCCGCCGCGTCCAGGGCCTTGGCCTGGGCCACGTCCTTGGCTTCCAGCTTGAAGAAGATGGCGTGATGCACGATGTCGGCGTTGTCCGGCAGGAACTGACTGCCGGTGAGGAACGTGGTCTTGGTCAGCTTCGGGTCCACCAGGAAGCAGCGGTAGTCGTCCGTGCCGTCACTGGCCGGCGGGTTCGGGGTGTACGGAGCGGCCATCATCAGCGTCTGGAACTTCTCACCCTTCTTCAAGGCCGTGACCGGAGGGATGGACGCCGGATCCAGGTGCCCGCTCATGCCGCTCATCCCGGCCATCCCGGCATGCCCGGCCGACGCGGAGGGCG
>Ga0307513_10003564_pt1 | contig 21062 bp, 28 predicted proteins | sample 15_EM_MG_FD_202174 | JGI IMG/M metagenome (GOLD analysis project Ga0307513, IMG submission 202174) | Populus trichocarpa ectomycorrhiza microbial communities from riparian zone in the Pacific Northwest, United States - 15_EM | ecosystem: Host-associated > Plants > Roots > Unclassified | place...
GTCGCACAATATACACAACAACCCAATACTTACCTTGCGTACAGCCGCGGCTTTCAGGCCAGAACGACGGTATGCTTCAAACTGTTCTACTTGCTTGCCAGACATGTGCCTCAGTAGCTCCCTCAAGAACAGAGGTCAGACACGAGTCGTGATAGGAAGTCGGTCAGTGTACTCACTGGTTGTACATCATCGTGGCGAGTGTTTCTTCATCGAGTTCTTCTCGATCTTTGTCTTCATCGGCATCGTCGTCCATCGCCTGCGCCTGCTGACGCACAGGATCCGCAAATGCATGTTGGAGTTGCTCCGTTTGACTCAGCAGGGCAGAAGCACTGGGACCGGCAGTCTGAGATGACAAGTGCTGCACTCCAGCTGGTTTTGGAGGCCCGGCAGTACGTGAAGGGGTCGGTTCGCGCGACGCAACACCTTTCAAGGTCCGACTTCTGGTGCGACCTGGAGTCGGCTGCGGTGACGGAGACGCATCCAACTCCATCAGAGCAGGGTCGATGGCCTCTGCTTTCACCATCACTCTTCTTTTGTGAACCGTGGGTGGGAAGGAGGTTGTTGCTTTGTCTGCACCGAGGTGACCATGATTGAGGCTATATACGATGAGAACTCATGATAGTAAGTGACCTTGCTGAATAGTTGGTTGGATCGTGAGACATGAGGATGGAATCGACTTTGTGAACCCGCTTGAGTCGTGCATTTAGGCCATCTCAAAATCTTTATGAACACCTTTCAGCCCTTTCCTTGTGCTAATGTCTGTAGTATGTGCTATGGATAGACCATCCCATGAAATGTGCCTGGAAGAGTGAACCTGAAATTCCGATATGCCCGCGGATTGCGTCGACGTCTGCAAGATCGCATGTCGACAACTTTCTATCGAAGGTGACCGATAGAGATAAGGCTCAGTGTTGTGGCAGGCTTTTTTCCCGCCCTTGCTTCTGAGGGACCTTCTAGTAGGTGTGACGATTCTTCGTGGTTCAAAATGTTTGTATATATTCCGGTACAAAAGTACAAAAGAAACCCTTTAAGAACAGCACGCGCCCGTGGTACCAGGGAGGATGGTGTCCGTGGCCACATCCGTCGAATGTGCGTCCTTGAACACCAGGACACTCTTGGAATCCTTTGCGGCTGGCACATCTAGGGCGGGATTCACGTCGAAGAAATGGACTGGCCTGAATTGTATAGAAAGTTCCTCCTTCGGCATGACAGGGAAGTCCTTTATAAGGAAGTCAGTAAACTAAAAAAGCCAGATCGAGGGAAAGTCTTACCTCTGGACGTGGAATATGGTTGATACCAGTGGTCAGGAAAACGACTATGTCCTCTCCATCGACACTTTCATTGCCTTGGCACCAACTCAAGACCGAATCTTCGGGATTCTCTTGAGTTTGGGGAACATATCTCCCCGCTGGCCATACGCGCTTATCATCGTCCGCATCACGCGCAACCCAGAGCGCCTTTGTGGCAAAGGCGGCTCGTTTCGCAGCCCAAGAATCTGACTTAGCCAGCAGCTCGACGCACGCACCACGTACGGCAAGAGTGTATCCAACAGGTTTACCACTTGCGTAGTGGCATTTTTGTTTGTTGACAATCGTCCATCTGATTGATAGAACTGAATGTTAGATTCATTTCTTCACACCAAACGGGAGCAATTATTGCATCACTAATGTACATACCTCCTGTCCTTGACGGCATCGTACGCGCGGGCACCTTCACCCTCAGTCTGAATTGTGCGGGACTCAATTGTGAAGCCATTACCAGCGTAATTGTCTACGGATCCGGTTTTGGCTGCAAGACTAACCACGTCCGTTTCAATAACAGAGTTCTTCAACTGTGTGTGGTTGCTGTCAGTATTTCTGAGCACGGAATCGACGAGGCACAACTGACTCCGTCGATCATCGGGTCGAGGCGGAAAGAGAAGATGTGCTGGTGGTAGTGTGCCGTGATCTGTGGTGCCACAGTGGTACCGAAAGGAGCTGAAGACTCGCCGGGGGCGAGGACGTAGGTGTTTAAAACACCGGTGAGCCGAATGGAGTAACCAATAGTGCCGTCCTGATAGAAGTAATAATAAAATATATATTCTTCGGGCCCAGTTAGTCCGCAATAAGCACAGGTTGAATGAGAGGGGTTTACCGTAGTTCGCCACGGTGCAGACCATGGAGATGACGAGCCTGCGAGAGCGCACTGCATGTGATCGCCCATTTGGTCGGTAATCGGTGTGTTTCCAAAGCAACCCATCACTGGAGAAGGGTCAGCAGAATTCCTCTTCACAAACTCACAGGACGATCAAGTCATGAGAGTGCGTTGCCGACTAACTCTTCTTCGTGTATGCATATCGCACGCGCGATGGTCACCTTCTTGCCGTCGTGTCCGATATATGTCCCGGGCTGCCTTATTCATCAATGATACCGTCGAGTTCTGAGGGAGGGACAGACCATATAGTGGATGGCGCCCAGGCAGTCACACCCAAGCGAAAGATCATTGGCTGTGTTTTGTGTTATCTCCTAGCGACTCAGTGTCATTATGAACCCACCTTGTGTACCCATGCCATACTCGCCTACATCAAACGCAAACTACGAGAAAGTAAGACACCATCCAAAACTAGAAGTGGGTAGTACCTTTCTTGGATGAGGGAACTCAGGGGCTCCATAAGGAACAACCATCTCGACTAAAGACAGGCGATAGAAGAGGGGCCGGACTTTCCCATTGTCGTCATAAGTTACAGTGGAGATCGCGATACCTTCTCGACCGCTGAAAGCCACGTGCATCTTCCACTTCTGCCATTCCAATTCGTGTCCACTGATCCTGAAGCTTGGTCCCTCCGGTTGTATGATATGAAGGGGTTTCAGGTCGTCCCGAAGTGTGATACCAGGGGTCTCCGGCAAATATCCGAATTTGCGCATGGGTGGCTTGATTCGCTCACGGCGAGACACCTCGAAGGCATTTTCCTCCAGCGGAGGAGGGGCAGTGGAGGCAGATAGCTCTCCGTTCCCTTTCGTGCGATGTGGGGCAAAGTCGATGTGAATTACTAGAGACAAGTTAACTCACAAAGCGGTTCGATCTACCTCTACATACCTTCGTAAGTATTCGAGTCCAGGATGGGAAAGAAGTCCAATGGGTGCGCGTAGAGATTCTCATGGGGTCCGAAACACGCGAAGACCATACATTGCTGGAGGCGTCTCTTCTTCCCAAACCTATCGTCATAGCCGATACTCCAACCATCTGCGCGAATCTCGGATGCAGCAACGCCAACTTCAGCAGCCAATCTGATGACGTTGGCATCCTCGCGAACAGCTTGGTCGGCCGCGTTGAGTTCCTCGGGCGTAATTTGAGGCTCCACGCCGTCGGGAAGCTGAATAAAGGTTCGAATGGTCCACATATTGTCCTCAAGGTCGAGCGTCACATTGAAGGCGTGTCTGGCATACCCCGTGAGACAGAACCACTGGCACGAGGCGGGCTTACCCATTCAGCGGATCTATGAACTAGGCGGAAGGTCAGATCGAGCACACGCTGTCGAGTATAACCCAGTGCACTCACATCGACGTCTGCACGACGGAGGAGGGGGCCGGCAACGGTTGTCGCAGTGGGGATGATACCCAAATAATTGAGTACGTCGACTTTCTTTGGAGGAAGGAGGGAAGCCTGAATGAACTTAAATCTATTGGCTCTCTGATGCTCGATTGCGTAAACTTGGATCGCATGAGAGATGGCAGAGAGCTGTAAAGGACCTGTTAGATGGTTCCGAGAGCAGATCGAGCAGATTATTAACCCACCTCCGCAGGCGTAAGCGGGTCCAGTGGATGAGGCATGGCTACGGTCAGGTCGAAGTTTCCGGGCGGAACTTGTGGGATATGCCAGATGGAATTACCAAATAAGGAGTTCATCAGACGCGCCGACGCCAAAAAGGTATTGAATAGGGAATTAGCAGGTCGTATAAGCTACACACAGTAGATAGTTATAGAGCATATCCTAGCGAAATTCGGAGGTCTCGAATGGGTTTTCCCTCCACCAATCCGAGCGCGTATGTTAGACATGCTCGCTGCCGTTCTTTCCGGCCTTGCATCCCGACGGCCTTAGCGAGGAGGTACCAGGCTTCCACGACATCCCAGCCAACTCCTTTCGTGAAAGACGACAGCATGCCAGCGGCGAGATCTACTGCTCCTCGTCTTGCTTCTGACGCATCCTTCACAAGAGAGAAACTCTGTCCAGCCGATGGGTGTAGATATTGTTCCGAGAGATGGACAATTGCGGGGATGTAGTCTGGTGAAATGACAAGGGCCTTATGGAATGCCGCGATGGCACGAGCATTGTCGTCCAACGCAGCAAAGTACAAACCGAGCTTAACTGGGAGTCAGATGAGGATTTTCTTCATTGAATTTTTACGCACTTGCACCCAGACGCCCTCGTTCCCTTCGTCGTGTTTCTCTGCGTCCTGAATGGCGGCTCTTGCTTCATCGTATTTCCCCATACGTCGGAAGGTTGCAGCGGACATAAGCCATAAATCCGAAAGGAGCCGTTTCTCCCTCGGTGTTCTCACAGAGGGCGTTGAGGTTGGTCCGGGAGGCGGTGGAATGGATGTGGAACTTGGCGCAGGTGGGCCAATGTAAGACCCTCGTGGAGATATGACTCGAGGCCGAGAGTGGATCGAAGACGCTTGATATAAGCGGCTTTCGGCTAATAAAGCATTCAAGTCTGCGCCCATCAGCGAAGGTTTGAGCGAGAGAATGAGTAACTAACCTGGCGTGGAGCTATGCCTTGACACTCTCGAGAGGTTTGATCGCATAGTTCCGCTTCGACCGAGTTTACGCGAGATGGTCTGGATTTGTGACTGTCGCTTCTCGACTTGCTCCTTAATGATTCGTTGCGCTTTCTGCTGAGCCTTCTTACGCTTCGAAACCTCGGGTTCACCCTCTTTGTCATTTGAAAGTCGTAAGGTGTGAACAGACTCCGCGTCCCCTGATTCTATAGGGGTTGGAGGAATGAGAGTGATAGGTACACCATCTCCCCCAATACCACCAGAGAGAGATCGAGTGAGTGTAAGTTGTGGTGGTCGGTGCGGTTGTTCGTCGTCTGTTGCACTCTCATCGGTAAGGCTCGGCGGAAGGGGGTCGATGGGTGGCAAGTCAAATGAGTTTCTCCCTATGTTACTCGTCAACAAATAGACATAGGTAGTATAGTGGGATACATACGCGTCTCATCTTGATGAACGACCCATCCGCCCCGCTCAGCAAACCACGCAAAGGCGTCCACCCATTTCTGTGCAGCACTGTCACCGCCGTCCATGAGCTCGACAAGCGTCATGAGAGTCATTCTCAGTTGCAAAGCATATTCGAATCGCTCATGCTTGCTAGGTAGTGGGTGATCTGGTAATGGTAGTAGCATCGTGGTTGGAACTGGAACCCTCGTTGCTGATACGGGGAGCAACGAGTCCGCAACCGAGGGTGATTCTGTGCGCACATCTAAGCCAGTGGTGTTCGCGTTCGGAGTCTCAGTGCCGGTTGCATCCGCAAGGGTATCACTATCCTCAGTTTGCTCCATTCCTTCTCCTATTATGAGTACCTCTCTCGCCTGCACATTTTCCCCGTTGGCAGAAAGGGCCAAACCCAAAAGGTGCCAGTAACGCACCTCCGTGGGTTCAAGTTCAACTGCGTGCTTGGCTGCTCCTACTGCACCATCGATATCACGAGCTGGTCCCGCCCATAGCAGGGCTATTGCAAGGTGGAAATAGATGTCGGCCGACTCCGTATCAAGCTGTACTGCAGACTGGAAATGGTCTAAGGCAGATCGCATGCGTGATGGTCGAGTGCTGGGATCCGCCTCTATAAGTGACGCATCAGTCGTTGTATCTACTAATGAGGAGCCCTTCAAATTACTCACCCCTCAGCGCCAGAATTGCGTCCGTCACTCCTGCAGCACAGGCAAGACGAGCCCTCAGCCGTTTATCCCCTGAAAGCTTTGCATTCTTGAGAGTGATATCCTTCGCCATCTCCAGCTGCTCGACAGCCCACTTTGCATCTTCGGGAGTTCCGGGCAATCGGCACACCATTCTACATCCAAACACCAAAAACTCCACAAATTGTCGATCACTATCACTACCCTGGCCAGTTTCTTCTTTGGTAGAATTAGGTGTCTCTTCAGCAAAGTTGATGCCATCGAGTTCGGTGTCCTCAGGAGCTAGGGTACGTCGCTTTCGAACGGTTGCTTCGATTTCCTCGAGGTGAGTCTGACGTGTATTCGTCACGAGTTGGATGTAAAGCCGAAAGCACCGGAGGGCGAGGTCGTTCTCTCCAGCTGCATGTAACACTCGCGTCAAATGTCGAAAGATTCGATGTGAATGGAAGGTCATCCGACTCGCCCACCATAGGATCTAGCAGTCGAAATCAGTGACATAAGAGGGCCTAGAGCTCGGAAGGACTCACGTCAATAACCCACCTCGAATCCATCCCATCTGCGCCACTTCTCTCCCAAACAGCTACAAGCCCGTCACAATACTCTTCGACTTTCTGGTTCCTTTCCCCGGCCTTAGGGAAGTTCGTACAAACAGCCAGGACGGCCCGATACTCTTCCACCAATGTCCTAGCCTCCATCACCCAACTCAACTTCGGCTTTCCTTCACTAATGGTATCGAACAAAGCCTTCAAGTAGAGCATAGTGACGACTCCACGATGCCCAGCACGGAAGAATGCCGGATAGAGGGTGATCGAATTGTATTTTCGTAGATAGGTTAGGGCTGTGGGGATGGACGAATGTTTGGATGCGAGAACAGACAGGCGCCATAGGAGACGTTCGGTCCACCGCCAGAGCTCGCGGTATTTTGAAAAGGAGGGATCGGGGGCGGGCGAGGTGGAATTCGAGGGAACATGAGGGACGGATGGTTCGTCCAGGAGAGGGAGAGCGAGTTCGTAACTTGTAAGGGCTTCGGTGGGTTGTTTGAGCTTTTCGTGTGCCATCCCTGCTAGAGATTAGAACACACACGGCGATGAAAAGGAAAGATGAACCTTGTAGACAGCGACCGCGGATTTGTTCAATCACGAACCAGATATTTCCGCCTTTCAAATCGGAGTTCATGCTCTTCACACTGTCCGCATTGGTTGTTGACTCGGCGGTAGTGGGCCGTTGAACGGAGGTGAACTCCTTATTGGCGGTCGCTAATGTCTCAGTAGTTACACGCATGCACTTTGCCTGGTTAATTAAATTGATGCAGTCCTGAAACTGGCCGAGTGCATAAGCAAAATACGCCCTGGTCAGGCGAATGGACTGCCAGAGTAGACCAATCAGTTTCCATATCGCGTCACGAAGGAGATAGATGCAAATATCTCACGTCACGATCTTGGGGTGTTTCATTTAACAACTCGAGAGCCGCGAATCCCGGTCGCCCATCCTCGATTCGTTCCTCAGAGAGGAGACACTCGTCCCCCAGCTCAAGTGTATCACTATTAGGAATCCAATCTCCGTCTAGGTCCTCATGTCGGATATTCCGTACATTAATTTGAGGCGGTAAGAGTAAGATCGACAACGACTGGTTCTGTGCCCCAAGTTCGGTGAAGACTGCGGGTAGATCAAACATAAGTTAGCACTCAGGACAATTGATAGAAGCAGTTACAGGCATGCGTACTATGTTGAGAAGTCGAGTGTTGCCGGACATTGTGCTTGCGGAATTTGCGAAACAGTTCAGCCCAAGAGATGGGGGTCCCATTCACTGCTTTTGCAGGAGTTCCGTCGGCCCATGCACCCCGCACGAGGGCAGAATGCAGCTCATGGTCGTAATGGTCTGCCTTCGGATTCGCCATTCGTCACTGGCCTTCAGCAGGATATTTTGATCCCGTTCTCGTGTTTGGTTCGTGGGTAGGACGTCAGGCCTATGTGGATTGCTGAGTGGGTGAGTCCGAGATGGCGGAGTCCAAGGACGAGTTTTGAGACATCGTCACCTGCCAGACCTTAGGAATCAACGAAAGCGATAATAGTCCGCTCACTCAAGAAAGCACTAGGTATGGTGCGAATGACAATGATTACATCTAATGCGATCAAGGGATTAAATGCAGACAAACTAAGCCAAACGCAGAAGAAGCCGAAGCACGAGGAGATGAGCAGAGGTGTGAGAGACAATGAAGCCGTGTAGTACGATCCATGGATCGTCGAGACTGGGTGCGTTGTACGGAGGGTTGTGGATGGGATGCGAATGCGCTAAGACATGCGAAAACTGAGTCTCGAATGACTACAAGGTAAGGCTTAAATCTTTCAAGGAGTCAGTGTTATTCAGGTGGAGGACGAGGCATACTCACCAAGCTGAGCTCCAGTGTCCAGACACGTCGTGCCCACAGTTTGACGATCTTGGGGTCTACTGTTGTCCCCAAGTCAACTTCGATGCCGTCCCACCAGCACTTCCGCTGTTCACAATCACGTAAGATACTTCAAACGCGAGGAGAGAGGGGTTCTTACAGCCGGTTTACGCCAGAAGAGCAACAGCTTTTGCGCAGTGGTCATCTGCGTTTGATCGACTACTACTCCAGATGGGTTCGCCTCCGTAGGGGAATCGTGGGTGATACCAGTCTTAAGATGGACAAGCGCGATAGAGGAGATGCAGCAGCGGTTGGGCTCGACGGCTCGGAAACCCCAAGTATCTTCTCGATCGAAGCCGCTACAAAGAAATTAGCGCAGACACAAACGAGGTTGACTGGAGGCGGACTGCATACCTTACACACAACATATCAATCAAGTGCTGTTCTGCCATATTGTTCTCTTTGTTCACATTTCGTTGCAACGCTGTGAAAATATTCCTCTTCTCAAGAAGCCGGTCGCCGCATTCGCGCTTAAGGTCGTTCAGCTCGTCGTTCGGGGTGCCGTCCTTGTCGGTGCCAGCCGTGGAGCCTTTAGGAGGGATAGCGAAATATTCCAATTCCTCACGGAGGACAATAATAGCCTGTTTGGAGAGCAGGGGGTTCTGCTGGGCGAGAATGGGGTCGTTGAGAGAATCGATGTATTGCTGCTGCAACTGGAAGAGGCCATTTTGCTGGTCTTGGGTGCCATAAAAGTACTCTCCCGACTTTTTGAAAAACTCGAGGACATAGTGGAAGCACTGTGGGTCAAACTTGACGAGGGGAGTGAGCAAGACGACTCGCCGAAGCCTCAGTGACGCGACGTACATCCACACCGTAGACTTCTTCGTCCTCTTCGTTCTCCGTTGGGTCGAGGAGAGCACTATTACGACTGAGGACAAGGCCGTTAGGGAACAGGCAGAGTAGGACGGATTCCGGGAGATTCATGATGGTTTCACGGTCAACGGAAAAGCGTTGGCCTCGGAGATCGAGAAGAAGACGAGAGACGAGGTGTGGCTGCAGCCCGACATGCTGAATGGGGGTCTGCGAGACCTGTGTGATGGGACTCGACGAAGTGGCCATCCTGAAACACGGACAACGGCCGAGCTACGCTAGATTGAGGTCGTCAAGGACGTATGAGACGACTGGGAAAGTATCCTGGGAGGTACTGGGAACAGCCGGGCGGGACTGAGGACAGAAGCAGACCCAAACACTTGACCACATGCAGACACGAGGCAGACATCCCTTCACAGTCGGGCGGTGGATGTTGAGCTAGATGCGGATAAATACACAAATATACGTGTTAGTAAATGGTACACTAAAAATATTTACTGTAATTTTATTAGCCGCTCGCATAGATTTTGTATTGGACCCTGCATCGGAATCCGTCGACCTCCAAGCGTGGCAAAAGGAATACTGGAGGTTCCATATGCCCTATGTTTCCAAGTGAATATAAGCTTGTCTTCTCTCCCGTGTGTCACTGTGTCCCGTTCGATCCCTGGCGACTTTCCCATGGAACACGAGTGGAAGCATCAAAACCTACAACTTGGACACTACCAGTTCGCCCCTTGCTGAAATTAGCCCGTATCACGAAAATTCGCTTATTTTCCCGCCTCAAGGATTTACAACATGTAACGATAACCCGTATTCGACCAGTACACAAACCTAGGACCGGTACCGTACTTGTTTCGGGCCGTTTCGGAGGCGTCGCTGTCGGGGTCAGTCTCACCGTTTGTCCACGTAAGTCGAGTCGCTAATGACCCTCTAGTCGTATAGAATACCATGTATACTCGTTAGATGTGTTGGTATCTAGCCTGTGTACCTTGACCTGAGTGCGAGAGGGCCCTTTGGCCGTCTGGCTAAATCTGAAATCCCTTTTGTTCTCCCACCACGACCGCGCCCTCCAGCGCCGGATTCCGGAAATTCGATGGACAATAATCATTACTGGCAGTATCAACAAGCGAGCTATTATCAGGACCAGTCCTACCAGCAGCCTTTCCAGTGGCCACCTCAACCACCGAACCAACCTTATCCCCAGCCACAGCCACAGCCAATCCCACAACAACCAATCCTCCAGTATCCCCAGGTTGTACCAGACAATATTTATCCGCAACCAGATCCTATGACCGTCACCCGCAGGGCGTCCAGAGCCCACGACGCTACAATAGACGTCTCTCACGCACCCGTTCCCGACCCATACGCCCATCAACAACAGCCAGGCATCCAGCAAGTTAACCCACGTGGCAGAGCGACCAGGGCACCTCCTAACTACAGCGCCGAGCAACTTTCCCAGCCGGCGCAGCCAGTGCCCCCGCCGACCACGCGAAGAAGTGGCCGAAGAAAGGCTCACGCAGATATGCCTGACGCTGACTACGACGAATTTGCAGAGTATACTTCTCAGCAAGCCACGACGTCTCAACGGACGCGCCGGGCGACCCGCAATACCTCTGTAAATTACGCCGAGGGATTTAATGCTGCTGAGCCCGCCGGCGACGGAAATGCTGGATACAATGGTGATGACGGAGGGTATCCTGATCCCTCTGCTCTAGTTGGTATAGGGGGTGGCGCCTCAGCCGCCCCCAACAGCAATGTCAAGGAGGAAGAACCGGGCTCTAAGCCTGTTGCAAACGACGACGACGACGAAGAGGAAACGGCTCTCACCACTCGTGGTCGCCGTATCGTCAGGAAGAAGCTAGTCGAATCCTCAGACGATGAGGCCCCGGTGCAGAAGAAGCCCTCCCGCATTATGCGCAAAGGCGACGACGACTTTATCGCGGACGACGATGAAGAAGAGGCCGATATCGTTGATTTTGGCGATGATGATTATGACGGAACGGCTCCTTCGACCCGCCGGAAGCGTCAAATGATATTAGAAGCGAAAGCGCTGGAAGCGCGCGAAAAGGCCCAGGCCGAGCGCACTCGTCAGAGAAATAGTGGGCGTCCTACGCGTAACTCGCGCAAGAATTTTGACGATTCCTACCACGACGACGGTGGAGGCAATTATTCTGACGACTCTGTGCGCCCTACCACGCCTGAGCTGTACGACGACTCGGAGGAGGATATTCTCCAGCAGGGGAAGAATTACCGACTCCGCCAGCGCAAGCAGATCGAATATAACGAGATTGCGCAATTTGACAAGATGGAGCAGCAGGGCATAGCCAAGAGCAAGCCGAAGAAGAAAAACTGGAGTCTGTCTGGAGCTGAATATGAGAAGATATTCGGACCACTCAAGGGAGCCCATTCGGACACTGAGAGCGAGAAAGGAAGGACACCCAAAAAGATCGGGGCTACCAGTAGTAAGCCCGGCGGTGTATTCGCTGGTGGTGCTGGGATACCGCTTGAGCTTGCTGGAACACCTTCGAATTTGGGTCGAGTTGGCGATGCTTGTGCGCGATTTATTTCGAGGAATGTCCAGAAATTCCGCTGACTTCACGCTCTAGCTCTTGCGGATGCCGATCCACTTGGAGTGAATACTAATATCTCGTTTGACGATGTCGGTGGCCTTGAAGACCGTGAGTCCGAGGCGTACTTTTTCTCAGTGTTTGCTCATGGGTTCCATAGATATCTCGAAGCTCAAGGAAATGACCCTTCTCCCACTCCTCTACCCCGACATGTTCCAGAAGATGGGTGTCACTCCTCCTCGGGGTGTACTCTTCCACGGTCCGCCAGGAACAGGTAAAACTCTCGTCGCCCGAGCACTTGCCGCCAGCTGTCGCAGTGAAGGTCGTAGTATATGTGAGCGACATCCTTACCCACTTTCCACTGTACCTCAAGTCTAGTGTCCTTTAGCTTTCTTCATGCGTAAGGGTGCCGATTGTTTGTCCAAATGGGTTGGCGAGGCCGAGCGTCAACTCCGTCTCCTCTTCGAAGAGGCGAAGAAAGTCCAGCCCAGTATCATCTTCTTTGATGAAATTGATGGCTTAGCACCTGTGCGAAGTTCAAAGCAGGACCAGATCCATGCAAGTATCGTCTCGACGCTGCTTGCTTTGATGGATGGCATGGATGGAAGAGGGCAGGTCATTGTCATTGGTAAGCAATAGCTGTTATTATGGGTCAGGTTTGGATATCAAACAAAACTTACCAGGCGCGACCAACCGGCCCGATGCTATCGACCCCGCTCTCCGTCGACCTGGTCGTTTCGACCGAGAGTTCTATTTCCCTCTCCCGAATTTTAATGCGCGGCTGAAGATCCTAAAGATAATGACAAAGCAATGGGATAACTGGGTCGGACCTGAAGGCGATGAGGCTCGCCTCAAACTCGCCAAGTTGACCAAGGGATACGGTGGTGCCGATCTTAAGGTTCGCATTTGTTGTTATAGCTCGGGTTCCACGTTCTGACCATTGTGACCGTTAGGCCCTTTGTACGGAGGCCGCCCTCAACGCCATCCAGAGACAATACCCGCAAATCTACCAATCCAGCGACCGTCTCCTTCTCGACCATAGCAAAATCGCCGTCCAAGCCCGTGACTTTATGGTCTCAGTCAAGGAGATCGTGCCCTCGTCTCAGCGGTCGACTGGTTCGTTTGCCAACCCTTTGCCTGCCCAGCTAGCCCCTTTGCTTGAGCAACCACTGGAGCATGTGAAAGGGGTCCTTGACAACGTGCTACCAAAGATCAAGAAGAGGACCGCGCTGGAGGAGGCACAATGGGAGGAGGACGCTGACGGTGAGGCAGCTGCCTTCGATCGAGAAATGTTGCTTCAAGGTATGCAGTTTCATTCACGACGCTCATATTGTCGCTCATGTCCGTTTAGCTCTCGAAACGCAACGAGTCAATCGCCCTCGATTGTTGCTCTATGGGCCACCAGGTACGGGCCAGAGGATTGTCGGTGCGGCTGCGCTGCACTACCTCGAAGGTTTCCATATCCAGAGTTTCGATCTCAGCACCTTGATTGGTGACTCGGGGAGAACGGTCGAAGCCGCCATCGTTCAACTCTTCGTAGAGGCCAAGCGGCATGCCCCCTCGGTAATCTACATCCCATCCCTCGCAGCCTGGTGTTCTGCGCTCCCTGAAACCGCACGAACCCTCGTTGCCGACTCACTCGAGTCGCTGGACCCGACGGAGCCCATTCTACTTTTCGCTGTTCATAGCGGTACCTTCAAACAACTCCCACGCGACGTCCGCAAATGGTTTGGCAAGCTAGATATAAACCGGGTTGCCTTGTCTCCCCCGGATGAGGCGAAACGCACCGCATTTTTCCAGAGTATTATTGCCTACGTTCAGAAACCTCCGAACCATTTCCCCGACGCAGTCAGACGCAGGCGTCGTATCCTTGAGGTTCTTCCCATCGCCCCGCCCTTGCCTCCACGTCAGTTAACCGCAGCAGAAAGAGCCGAGCAACAACGACAAGATAATTTACTTCTCAATCGCTTGAAGAGCCATCTGAACAACATCTACCAGGTGCTCGTGCGGAAGGAGAAGAGCTTCACCAAGGCAAGAGTCGAGCAGATGTTTCAGTGCGTTCGTGGCGAGGACGGGAAGTTGTATGGTGCTCCAAGACGCGAACTTGTGACCGAACCTGCTGTGACTCCTGGTGCTCAAGGGTCAGTCGACCCGAACGCTGACCCGCTCAACATTGGTCCAAATGGAGCACCAGCGGATGATCAAGGGGAAAAATACGAGATATATCGGAACGAGCTTGCGGACATCGACATGCCTCGCATTAGCGGAGGGATATGGGAAGGCCGCTTCTTAACGTCCCATGAGTTCCTGAGGGCCATCGAGTTGGTGCACGAGAATGCCACTAAGGAGCGCAATACGGCCGGGGAACAATCAGAAACCTGGTTCCAGAAAGCAAGTCGGGTTTATACGCTAGCTACACAAGAGGTCTCTCAAACAGACCCTGCGTTCGACCACGAGTGTCAGAGGATAGCGCAGAGAATTTACAAGGAGAGAGCTGCAGCAAAGAAGGCCGGGGAGGAGAAGGAGAAGGAGAAGGAGCAGGATGCGATTCTTGCACTCGCCGTGGAGAGCGCTCCGGCTCCTTCTGCCTCGGACGATATCACAATGGCCAACGGAACTGACGAGGGATCAGTCGGAGGTTCTATGTCTCGCAAGCGGACAAGAGAAGATGAAGAGATGTCGGATGGCGGTTCAGATCGACCATCGAAGCGGTTCAAGGGCGGGGAGACCAACGGTACAGAGGAAACCAAGACAGTCCGTTTCAATAGCGTCCCTGAGGTCGTTGAGCCCCCTGCTATCATGGTGAACGGCAAGGACCCTGACCAAGAAATGGCTGACGACGACGGGGTGCCTACCTCTCCTTCTCCAATTCGTCGTTCCACTACACGGGCGACTGACCTGCTCGCCTCCAACCACGGACCGATGTATGACCCTGCCTTAGGCACACCCGCAGAGCACGCCTCCTCTACTGCTGTTCCGAATGTGCCCCTGGAACGCGCCTTACTTGCCCTGCAATCAACCGAAGGTGGCATAGCTCGTGCACCACAGGGTCTTACTCAGCACCTCATAGCTACCCGCACACCGAGCCCGGCTCCCGTAACGCCACCAGAGTTCCTACTCGCACCCGAACTCATTGACGAGTTGAAGTCCAAACTTGTCGCCAAGACCGCGATGCTTGATGTGGAACAGTTAGAACAACTGCGTGCGGCTTGTTTGGACACTGTTTGGCGTTGCCGGTCTGACTGGAACCGCGAGGGTATGGTGCACGCACTGCTAGAGCGTATGGATAAATATCTGGAGGAAATCGGAGAAGAAAGTGATTCTGACGAAGAATGATCATAATTTGAGCTGAAGTGATTCCTATGTATAATAGAGCTATGTGCTTTGAGTTTGAGTCTTTGAAGCTAATCCCTGTTTGGACTTGACGACGTTGCTTGACCGAAGTCACATGATACTGCGGATAGCAAACCGCTCGATATGTGTCTTCTGTCGTTACTCTACTCAAGGTCAGAGGTCGCTCTCGGTGGCCACCGAAGGACGGGCTGGCGGTAGGCCGAAGGGTTCTTTAAACGAGAAAAAATTGGTGGCAGCGACTGCGAAGGATACAACACCAACCACTAAACAAGTGTGACAGAGTGCCTGATTTCAAGTCGTATGCTGACAACGGCATTTTGGTACATTCCTTAGGTCGCTGAGTGCGGTGGAGAGCAACAGCAAGACGCGGAAGCCGAGCAAAAATCGCGTTTCCCTCTAGCCCCAAGCTTGCTCGAATCATTCCTAAAGCAAATAGACGCGTCACCGGGTGAACCAACCCTTGAGGATTTGTTAAACCTCAGACCTGAAATATCGGCATCTATAGAATCTGCGGAGTATGCACGCGCATACAAGTCAAGCCTTAGTCGTGTATCCCGTGCTTTTACGCATCAGCAAATGGTCCAATTGGCGAATCTATTGGGGATTGAGGTCTACCTCCCAGACAGAAGCCGACAACTCGCTGCTATTCTCCTTGAGAGATCATGGGGATGGAATATTCCTGCAGATAGCCGAAAGTCAAAGGAGAAGCCCCCGGAGTTCACAGCGCCCAGTGCGATGAATTCCCTCGTACCCTGAGTGCCCCCTAACTGACCGTCTTGTAGTTCCTTTGCGGTCAGACTTCCTTTTTCTTTTGATGGATCAAGGTGGGTTCCATAATCTCGTAGTAGACCCTCTCTCACTCGACCTTTAGATGGAAATGGTTTAGTGGACTTCACGGAACGTTTCAACGTACGCATTGACGGAATCGAGAGTGACCCGAAGTTGCAAGTGCGACTACGGGGGACTCGTGAGGCCATACAACAAGCTGCGCGATATCTGCAGGCGCGACAAAAGGTACCTTTCGTCGACATCCCTGGACGAAATTGGTTAATTCGAGTTCTTAGGATGTACTCGTTGCAACGTCCACAGTGGGCAGTACCGAATGGCTGCAGCCGCCAGTACTACAGAAACTTTCCGAAATCACTCATTCGTATGTCGAAGTAGTGAAACCTGGACAAGTACGTCATTCTCCCGTACAAAGCAATCTCCTGACGACGTACTAGATAAGAATTAGTAGCTGGACCAAGCAGAGCATAGGGGATGCTGAAAGGCTCATAAGGGTCGCAGGTAGTCAGGTACATCCCAGCCACGTTCTCCTTACCCATTCGAATAACCTTCAATTAGCAAGCTCATCAAAGTTCCATATCACTGTTTGCCCATGTTGAGCCCCAACCAGATGGCGAGGTGTTAGACCAAAAGCCTCGTTCCTACGCATTGTACCCTTTCCACTCGCCACGATTATTCCCTTGGATCATCGGGTCTAGACGAGCTTTTCGAATGCGACTCTTGGGCTCTTCATCACTTGACAGTGGTCAATGGCCAATTCGCTTGCGACAATCAGGCTCATTTCTCTCAACTGAGGGGTGGGTAATTGCCACCTATTTGATCATGTGCAAAGTCTCACAATCACTTTAGGGGATCGGTAGATATACGAAGAGTGTTAGAAGCAGAGCTTCCCTCCGCGAGCTCTGGCTGGAATTATCTTTGGACGGCCTCGTAAGTCCGTCCTGCCACAGCATTCATAAATTTGATGTGAGAAGGTTCGGGCACCTTTTAATGACTTCTTCGGCTCTCCAACGTGTGAGCTTGGTTCCACCGTTGCCTGGATGCTGGAAGACGGACCATTTCTTGGAGTGGTTACGGACCGCAAAGTGCCAAGTCACCTTCCTTCCGAGGTAAGTTACATACTACCATTCGATTTGTAAAGCTGAATCTCGACCGATTTCAGCCTCCCCGCTCCATTGTTGGTGGCACCTCCATCAAATGAACTGACCATTCATCGACTGTTGTACCGGACACTCCCTGGGGGATGCGAAGATCAGCGCAACACTCGGGAATCTCCTGGTGTTGAACCTGTCTTAATCATTGAGGCCGTTCTGGACGACAATGTCGTGACCGAGTCCAGCCGATTCGAAATAGTCCTAAATCCTGCACCAGGTAGTAATACGATTTGTCGGCACGGGCACGAGGCATCTGTGGAGATCTTCTGTCCTGATCGGTGAGTCGAATGAACGCATCCTGTGCGTCCCGTATTGACAGTGTGTAGGGCAATGGACATTAGGCTCACCTGCCAGGCCCTGAAAGACATTCAGGAAGACGAAGAACCGGATGAAATAGGTCCCTATCTCGACGGATTGGTGCAATAGTCGGTGCCCAGTCGCCCCTGAGCCTTTTCCCCAACTTATGTCTCTTTTCAGTCTCAACCACCAGAGCGATCAACAGCCTGACCCTCCCCTGACGATCACGTACCAAGGGCAGCGATACTTGTTGACGCATAGTACGAGCGTCCGGAAGAGCCAAGAAACCATTCGCGATACGGACCTTCAACAATGGCAAGGAGGTGCACTCCCTTGGCCGTTTGACGGCGTCATCGAAGCATCCACAGAGAGCGCTTTAGATCTGGAGAGCAAGGAGAAATCGACTTCCTGCACGGTGAGTCCGAGCGCACTCTTCAACGTCACAGAACCAGACGCCTTCACAGGTACATAGTGTCGATTGCCACACGGACGAAGGTTGGCAGCATTTCATCGAGTGTTGTGACCGACTTTCAGCCCCACATTTCTTGCCAATCACGCCAGGACAAGGCGTCCCTCACTTCTCAGCAGACTGAGTATTTAGAATTTCTATAGCAAGTCGCGAATTTATTCTACTTCAAATCTAGACAAACGAGAGGTAGTCTTGATGAGGCTCAAGGGGAGTGGGTATCTTCCACGACTCATCTGTCGCGCTCCATGGCTTCTTCCTCTGTGGACGAGCGGCCTTCGGGGCATTGTGGAATGTTGGTTCTGGGAGTGGCGCAGGTTCTCCTACCCTTCCAATGTCCTTCCAGCTGATTGTCTCTATCTTTTGGAGTAATTTCATCCCATCTTCTTGACCCTCAATGAATTCCGCCTCCGTCCACATCGTTCGCGCACCTACATCCCTTCTGAGCTCCTCAATGAACCTCCGTGTCTTCCCATCAACTGATACCTTGTTATTGCTCATTTCTTCCAAGGCATCATGCACGCCGCGAAGATCCCTGAAGCAGAGCCATCTCGCTTCAATAAGCTCGTTGTATGCTTCCGTTCCGCAACAAGTGACATAAGATGCGACCGAGAGGTTCTTTGCGTGATGGAAGAGCGCGAGCGAGATGTGAGGGTTGTTGAACTTGGTTCGGAAGGTCCGCATAAGGAGAGCAAGGAGATGGCGGTAGCAGCTCTGTGGTAGAACCTGCATTGGGGTACTGTTGGGCGGTGGAAGGGGAACTGGTGTGTTTATTGAAGCCTGTTCAACGTGCATTCTGTCTTCTTCTCGCATGGATCCGGGTACTGGCGCGGGGATGGGTACTTGTTCCTGGAATAAGACTCGCATAGTCCAGGACAATAGTTCTTGGTCACTTTCGCATAACGCGATTTCCTCCTGTTTAGCGTCTAGGATCTCGTCTTGGGTCTTCGTCCATCGCATTTTCTTCCTTGGACTAGACTTGAGCTTGGAAAAAATTGCCGACATGGTGTTCTCTGAAGATGGGTGAGTTCTTGAAGGGGTCATTGGAACCGGTAGCCGTTCAAAGTCTAGGTCCTCGAGCTCATCGTCCACCGAAGAACTCCCCCGCTGCCGGTGTGATTCCATTCGCGTCGCAGAATTGAAGATGAGATTGAACATGTCATCAAACGCGCTCATCTCCCGTTTTGTAAGTTGTTGACGACGTGCGGTTAAAGTCTGTGTGCTACTAGGACGCTGAAGGTGATATGATCGCGACGGACTGAGCTCTGTCAGCGCAATTGTATGCTAATTGAGTTTTCAATACTCACTAGACCTGTGCAGAACTCGATGAGTGGCGCGTCTGCAGAAACCCAGCATTCGAGGAACTCTGTCCGTCACTCGTGCTTGGAGCGTATGCGGTGAGTCCAGAAGCGCTCTGCGCTGACTGTGACCACGAGTAGTGTCGCTGACCAGGTACTGGTGAGCCAGAGACCGCTGCCGATATATGGCCAGCCAGAGGGGACGAAAACTCAGAGTGAATGGATGCGCCTATTGGGTGGTGCTGAGCTTCCTTCTGCGGTGCGGATTCAGCTTGTTTACCTGTTACATTTGTTGACAGGCAACGTCGTCTTTGACCAAGGTTGAATACGCATCGTTCTCGCCGGAGAGCTGAAGAAGACAGTCGGTGAAACGCTACAGCGGACGGACTAGTACGTACTTGATGCAGAAAGCTGGACGGAACGTCGTCGCTGTGCGGCCTTAGTGGCGTGTCCAGTGTGCTGCAGCATGAGTCGAAAATTCGCTTATTTGGACTTATTTGGATTTATTTGGTACAACATCGTGATCGGGTCAACGAATATAAAATGGGATACCAACAAATGTGTTTTCCATTTCTTATACAGTACATAAAAGATGCTTATGACCCCCCGTTTAGTCACAAAACTCTAGGCGTCTTGAGCGGCCAAAGCCCACATATACCAGACACCTATGGGTCATACTGAGTACAACACGTTTTTAATGGTATTAGTACTACTTGCCAATGGAGCGATACGGTTTCCACGGCTCCGTCAAAGCCTCCATTTCTTCAGGAGTCAAAAGTGCACCCCTGTCAGTCCATGGTCAGCCTCTAAAATAGAAGTGTTCGCGTGTTTCTCAACTTGATTTTCTTTTTCCCGTCCAATCTGGACTTCATCACGCCAACCGAAAGTCCACTCGGCAGCGGTGGAGGCTTCCATTCAGAGTGAGTGGGTTGCAGGACTCTGGAGATTGATGGAGTGAAAGGCACTGGCAGTCTATCAGATGCCCCTCCTTCCACTCTGGGGTCGACCACATTGGGTTCGAGTTGCACTTTTCGTGGCGTCTCAGCAGGGGCCACAATGCCCCTTTTCTTTGGAGTTTGCGTGACACCTTGAGGTGATTCCTCTTTGACTGTGTCCAAAGGCGGGAGTTGAGATTCCTCTTCAAGCTTCTCCTCCTTCGTTTCGATTTGCTTTTCCTTGTTCAACTTCACCTCGCCCTGAGGGTTAGTATTCTGCGATATGAACCAACGGAGGAGACCACGCTGTACTCCTAGGTCTCCTACCGGTAGGATGTTGGGTCGACGCAGAGAGAAAAGAGCAAACATATCAATCGTCCAGGGGCCAATCCCTCGGACTTTGATAAGGAACTCATGGAGTTCTTCATCCTGTGACATTATTAACGATCAGCAAAGACACGTGCTAGATTGAAACTCACTGATGCGTTCCAAATCTTGTCTGCATCCAAGCGGCCATCTGCAAAGTGCCCAGCAAGGTCTTGAACTTTTTATCGTAGTTAGTGATTCTCATTCCGTCACTTATTGGAGATTGCGTACTGTACTCTGCCTTACGTGTGCTCAGGCCAGCACTTCGTAAGGAGGTGAAATCCGCTTCTGCCACCTGGTGAGGAGTGGGAAACTTCTCAGGAGGTTTGTATTCTCTAGAGAGGTGGTTGAGAAACTGCCTCCAGATAACTCCTCGAGGAATTCTCACTCCGGCGGTGGGCACTTTTCCTCGAGAGAAGGATCGAACAACCGCATGAACTTCCAGTTGACTGATCTTGCCGCTTGCCATGCAATTTGTTGACCACTAAGCATGGTTCAGTGTCAAAGGAGATGAATCGATGCTGAGAATTCGAGGCAACTACGAATTACGGTGCGGCTCACATGATGGAAGTCGTCAATGTCCTAAGAAAACCGATAATTAATGCAAAGAACTACCTCTACATTTGAAAATACCGACCTGAACGGCTCGACGCGTTCTAGGTGCTCGAAGGGCTTGCACCCTAAACGTGA
>Ga0307513_10003565_pt1 | contig 21054 bp, 17 predicted proteins | sample 15_EM_MG_FD_202174 | JGI IMG/M metagenome (GOLD analysis project Ga0307513, IMG submission 202174) | Populus trichocarpa ectomycorrhiza microbial communities from riparian zone in the Pacific Northwest, United States - 15_EM | ecosystem: Host-associated > Plants > Roots > Unclassified | place...
CAAGTAACGCAAAGTCAGGACGCAACGTCGATCCGACGTTGCGTCCTGATTCGCGATTAGCGTTCCGGCGTCAGGTGCGTCAGACGCACGGAACGCACGGAACGCAAGGTATTATTTTTGCTGATGATATAAATGGTGTAAACTAGCTAATCCAGCCCCATGAGAAGCAGCATACATATTGGTATGTTTTGCGAGAAGGCTGACCTGCTCATAGAGAAAAAACAAAGAAACGAGTTTGTAAGGATCCACAGAGCCAGCTGCAGTACATATTGCTTGAGCTTTGTGAGATGGAAAGAGTCCCTGAAACGGAATATGCAATTGTGGGGCAGGAAGCGGTTTGATCTTCTCAATAGCGGAGAGTTTGTTGCTCATATCGGAGGGCTACTTTTTCTTTCTAGTTGCTGTCTCTGCCTTAGATTTGGCAGTACCCATCCTGCTTCCCTTCTGGCCACCTCTTTCATTCTCCCTTTCGGCCAGATCTCTTTCTTCTCCCTGACCTTCGACTCCGTCAGTCTTCTCAGCCCTTTCCCTCTCTAGGCCACACTCCAGATGCCCATTCTCCTTGCCTATTTCTCTTGTGCAACTTTCCCTCACTTCAGGAAAGTAGGTTTCTGTAACCCGTCGATGGAGTGGTCCAGTTTGTGATCTTGTGCAGGGCTTGGAAACCGCTGTTCGCCTTTGCTGAGCCATTTGTCCCAACGGTGGTTCTACAACTATGCACTTTCTGTCAGCCAATAGCCTTCCTTCAAGAACTCAGATAGTATTTTCTCTATTACCTTTTTTGTTTCACAATTGTGGCATATTTTTCTCAATAATAATCAATATTATAGCTACTCGTTCAACCTGCCTCAGCAAAACTTTCACCTTAGTTTACATTCAGATGATGTTGCAAACTGATTATTAAGCCCCTGTCTTAGACAGCACTATTGCGTGACTTAGTGGCTGCACTGAATTTCGTTGTTTCACCTCTCGAAGGGATACAGTTCCCTACAGTAGTCTATGGTCTGATTTCTGCGTGCGATACGGGCAAAAAACCCTCTCACTCAAACATTAATGCGAGCCAACCCTAATTTCACTCAGGGATGTGATTCAAGGCTAATCTGAAAGCTAATCAGCCTGCGAACCGGATCAGACGAGAACTTTCTAAGCATTTCCGACAATGATTGCGATAGCCCTAGCTTGTGAAACACTGTAACGTTATAAGATACCACCCCCGCTTTCTTCGGGCCCTAGAAATTTCCTCTTGCTCTGAGAGCTAGATTCCCATCGCACACGAACCCTCCCTATCTATCTCTTACAAAAAAGTAGTCCTGAGAACCGACCACAGTTCATGTCATCTGGACACCTGCAGATCGCTGGTAATATCAACTCGTTCAACAATATTGTCAACTTCGTTACAGAAACGGCCGGAGAGGAGCATGAAATTCTGAAGTGGCTATCCCCACTTGAACCACAGCAACGGCACCAAGGCGTGCGAACCGGCCGACTCGATGGCGTGGGAAACTGGGTGATCGAAACAATCGAATTCAGAAGATGGCGTGATGCGGAAGACGGCTGCACCCAGCCGGTGTTGTTCTGTTGCGGGAATCCTGGTGTGGGGAAGACTTATGTTAGGTAGGAGGCGTTCTTGCCCGGAAAAAGACAAGGCAGGTGTCACTGACGCCCAGCAAATAATAGTTCCTTAGTTATTGACAGTCTGTGTGATCAGGCTGGAGCAAATGACGCTGCCGTCGTTGGACTCTATTGCGATTTCCTTGCCCACCAGGAACAATCCACCTCCAACATGTTGGGTGCCATGCTCAAGCAACTTATCAGGAGAGGAGGAATCCCGGAGGATATACGGGAGGCCTTTCAGAGAGCAAAAGAAGAGTTAGGCGCCCGCGGCCTCCTTCATCCCGAAATGGTGGAAATTCTGAAGATGACTGTTGCATCGGCACCGCGGGTGTTTGTATGCATTGACGCTTTGGACGAAGCCACCCCGAAGCACAGAAGGGAGTTGCTTGAGTCGCTGCGGGAAGTCGTCCGAGTGTCACCAAATACGCGAGTATTTCTTACCGGGAGGCCCCATATCGAGGATGAAATCATGAAATCATTTAGCGGAACGGTCCGGATACGTCTCAGCCCTACTCCGCAGGATATTGAGAGTTATCTGGCGATGAGATTGGAAGGTGACACTGATCCCAAGGCAATGGATGATGAACTACGGGCAGATATTATGAGGATCATTCCGCCAAAGATCTCGGAAATGTGAGCAAGAGCATCATATACATTCCTAATACAAGCCTCGGTATGGTCCACTCACTGGTGTCTAGTTTCCTTCTCGTTTCTCTAAACATGGATGAAATACTAGGCGAGATTACTCTCGCCCGCAGAAGAAGGAAGCTTGATGAGATGACCAAAGGGGAGGGGCTTGGCGGTGCATACATGGCAACCTTGTCACGAATTAAGGCCCAGCAGGGAAGTAGGTCAAAACTTGGCATGGCCGTTCTAATGTGGGTATCACATGCGGAGCGGCCACTACGTGTCGATGAGTTATGTCACGCCCTGGGGGTAGAAGGGTCTACCGACCTCGATATTGGGAATATCCCTGCCATAGAAACACTGCTAGCCTGCTCCTTAGGGCTTGTCACGGTCGAGAAATCCTCGTCTACCGTCCGGCCTGTCCACCATACCCTGCATGAATACCTCTCCTATAACCCCAACTTGTTCTTTACGCCCCACTCAATAATCGCCGAGGTCTGTTTAACCTACCTCAATTTTCAACACGTGAAGAGCCTCCAGTCCTCTGGCTACTCATTCTCAGAAGCTCCCTCATTTGTTAAGTATGCTTCTTGTTACTGGGGCACACATGCTAGACGGGAAACCACAGAAAATGTCAAAACTCTTGCATTGAAGCTACTCAACGAATACTATAAACACATAGCCTCGAAAGTACTAGAAGAGCATGTGGGGGTCTACTGCCTTCATCCTGGGAATAGAATCTTGGAAGGATTTACAGGGCTTCATGTTGCCTCATACTTCGGGTGCTTGGAGATAACAAGTGCTTTATTGGAGATGAACAAATGGGATGTGCAGGCAAGTGATTTTGAAGGTGGCACACCACTCGCGTGGGCTGCAGAGAGGGGGCACAAGGGAGTCGTGGGGCTACTCTTGAGACAGAACCATATCGATCCCGATAAAGAGGATATGTGGGGCCAAACACCTCTCGCGCGGGCCGCAGCGAATGGGCACGGGGAGATCGTGAGGATGTTACTGGAGCAGAGGGACGTCAATCCCAACACGCTTGACATGTATGGCCGGGCACCGCTCTGGTGGGCTGCCAGCAATGGGGATGAAGAGACGGTGAGGACGCTGCTCGAAAGGCAAGTCACAGGTCTCAACGCAACTGACCCTAGATATGGTCGGACGCCGCTCCTGACGGCTGCTAGGAATGGTCATGAGGGGATTGTGAGGATGCTGCTAGAGCGGAACGGTGTCGATCCCGTCAAGGTGGACAATGGGAGCCAAACACCGCTCCTGTGGGCTGCCAGGGGGGGGCATGAGGGGGTCGTGAGAACACTTCTCGGGCGGACCGATGCAAATCCTGACCCGGTTGCCACCCGAACACTTCCCTGGATTGACGCCCACAATGAGGATGGAAGAGTTCTGAGAACACTTCTGCAGTGGAACGACGTAAATCCCGACAAAGCAGACGATTTGTATCACACGCCGCTCCTGTGGGCTGCTGAAAATGGGCATGAGGGGATCGCGAAGATGCTGCTAGAGCGGAAAGACGTTAATCCTGACACAGCTGACACTAAATACGGCCGCACACCGCTCTTGTTAGCCGCCAAAAATGGGCATGAGGAAATAGTGAGGAGGCTGCTGGAACGGGGCCAAGCCTATCCCAACGAACCAGATCGGCAGAGCCAAACACCGCTCTTGTGGGCGGCCAAGAATGGGCATGAGGGGGTTGTGAGGATATTACTCGAGCGGAGAGACCTCAATCCCGACAAAGCGGATGATTGGAACCAAACACCCCTCTTATGGGCTGCTAGGAAAGGGCATGAGGGTGTCGTGAGGACACTGCTCAAGCGGAAGGACGTCAGTCCCGACACAGCTGACAGAAGATATGGCAGAACACCTCTCCTGTTGGCTGCCAAAAATGGACGTACGGGGGTTGTAAGGATTCTGCTGGAACAAAACACAGTCAATCCCCATAAAACCGATCGCTGGAACCGAACACCGCTCTCGTGGGCTGCCGAGAACGGGTATGAGAGTGTCGTGAGGATGCTGCTCGAGCGGGAAGGCGTCAATCTCGACGCAGTCGACGCTGGCTATGGCCGAACACCGCTCATGTGGGCTGCAAACAATGGGCATGAGGGGGTCGTAAGGATACTCCTACAATGGGATGACATCACCCAAACTAAACGGGATGGGTTGGGCATCTTACCGTTCTCACCGGCTCTCCAGAATAGGCACAAGAGAATTTGCACGCCTGCTAATAGGAGTCGACAAATTTGACCCCCAAACATGTACCAAGCCAGCAGTCAATAGATTCCCTCTCCCCCGAACCGTCTGAGCTATCTATTTCCCCTTCCAAAAGGACCCGCCAGCTCTGTTGTCGAGGGATAAAACAGACACCTCAGTCTACTAGGCGTACTTTCCCAGCAGGGAAAAGGACATAGCGGAAGACAATACCGCTCTCCCCACAAACAGTTCTTTGCAGCTGGGTTAAAAATTTACTGCATGTGCCATCCCCCGGATCATTCGCGTGAATGTCTCACTATCATCCTAACATCTTTCCCATTCTCTTTTGCCTTATTCTTTGGCTTTCGCTCAACCAACTCTGTCTATCCCTCAGTACCTGTCTCCCGTTGGTGCGTTTATCTACTCCGTTCTCTCTATATGTGCGCCCTTTTTGATTTACCTTTTGACTCTCATTCCCATTGGGCTAAGCTATTCCATGTCTGTCGATGACTCACTTTCAGTTTACTTGTGTCGTTGCATGGTTTTGAACCAAACTGTATTGTATTATAAGAGGGGTGAATAGAATCTTCGTAGATAAAGGAAAAAATTTGATGAAGCACATGTTAGGCGGATGTGCTTGGTTTTGTTACGGGAGTGGGTAGGATGGTTCAGGAGATATGCAGACGGAATGGATAAGGAACGGATACGGGAGGATGTTCTATAAACGCCTCATCCGCCATGTTCTTTTCTTTGTTATCACGGGAGTGTACGGATGAATAGGGACATGTGGCAAACACAGAGATAGGTATGGGGATCCATAGGGGGATCAGGAAGTGGTATTATGTTTTACTTATACACCTGTTTTTATCGTTAGTTTTATTTTAGTTTTAGAGAGAGGAGAGATAAAAGCGAGAGCGAATGAACGGAGTATTACAGGCGGAAAACTTACGTTCCATATCCTTCCTCCAAAGTGCCTAAGTTCCAGGTGAAATCCCTTAGTCTAATGGCTACTTCCGTGCTACCCTCATTTCACTACATTGACAGCACACTCTCCATACATATGAGGGTGGGCGCTATAGAGGAATCTATTTCAGGAAAAACCGAGTACAGTGGCACCTCGCTATCCCGGATGGCGATTTTTGACAGATTTCATCCGGGACAACGGGGTATCCTGAATAATAGAGAGACTCAGAGGGTATTAAAATAAAGAACATTTGGACTTAGTAGGTATGATATTACGGGAGTCAAATGAACAAAAGGTAGCTTATTGGTACTAATGACTAGAGGTATTGTCGGTAGTCTGCTACATTATCCTAGTAGTCTACCATATATCAACCTGGCTTCCTTCCAGTTCTCTACTGTTCTTCATATCCTTTGGTATAGCATCTCCTCAAGCCTCCCTCTTTTATTTTTTATTATTATTATTTTCACAGCCTGGATTTCTGGCCCTGTGTTCTCTCCCCTTTTGGCATAGTTTTTCTTGCAGTTACAGAGGAATCCTGCTCAGTAGATGGACTTTCTATGCGAACTAGGGTGGCATTCCCAATAATACCATACGAACCCGAAACCTCTAATCTCCAGTTCAAAGGGATAAATTGTATGACCACCCAGAGAGGTCAGAGATTTTGTCCGGCTCAGCGGGGTATCCGGTTCAATGCGATCCGTGATAACGAGGTGCGACTGTACAGTACAGATACTGGCCGTGGTTTCCTGTGGCTTCACCTCCTTGCCTGCGGCCTAAAATATAAATTTAAGCTACTAGCCATAGGTACAGTTGCGCCCCGTTGTCCTAGATGGTCAAAATCGGGAGTTAGCCCTCCGAGGCAATGAAACATCCGGGAGAGTGAAATAGCTGATAAAAATAGTGTTTGAAAAAACTGAAAAGCGAGTGATAATTGTGTAGGTATCATATGACTTCCAGCTATTCCATATAAGGTTGGGATGAGGGTAAAGGGAAAATAAAAGACTAGAGAGAAGATAGAACAGAGAAAATATAAGGAAACCTCACAATACCGAACTCGAATAGAAGGATTTCATCTCAAACGATCAAGTCAAATTACGGACTCAGAGACCGCCCGGCATGCAACCATCAAGCCTTGCCTAAGGAAGCAAAAAGTGGAAAACACCACAGAAGCTTGGCATAACACAGCCGCAGAAATATGAGCCTTGTTGCCTACTCGGTGGACCACAGGCGGTATTATATCAATAGTCCCTTTGGGCAGCTGTGATGTGATATTTGAGGCTAGGATTAGGAGAAGATCCAGGACACTGAATATACTTTCTGTGTGAACAGGGGTTAGAGATATCTAGATCTGCATCCGGTCCAAAAACCCCAAAAAACCAGGACAGTGAGGTGTATTTCTATGTAACTAGCACAAATCTTGAGAAATCGTCCGCGACAACGAAGGATCCGGGAAAGTGATGTCCGGGAAAACGGGGTGCGACTGTGTTGTTTTGCCTTCTTGCAATGCCACAAACCTATTGACATAGTGAATTTCGCCTCCGCATTTTTTTTAAAACACAACATAGGACGAGAAGAGTGCAATGCTGGTAAATTGAATTTTTCACTTAAGGGTTTGGATGGCTGCGAGGCTCGGCTTTTTTGTACTGTACTAATATCTGAGGCGGCTCGGGAGGTAAGGTAGTAGGCGAGATTGTGTCTCGCTAAAATTGCGAATGATGATTAAACCCATCGCACACTTGTGCAACGCCAGAGCCGCATCAGATACCCCTCTTTCTTTGAATCTTAGATCCTCTCGAGTTCTGAGGGAAGCTATATTCTCACTGCACACGATCAATCTCCAACTCCCGCAAGAAAAAGTATTCAGATGACCGTTTATAGCGCAGATGTCGTCCAGCAGATCACCAGTAATATCAACTCGTTCAACAATATTGTCAACTTCACCACCGAAATAGATACTGAGGGGCGCGAAATTCTACAGTGGCTATCACCACTAGAACCACAGATACGGCACCAAGATGTGCGAACCGGCCGACTCGATGGCGTAGGAAACTGGGTGCTAGAGGCTAGCGAGTTTAGAAAATGGAGAGATGCGGAAGATGGTTATGTTGAGCCAGTGTTATTCTGTTACGGGAGTCCGGGTGTGGGGAAAACTTATGTCAGGTAGGGAGTCCTCTGGAGCCAGATAACGCCGATGTCGCTGACGACCAGCAAATAACAGTTCCCTGGTTATTGATAGTCTGTGCGATCAGGCTGCAGGGAAAGACATTGCCGTCGTAGAGCTATACTGCGATTTTCTTGCGCAACAGGAACAATCTACGGCAAATATGTTGGGCGCCATCCTCAAGCAACTGGCCAGCAGAGGAGGAATCCCCGAGCATACGCGTGAAGCCTTTCGGAAGGCCAAAAAAGAGTTCGGCGGCCGGAGTCTCCGACTCCAAGACATGGTAAATATGCTAAAGAAAACTATTGCGTCGCAATCGCGGCTGTTTATATGCATCGATGCATTAGACGAATGCACTCCGAAGCATCGACGGGAGCTCATTGAGTCACTGCGAGAAATTGTTCGGGTATCCCCAAGCGCACGAGTATTCCTTACCGGGAGGCCCCATATCGGCGACGAGATCGTGAGATGTTTTAGCAAGACACTCCGGATACTTCTTTGTCCTACCCAGGGCGATATTAAGAGTTATCTGGAGGTGAGGCTAGATGGTGACACTGACCCCCATGCAATGAGCCGCGAATTGCGAGCAGATATTATGAGAATTATCCCCGAGAAGTTCTCAGAAATGTAAGAAAGAATGTTAATACATTCCTATTATAAGTCGCGGGTGTGATTCACTAACACTGGCGCCTAGTTTCCTTCTCGTTTCTCTAAACATGGATGCAATCCTGGGTGAGATTACTCTCACTCGGAGAAGAAGGAAGCTTGAAGAGATGATTAAAGGGGACAGTCTAGGAGATGCTTACGGGGCAACCCTATCACGAGTGAAGGCTCAGCCCGGAAATAGATCCAAACTCGGCATGGGAGTTCTAATGTGGGTATCGCATGCGGAGCGGCCATTACATGTCAACGAATTATGCCACGCCTTGGGGGTAGAAGAGGGGTCAATTGACTTAGATATTCGGAATATTCCTGCAATAGAAACACTGCTAGCATGCTCACAGGGACTCGTCACGGTCGAGAAGGCCTCGTCTACCGTCCAGCTTGTCCACTATACTCTACAAGAATACCTCTCCCATAACCCCAATTTATTCTCTAACCCCCACTCCATCATTGCCGAGGTTTGTTTAACTTACCTAAATTTTCCGCGCGTGAGGAGTTTTTCGCCTACCCTTCGTTCCATCCCAGCAACAGCCCCTTTTGCCGAATACGCTTCTTGCTACTGGGGCATACATGCTAGATGGGAAACCAGTGAAAGAGTGAAAACTCTTGCGTTGAAGCTACTCGATGGATACGGTAAGCACATATCTTCGAAAGTGCTGTTATTGTATGGTGTGGCAGCTGAGGAGCAGCCATTTAGTGGAGATGGCACCCCTACCGGATTTACAGGACTTCACGGTGCCGCATACCTCGGTTGCGTGGAGATAATAGTTGCTTTATTGGAGACGAGCAAAGGGGATGTGCATGCAACTGATTTGGGCGGTAACACAGCTCTTGCCTGGGCTGCTAAGAGGGGGGATGAGGGGGCCCTAAAGGTACTGCTGGGACGGCGCGACATCAACCCCGGCGAGCCTGACGGGTGGTGCCGAACGCCGCTCTGGCACGCAGCCACGAACGGGCACGAGGGGGTCATTAGGATACTCCTGGAAAGGAGTGACGTCAACCCCGACAAAGCGGATAACTGGAGCCGAACACCGCTCTCCATGCTGCTATGAATGGGCATGAGCGAGTGGTGAAGATACTACTGGAGCGGGACGACGTCAAAAAAAAACCATAATAACTGACCTAAATATGCCAGACGCCGCTCTCCTGGGCCGCCCAGTGTGGACATTGGGGGGGGTTGTGAGAACACTACCGGAACGGGGATGGGGAGGTTGTGAAGTCGTTGCTTCGGTGGGACGACGTCATCCCCAACAGACCACAGCCGTGGAACCGAACACGGTTCAGACCGGCTGCCAAGAATGGGCATGAGAGCGTCACCAGGATATTGCCGGAGCGGGGCGACACCAATCCCGACGCGATGATAATAGCTAAATACCGCTCTGGATGTGTTGCTAAGAATGGCATGGCGGGGTGAGATGGATGTTGTAGGAACGGAGAGATGTCAATCCCAACAATCTTGACATCGAATTGTCGAGCACCGCTCCTGTGAGCCGCCGGGGGTGGGCACCGGGGGCGGTGATACGCTTCTCGAACGACGCTAATCCGGACAAAGAGGATAAGCTGGGCCGGGGGCCGCTCGCGCAGGGGGGCCCAGGGAGTGAGCATGGGGAGCTGAGCAAGCCGACGAATTCGATCCCCAAACATCCACCAACCCTACAGTTAACAGATCTTTCCCCAGCCGAGTGCTTCAAGCCATCTAAATCTCCTTCCAAAAGCACGCGCAGACTCTGACCTCCAAGGACCAGACCCCTCCCTTCCCTCTTCACCCGCAGGTTACCTCCAGGAAAACAAGCTCGACAAAACAAAATTCCAAAACTGCCCCTAACAGTTCCCTACACGCTGCCCGACAAGTTCCTACAAGTGTAAACCCTTCGAGCCACTCGCCCGGAATGCCTCATTATCTCCTTGGCTCCCTTAAACTGCCCCTCCCTCCTCCAAGACCCTATCCCCACACTTTCTACCTTCTCTTTACCTAATTTTCTCTATATCCGTGCACCGTTTGTGCATTTCTATACTCCCTTATCTCTTTCTATACACCCTCTTGGTTTGCCTCCTTTTTCTCGTTTCCACTAGCCTAACATACGCCATATCTGTCTATGATTGCCCTTGTATTTACTCGGATTCTCGCATAACATAGATAGCAACCATACCGTGTTATCGATCGGTGAATGGGAGCTTGATAGATATAGACAGCTGCCATCTTAGATATGCACAGAATACACGTGAGAGAAAGTTCACTGTAGCAATCAGCCGAGAAGAATCTATAGTGCATGATTAATAGAGCTTTGTTCGCCACCTGTACTTAGCCACTCACCTCCGGTAATTACTAGATGGCGAAACAAACTCCTCTCGTTCCTGGTACCAGAGCCGTCATAGCATTTTGTTCACCATATCTCGTTTTGAACACCATAATGAACATATAGTAGCTGCGCTACCAAATCCACCCCACTCCCGCTTAATCTCCCGCTCAGGCTCCATAAGTCTCTACTACTCTGGGAGATGTGTAGAACCGTCTATATATTGGAAGCGCAACAGAAGGTGGACCCTAACATCGGGGAAAGATGTTGAGGGGCCTCTAAAAGCTATCCTGCTATCGGAACTAGTGTACCGGCGGGGGCGTTAGAGTAGGATACCGTGATTCCATATGGATCTGGGGTAGCCCACTTATGGAGATTGGGGGATGGCTGTCCGAAGGACTTTAACAGAAGGCATTGGGAGCTTACAAAGAGTATTTTGTTCAGGAAGGAGCTAGGGAGGAGCCAAGTTGGACCTATTAGAAACAGTGAGATGCTGCTCGGCATGCTCCCATGATGGTCGCTTTATTGTTTAGATACTGTAGTTTCTAGGAACACGCTTTGGCCTTGGGAATGCTGTGTCTTTCGGGAAAGCATTTAGGCTGCAGGAATGCGCTTGGGTTTTGGTCTATGCATCTGCCGGAACGCAAGCCGGAATGCTGTAAGAGTCGGAAGCTAGGACTTTGGATAGTACCCGGAGACTGTGAGCAGCCGGAGTCTTTGTCTTTCCTTTGCTAGCATGACTATGGAAAAGGGAAAGAGGGACATACAGACTATAATGGATATGTGTGGGGGTCGGTGGAAGGATAGGATAATTTTTTATAGTTTTAAATATACTCCTGTCTTTACCGCTAGTTAGTGGATGTAGCGTGTATGAGAGTGTTTCGAACGAGAAGAACTTCCCCACTTCTGAGTTGTGCAATGGTGTGTTCATTGTGTGAACCTTTGGCGTTTGGTTTGGCTGTCGTCCCCGCCGATCAGTTGATCTGTTCGGAATGATACAGGATTCGAATCTGCACTCCTGGGCAATCCGTGCTCCCGGAAATCTATAATGGTGTTTTCTCCCCTTCACTCGTTGTCATGTGCAGCACTCTCGTGAAGGCCTAAGGATCCATTAAGAGCCACAGGGCTTTATACACTCTGTAAAAGTACCTTTAGAGCTCGGTGGGGAGCGAGTGATGGGCTGTGATGGGCTGTGATGGGCCTCAGAGTCAGGTGATCATAATGGAATGAGAAATTTTGGTCGGTTGAGTCGAGCATACTTGAGGACTCAAGTCCGGCAAGCGATTTCCACTGATTTCCGGCACTGATTTACTACAGTAGGTATCCATATGTTAATCTCAACTTTAATCTTCAAGTGTATATTATATTACACACCTGTACTGAAGGTGACGAATCCCTAGAGCCCTAAAAATCTGCTAACAGCAAACCCCTATAGAAAAATTCCGCCGTTCTTGAGTAATCGGCTTCCTTTGGGTGAGGGTTGTATTCGTTTGGCGTAGGGTTCTGAACTTCTTTTACCGGAACTACAAAATTATCTAATTTGTCTAGATCCTTAACCTTTCCCTTGCCCCCTGGATTAATCTGCCATAGAGTAGGCTCTTTGTATATCCAAATACCATTATAAAAGATCCCATAAAATAAAAGATATCTTTTTCCCGCTTTCGCACAAGTGGGTAAGTTATGAGAGATCATCAAAATGTTGGGTTGTGTGGGCCTATTGTTGGAAACTGTAGTTATGGGTGCGCTCTCCTCTTATCTGTTGCTGTGGTTGCGAGTGATACCTCGTGACCACTTACGTCACCCCCCCTGTCCCCTCTCAAATCCTCGCCCCTCTTCTCTCTTCCTTCTTGTTTCTTCTCTTCTTCTTTTTCCCTCTTAATTGTCCTCTTGTTCAATAAGTAAAATAAGTCTTTTGCTTTCTCCGGTGACCACTTTCCCTTTGAACCTGTGGAACTACTCGCTTCCCCTCTTTCGCACCCGATAGCTCTCAACACTTATCGTATGTGAAGTGAGATGTTCGCTGTATTCCAGTCTTACAAGAGAGACTATTTAAGGAGAAACACCCGTGCCAAGCCCACTCCCGCACAACCAATGATAGACCTAATCGCAAACGTAGACAGGCCCTAGACTAACCCATAGACATGACCTAAGTAGGTAGCCATATCTCAACATATCGTAGAGCTAACAGTGCTAACACGAAAATACAATTTTCGATAAGGTTCGATTGCCTTCGGCCCAGGAGTACTAGTACAGTATAGTGCTTGGAAATAATAATGCTATACCTGCCTGGTAGCTATTTTACTGCTAGTTGCGACGAAAACAAAAATTTATTACGGTATGCTGCTAAGGGATAAGCAGAACGGTGCTACGGGAGGCCGACCGTGTACGGTGTGGAGAGGGGCGTTTTTCTTGATAAGAGCTATAGGAAAAACAAGGGGCCTAAATACGCGGCGAGCACATGATCATGCCCCCAATATACTCGAGTACATGCCATTTTCATAAGTATCCAGATGCCTTGGCATCAAGGTTGGAGAATTCAGGTGGAAAGTTAGACATCTTGGCGCCAAGGCATCCGGATACTTATGAATATGGCAAGTATCATACATACAACATCCCATGGTCGTAATCCATGACAATCCTCGTGTCCGATAGTGCCGGGGTAAAACATCTCATTATTAGTAGAAAAAGGTCATCCCCGGCAGCCTGTCAAACGGCACCCCAGAGCGCAATCACAGGTGTAACAACGACCCACCAGGACGCAACCCGGACGAAATAGAAAAGAAAGAGAAGAAAATACTTCCAGGAAAAATCTGGTGTTTTTCTCTCTTGTTTTTTCCAGTCTCCAGGTGAATATAGTACTGAAAACAAAATAACCGGGCAAGTGTATCTACTCTGCGGAATGAAAGAGGTACGGGCAAACAACTGTCACTACCAAGAATTCTCAACTAGAAAGGAAAACCACACAAGTCAGGATCAATTCAAATCCGCTAAGCTACAGCTTCGCAAACATCTTATCCAGAGCCAACCCGGAAACGCCACAAAAGAGAGAAATCCCACCGCAAGAAAGCCCAACCTTATAGGTTGTCCGACTAAATAGGTACAGGACAAAATTTCCTTCCTCAATCCCTAGTCCAACAGTTCCTCTGTTGTGCTGTGTTCCCTCGTCGCGATGGTCGCCGTGGTGTGGGGGGAAGTGCGAGAGAGTGCAAGAGAAGTCAAAAGATCGTACTCGAGTATAGTGTTAGAAGCGATAAACGTGCACCAAGATCTCAACGCATGCAAATACAAATGACCCTATAAATGTTGCAAAATTTATTATGAAAAAACCACGACCACGTAGGCCAAACCAAGCACTAGAAGCTAGTGGTTTTTTTATGAAGATAAAAACTGATTCCCATACCTCGTTTAGCAATTAGTCGGCATGAAATTTGGTGTGCAACATGGCAACGGTGAAATCTCAGTAACAACACCTCGCCTGCTAACCGAACAATGGGATATATCGGATAATTTAGTTAAAAAAATTCCACCTACCAACCCAAGTATTTCTGGGGTGCAGTAAAGCATTTCACACGCAAACACAGCCTCTACAAGATCATGGCACTATGAAAACCCATGGACTAAATTCTGTTCTAAATACTTTAAGATGGCGCTTTTGGAGGTCCTCATGGCGTATTATGGAGGCATATGGAAGTGCAGTGGTTTATGGAACTCCTAAATTTAAGAACAATATTTAGCGCATCTTATTGTAGCCATAGGTGGATTCCCGAGACCCATTCAATGTAATTAATCGCTTGTAGATAGCTACAAAGAAGCTTGATATACCGAATGCACATGATATCACTCGGAGCTCTTGGCACTTGATGGGTTGCACTATTTCAATTAGGACTGGTACACATTTATCGCTTCTACCACCATACCGTAAGGTAACTTACACCGTAACAGTACCTTACCTACAGCTTTTCAAACACCTAGAGTTACTCCTATGTCTCGGTTAGGCCAATAATTGATTTGGACTGATGGGATGAAAAAGGAAGCTCCGATCTTGACTATTCCCCCCGGTCAAGCAGTGTTCGAGAACAGGCTGCAGGGATTCACAAAATACCGGTATATGGTAAAAGATCGGAGCATATCCGAGCGCCAGGACAAATTCACGACCCTGATATCCAATACTTCTTGGCTGGAACGAGTAGTGGTTTGAGGGAAGCCAAGTCGGAAAGCTCAAGTTGGTCTCGCCTTAGAGAACAAAAGATTTAGGGGACATGGTGGGTATGTTACGGTGCGAGCGTCGTGAACACCGTATGGTAGCCTAGACTAGGTCTTTGCGGGATAAGCTATGGTGCCGAACGGGGCTTGGCAACCTGTCGCCCAACCAAAAATACCAAGTAACCTCAACCTATTCTCCAACCAAAATCATACTACCGGTACTTGTAATACGGTAGTCACACGAGTGCAAGAAACAACGGAAGGAGGCGGGGATAGGTCTTGTTGCTACTTTGGAAGTGTGGAGCTACCGTATTGTTATCGTGGGTGAGAGATAAAGCCCCACCGCCGCAGCGACGAAACCCGGGTGGTGACGGACAGGGGTACCGGTGTCCGGCAGGCGAGAAAAGAAACCTCCACTCCCAAGGTTTCAGAAAACTACCTGCCACTAACCCCGCCGGCCACCGCCCCAGCCTCATCGCGACCAGGGTTATCACGGAAGGGTTGTGTGGGGATCCAATAATTTAATTCTAAACGAAGGGGGGAACTATGCATCCATGCTTGACTAACCCGACGGTACCTGTATATTGGGAGAATGTTTGGTCGGGGATGCGCATTGCTCGCGACCGAGTACTATCGGTAGTGCACCATAACTTATTTTGGACGGGAGTAAATTCTACTTAGAAAACTCAGCTTTCGGGAATTTTGGAAGAGACGAGATATTTGGACTAGTTCATTAAAAGCGAGCTCTCACGGTATCCTGTGATGAATTATGACTTGTACAGTACTGTACAAGATTGCTTATTCGGCTCTGACAGACAGCCCCTCGAACCCCGGTGGTCAGTCGTCTGGATTCTTGGTTAGGTTGATGATTGGTTTGGACAAATGAATGAGGAAAAAACGAGCACTAGTTTCGGCTAGTACTAAACGCGCGTTAGAAAACAAGGAGTCGGGGCTGGCTCGATGAACATGCGTGGGTATTCGTTGCTATGTTTGAAGAATGCGGGGAGTATGGTGCCTGGACAAAATTAACCTCGTACCGACGCTTGATAGCCATGCAACCCTCCTCATCAGCCGTGGGGGCAGAGCCTGGATTGGGGATTGCCACGTTCCCTTTAGCTTGGTAGCACCCTGCACTTTTAACACCACATAAAGCAATTTCTCTAGATCAAATATTAATTTCTACTGTGTATTATACTATGTGTTTACATTTTATTTTGCTTTTTTTTGGGTTTTCATCACAATATTGGGGTTGGCGGGGGAGTGCCGTTGTCATGGCCGGAGTTTTTCAGGTTCGTTGATGCGCGGCTAATTTTCTCAACGTTCCTGTACCAAAGGAGAGTTACATCGGGGATACTAGCCATGGAATTCGGTGAGCATTTGTCCCCCGACAAAGAAAGCGAAGTGTTTCGGAGGCAGAGCACAGATATACACTGGAACCCCCTCGTTCCTTGTTCTATCGATATCATAAGAGAGTACTATGATTGGATACCGATGTCTTTTTTTACCAATGATAAAGTATCGGGCGCTTGAATTGACTATTTTCTAAAGAAGCAGTTAAAGGATCAAGAAGCAAGAATCTTATTGGCTAGTTCCTATGGTCTAATGGCTTAGGAGCTGGTTGGCTGGTTTGGAACGGGGGCCTTCATGAGTTCGAATCTGGGGGCAGTGGAGTACTCGAGTAGTCGAACATTAAAAGAAATGCTCGGCAAACCACTTTTTTGACGGAGGATAGGTCTAGGGTTAGTAATGCCCTTGGGTCAATTCCCGCCAAATGTTGTGGTGGGACTGCTGGCTACCGTAGTGTTCGGGTATGTGCCAGTAACTTGTACATAGTTATTTTTGATATCTTCTGTCGCCTGGCAATTACAGTAGAAACTATAAACTCGTTAGGGATTGAACATATGTAACTAATTTTGTGTGCCAAGGCTTCCCCTGTTGCAGATTATTGGGTGCAAGGTATCCAAGTAGACGTTCGAAACCATACAAAACTTAGGCGCTGCACGGTACCCCGGTAATTGTGAGGCTATCGCATACTTGTGCAACCCCAGAAACTTATAAGTTGCAGCCCCCAACCTCTGTTTCTCCAGATCAAAGAGATCCACTCTCCTCCCGAGAGAAGTCGGATTCTCGCTGCACACGATCCCTCACTAACTCTCACAAGAAATTCAAATCACCATCCATAGCGGGGATGTCGCCAGGGCACCAGCAGGTCGCCGGTAATACCAACTCGTTCAATAATAATTCGTTCAATAATAATTCGTTCAATAATAATTCGTTCAACATTGTCAACTTCGTTGCCGAAACAGACACCGAGGGGCGTCAAATCCTGCAGTGGCTATCACCACTCGAACCACAGCAACGGCACCAAGGTGTGCGGACTGACCGACTCGATAGTGTGGGAAACTGGGTGCTAGAAACTAGCGAGTTCAGAAAGTGGAGGGATGCGGGAGATGGTTGTGTTGAGCCAGTGTTGTTCTGTTGTGGGAACCCGGGGGTGGGGAAAACTTATGTCAGGTAGGAGGAACTCGGGAGGAAGATAGCACAAAGGTGGCTGATCGTCGGTAAACAACAGCTCCCTAATCATAGATAGTTTGTGCAATTCAGCTGTGGGGAAAGAGGTTGCCGTTGTGGGACTATACTGCGATTTCCATGCCCAGCAGGAACAATCCACCGCAAATATATTGGGCGCCATGCTCAAGCAACTTGCCAGCAGAGGGGGGATCCCGGAGCATACACGGGAGGCCTTTCAGGAGACTAGAAAAAAGTTTGGTGGCCGGGGTCTCCTACTTCCGGATATGCTAGATATACTAAAGAAGACTATTAAATCGCTACCATGGCTGTTTATATGCATCGACGCTTTAGACGAGTGCACTCCGAAACATCGAAGGGAGCTCATTGAGTCACTGCGACAAATTATTCGAGTGTCACCTGGGACGCGGGCATTCCTTACTGGGAGGCCTCATATCGAAGACGAGATCGTGGGGTGTTTTAGCGGAGTACTCCGGATACCTCTCAGTCCTACCCCTAGCGATATTAAGAGTTATCTGGACATGAGGCTAGACGATGACTCTATTCCCAAAGCAATGGACGACAAATTACGAGCGGATATTATGAGAATTATCCCCGAGAAGATCTCGGAAGTGTAAGCAAGAATATCATATACATACCCAAGCCTGGTCCGAGGGGTAATTTACTAACAGTGGTGTCTAGTTTCCTTCTAGTTTCTCTAAACGTGGATGCAATCCTGGGCGAGACTACACTTACTCGGAGAAGAAAGAAGCTTGATGAGATGATCAAAGGGAAGGGCCTGGGAGATGCATACGCGGAAACCTTATCACGGATACAGGCGCAGCCCGGAGGTAGATCAAAACTTGGTATGGAAGTTCTAATGTGGGTATCGCATGCCGAGCGGTCACTGCATGTCAACGAATTGTGCCACGCCCTGGGGGTAGAAGGGTCTAACGACTTGGATATTCGCAATATTCCTGCCATAGAAACACTATTAGCATGCTCTCTGGGGCTCGTCACGGTTGAGAAGTCTTCGTCTACCGTCCGGCTTGTCCACTATACTCTTCAGGAACACCTTTCCAATAACACCAATTTGTTCCCTAATCCCCACTCAATGATTGCTGAAGTTTGTTTAACTTACCTCAATTTCCCGCATGTGAGGAGCTTTTCGCCTGCCCTTCGTTCCGCCCCACCAACCGCCCCATTTGTCGAATATGCTTCTTGTTACTGGGGTACACATGCTAGATCGGAAACTATAGGAAGTGTGAAAGCTCTTGCATTGGAACTACTCGATGGGTACGACAAGCACATATCTTCAAAGGTGCTATACTTGCATGGTGTGAGAGTTGAGGAGCTGCCACTGGGCGGCGGAGACGCCCCCACAGGATTTACAGGACTTCACTGTGTCGCATACTTCGGGTGTCTTGAGCTAACAGTTGCTCTATTAGAAACGAATAAAGGTGATATGCAGGCAACTGATTTCCATGGTAATACGGCACTTGCTTGGGCTTCGAGGAGGGGGCATGAAGGCGTGGTGAGGGCACTGCTGGAACGGAGTGACATTAATTCTGACACACCTGGCACCAAATATGGCTCAACGCCGCTTCTATGGGGTGCTGAGAATGGACATGAGGGAGTGGTGAGGATACTCCTGGAACGAAACGACACAAATCCCGACAAACCGGATAAGCGGGGTCGAACACCGCTCTCGTGGGCTTCCGGGGGTGGGCGGGAGGGTGTGGTAAGGATGCTGCTGGAACGGAACGACGTCAATCCCAACAAACCGGATAAGTGGTGTCGAACACCACTCTCGTGGGCTTCTGGGAGTGGGAATGAGGGGGTTGTAAGGATGCTGCTGGAACGGAACGACGTCAATCCTGACAAACCCGATAAGTGGGGTCTAACGCCACTCTTGTGGGCTTCCAAGAGTGGGCACGAGGGAATTGTAAGGATCCTGCTAAAACGGAACGACGTCAATCCCAACAAACCGGATAAGTGGTGTCGAACACCACTCTCATGGGCTTCCTGGAGTGGGCATGAGGGAGTCGTAAGGATACTGTTGGAACGGAATGACGTCAACCCCAACAAACCGGATAAGTCGTATCGGACACCACTCTCGCGGGCTTCTGGAAGTGGGCATGACAGGGTCGTAAGGATGCTGCTAAAACGGAACGACGTCAATCCCGACAAACCGGATAAGTGGTGTCGAACGCCACTGTCGCGAGCTTCTAGGAGTGGGCATGAGGGCGTCGTAAGGATACTGCTGGAACGGAACGACGTCGATCCCGGCAAACCAGATAGGTGGTGTCAAACACCACTCCATTGGGCTTCTTGGAGTGGGCATGAGGGGGTCGTGGAGATACTGTTGGCACGGAACGACGTCAATCCCGATAAACCGGATAAGTGGCATCAAACACCACTCCACTGGGCTTCCTGGAGTGGGCATGAGGGGGTCGTAAGGATACTGCTCGAACGGAACGACGTCAATCCCAACCAAAGGGGGTTTTGGGGTCTGGCTCCACTATCCCATGCCTCTTTGCGTAGCCGTGAGGGGGTGGCAAGGGTGCTGCTGGAACGGAACGACGTCAATCCCAACCAACGAGATTTTCTCGGTCTAACACCACGATTGTGGGCTTCTTTGCATGGATGTAGGGGAGTCGCCAGGATGCTGCTTGAACGGAACGGTGCCAATCCCCATCAACCGGGTAGGTGGCGTCGAACACTTCTCCGGTGGACATCGCGGGGTCCTTGCGATGCTCAACCACCTCAATCCCCTGGAGGAGGATAAGCGCAACCGGCAGATTTGATTTCCGGATGTGTACCCGCCCTACAATCAACCAAGCCCTTCTTCCTAGGGCTGCCCGGGCTACAGGAATCTCCTCCCAAGGTGGCCCCCAGTTTGTCGCCCAACCATAAACCCGACACTTCCCTCTCCGTCTGCCGGACGTACTCTTCCGGCAGCGGAATATAGCAAAACAAAATCCTGCACTCACCATCGTCACATCTTTCCATGTAGACGCAAAGTTACTACATACGTCAAACCTTTTTACCATTCACTTAGAATCTCTCGTTATCCCCTTGGTTCCCTTAAATCACCATAGACCTCTCCCTACTTATTGCCCTCTTGCTCAGCTGTTTAACCAATTCTCGCGTTCGTGCCTCGAGGGTGCCTTTCTCTACTCCCTTTTCTCTCTATATTCACCCTCTTGATTTGCCATTCGTTTCTCATTCCCATTGCGTTAAGTTACCCAAGGTCTGTCTATGATTAACCTTGTATTTATTTGTGTTGCTACCTTGTGACTTTGATCCGAGCCGGATTAGATTGTAAGGATTGCAAGAAGGATGGATGGAAGCCCCATAGATATATATATAACTATATATGATGTTAGACACCCACACTGTACTCACGAGGCTGGGCGCATCGCAAGACCCGGCAGAGCAGAGTTTATAATGCGTGATTAGTAGTATTTGCTTTGTGTTTTCTCCTTTCTCACCCATGTTACCCTTCTCCGCTCCCTTTGTCAGCGCACTCCCTAAGCCCCCACTCCTCGGAAACCGCTGCGTCTACGCACTGTACTAGAAGCCCACCGAGAGGGGCCCTTGTAGGATGTGATACTAGAGAAAGTAATCATACCGTATGCCAGTGATACAGGAACGCAAATTACGACTGTACGGAATTGCCTCTGATGGAGTAACCCCATCGTGGTATGTTAGGTTAGGGCACACTTGTAGGTGTGAGCAGGGCTATTGACCAGACCGCGCGGCGGTGACTGGTGTTGTGTGGTAGGAGCCCACTGTGCGGGCCACCA
>Ga0307513_10003566_pt1 | contig 21052 bp, 28 predicted proteins | sample 15_EM_MG_FD_202174 | JGI IMG/M metagenome (GOLD analysis project Ga0307513, IMG submission 202174) | Populus trichocarpa ectomycorrhiza microbial communities from riparian zone in the Pacific Northwest, United States - 15_EM | ecosystem: Host-associated > Plants > Roots > Unclassified | place...
AAACCGGAATCTAAATCCGATAGTAAGACAGTGACTGAAAGACGTGGTCTGGCGAGAAACTGTACCTTGGAAGGATTCCTCAGATGAGAGATCGAGGAATGAGTTTGGTTCTAGGATTCAAAGGTAAATTGCACGCCTAAATCTAGTACCGCATCGACTCGTACCTTGTTCATCTGGGTGCGGAGCGGGAGGAGTGCATGTGGACGGGGACGGCGAGAGTGCCTGCGAAGCGTCGGGGACTCTGGTAGCGGTAGTGGGGGATGACGCGCGGCTATTAATTAAAGCTGTGAAGAAGATTTGGCAGATTGCGGTGCACATGTCGATGAGATGGAAACTGGGGATACATTTAGTGGTAAAAGAAAGAATAACGATGGTAAGGCAAAAGAGTGAGATAGGATTGGAGACCATGAACGTCACGAGAGGCGACATTAGATGGCGGTACATCGTAGGGTCACCCGGAGAGCGGCAACGGCCAGGACCAACAGTTCCCCTCCTTATATTCCTTGGAAAGGTGAACATGATCACGAGGTTTATGAACCAGAATCCCCAGAAGGACGTGGCAGTTGTTCACCGTTCTAGCACACGGCCAGTCCTAGGTCACAACGACAGCATAGGCTTTTTACGCTGCAGATATTCCCTCAAATTTGGGGTGCCTGAGTCCGAGCGGGAGCGAGTCAGCCATGAGCAGGACATCGGATATTCCGATTTTTGTGAAGATTGAGACTGAGGCCAAGTCGATCATTGACCACGTGGGAAATTGCGACGCGTAATCTCATCTCTCAACTCAACTCCCCCCTCCTCGTCATGGCCGACGTAAAGAAACAAGAAAAGGACTACACCAAGGAAGTAGACCAACTGATTCCCGAAGCAGAGACTATCGCACAAGTGAGTTTCTGCGGGTTGTCGAACCTCGAACTTGCCTTCTGATCAAAGATCGGGCTCGCCGGCTTGACCGTCCTTCATGTAGTCAGGAAAGCTTCAGGAAAGTCTGGACAAACTTTTTGCACTGGAGAAACAAACACGAAATGTATGTGCCCACCTTTATGTGCCTGTGTTCATTGGGTTCGGAACCTGATATTAGGTGGAGTAGGCTTCGGACTTGTCATCTACCACAAGGCTGGTCAAGGCCGTCTGCCAGCTAACTTACGATGCTCGGGACTACGTGTTACTGAATTCGGGTATTAACACCCTGAGTAAGAAGCACGGCCAGCTGAAAGGCGCCGTACAAGCGATGGTCGAACTCTCGATCGGGTGGCTGGACGAGATCAAACAGCGAGATGGCACTGAGAAGTGGTTAGAGCTTGTAGAAACACTTCGAGCTGTTACTGAAGGCAAGGTATGTTTATCCGTGCTTCTGTCATGTCTCAAAGAGTCTGGATGTCTACGTGCATAGATCTTCCTGGAAACCCCACGAGCTCGCGTGACGCTCCTGCTTTCGAAATACCACGAACAACTCGCCGATTCACCCAACGCCAAAACTCCAAAGGAACCCCTCCAGACTGCCTCGGATCTCCTTTCAGACCTACAAGTCGAAACGTACTCCTCAATGGAACGGAAAGAGAAGACCGAGTTCATTCTCGAGCAGATGCGGCTGTTGATTGCCGTAGCCAAGATGAAGGACGAGTCCGCCGCTAAGGACGGGAAAGACTCGTTGGCTGATGGTGATCCGGAGTGGACGAAGGTTAGGGTAGGAAGCAGGAAGATAAACGAAGATTTCCTGAAGGATCCTGAAAATAAGGTATGTTCCCTCCCGCGTTGCAAAACCTTCGGAACATTAAATACGGTCTAGGAATTGAAACTCCGGTATTACGATATGTTAATCCAACACGCTTTGCACTCAAGCGCATATCTCGATGTGGCCAAATATTACCACAAGATTTGGGAAACACCCTCCGTGAAGGAGGACGAGAGTGACAAGGGTCGGGTGGTATGTTCCAAGTTCATAACTTATTCCCGTACCACTGATTCTACTTCCAGGCTCTGGAGCACATAGTATACTACGTCGTCCTTGCCCCGCACGATAATGAGCAATCAGATATGCTCCATCGGTTGTACAATGATCCAGCACTCCAGAAACTGGAACTTCACTAGTGCGTAGATGCCTCCTAATGGTCTCCGTCCTGACTAGACGACTTCATTGCTAGCAACTTGGCAAAATGTTTCGTCACCAAAGAACTTATGCGGTGGCCCGGTATCGAATCGCTGTATGGTCCACACCTGCGACCGACGACGATCTTCACCGGTGACAAGATTTGGGAAGATCTCCATACTCGTGTGATAGAGCACGTATGTTGTTGTTCTTCCCCATCCACCCAACAATCCCTTACGTTTGTCCATTCTGCTTTCCTAGAACATTCGAGTCATTGCCGAATACTATACCCGAATCACCCTCCCCCGCCTCACCTCCCTCCTCGATCTCACCCCTCAGCAAGCCGAAGAAGTTCTCTCGCGGCTGGTTGTGTCAGGCACTGTCTGGGCACGAATAGACCGACCTGCTGGGATCATAAACTTCAGGCAAGCAAGGAGTGCGGAGGATGTGATGAACGACTGGAGTTCAGACATGCAGAAGTTGTTGAGCTTGGTGGAGAAGGCGTGGATGGGAGTGAACGCCGCTCAAGCAGCGGTTGGCAAGATGAAAGCGTGAGAAACCAAGATGTTGAGTGCGTGTTTATATTCTTCAGTATAGAAAACAGAGAACTTCTATGCGATCGAGTGCGAGCGCATTGAACTAGGCATCCGTGAGGTCGATGACTTCAAGAGTAAACGGTAGCCTCGTTGACTCTCTCTCAGTCTTGAGCTTAGGTCGAGGAGATCCAGTCTCACTTTCAGCTTTTGGGACCCGGAAGGTGGCCATTTTCTCCCGAATAGCCTCTTTCTTCTTCCTGAGCTCGGCCATTTGTTCCTCCAACTCCTTCCCCTCTTCCTAGGGAGCAAATCAGCGGAGGAAACAGCATTCGAGTTGTTGACACACCTTGAGTTCCTTCATCTCGCTAAACTTGACCTCTCCCACTTCTTCCTTGACCTCTCCCACTTCCTCCTTGACCTCCCTCGCTTCCTCCTTGACCTCCCTTGCTTCCTCCTTGATCTTCGGCACTGCCTTTGGCACCGGACCGCTCTCAACCCCCACGTCGGACACTGAACCACCCCCTTCTACCTGGACGTTGGACCCCGAACCCCCCTCTGCGGGAGACTGGCGAACAGGGCACGCCTCGGTGGTCGTCGATCGGGTTTCGTCATTAATGGTGAACGTAGAATTCCCTGAACGCCTGGCAATTTTATGTGGCGGTTCGAGGGTGATGAAATCAAGTGGAGTAAGTGTTGGGCGTAAGGTGGGGCCTGCCCTCTCCCCATGCCGAGCTACTGATTCATCGTCGGCGTAGCTTAGCGGTGTTGCGGATAGAGGCCGAGGTAGGGAACCAGTAATAGGCATCGTTTCTGCTCCACCCGCAGGAACACCGTCGGCAGGGGCCAATTCCTTCACGGGTCCGGGCTTTGGCAGAGGTGATCCCTCCGAATCTTCCGCCGGTTTCGGTCTGCCCCCTTGGCGGGGACGCTTGCGCATGATACCTTCTGCTCTCAACCACTCCTCCGAGCGGCATCGGAACACGAATGATAGGGTATCCTCGTCCCCCAGGTCGGTACACGTGAATGCCGTCTCTCTGGATCTCTTCGGCAATCCTTTCAGCCTGTTGAACAAGATGAATACAGTGTTAAACCTTGTCGCTCAAAACCCACACTACACAGTGAGCTCCCTGTACTTTGTCTTTCTCGTTCACGTTCACCCTGGTTAGACTGGGACCCACGATGACCTTGTTCTTTGTCCTGGTGCTTTCGGCCTCAGCCCCAACCGTGAACCTCAGCTCCACCCCAATATCCCCAACTAGGTCTGGATCTACGGAACTTGGGGTTTCCCCCTCTGGGCAGTATTGTTGTCAGCCACGTAACACCATCACTTGAGCTTGTTGGGACGCACCGATGATTTCAGGATTAGCAAACATAAAGGAGTAGAGCTTCCCTCCACGTTCGGAGCCCTTGATTTCTCCAGTAACCTTTTTTTTCCGGAGCCGACGGCCAGTCTTATTAGCTGCAACCCACCTACCGCTATAGTCGCTGCCGAAGTACAGCTCTGCTGTGAGGTACGTGTCTGAGGGACCGTAGTCGGGGTCGCGGCTGTACTCTATCCGAAACTCCTATTCGTGGCGGTTCCCGTTAGTTTTGTCATGGTGAAATGATAACTTGAATTACACCACACTCACTTTTCCAGGCTTGCTCGCAATCCAGCAAGAAATTTCGTCACCATCCTCACTTGGCACCGGATCATACTCTTGCATGATCGTTCCACCGCATCTGATAACCACCTGACACCCACCGAATATCATGACGTGAAGAGAGGTGCGGCTGGGAGAGAGGGTTTGTTGTCGACTGGTGATTGAATACCGGGGGTAATCACCGTAGGCTGCACGATGAAAAGATTCGGCCGGAGTTTGACCAGCTCAGTCAGTGGTTGACCAAAGCTCGTGCGGCGTCCTTTTACTGAGCGAACGGCGAGTCAGGTGGGGGTCAACTCGAGTGTCCAGGGTCAAGGTTATGAAGACGTCACACAGCTTGGGTGGGTCGCAGTCGATCGCCGTCCCGCGCCCGGGTCCATAGCGAATGCGCGAACGGCTAGGTGCGAGCAACAGTCCCTTTCCTCCACCCCAGCTTGCAGACGGGTTGTATTTACTCTATACCCACTGGCTATAACTTCGGGTAGGTCTGTGTTTGTTAGGCAAGATCTCATGACAAAAACCCCGGACCGCTCGCCCAGCCGCTAGTCGTAGCTGATATCCCAAACTACTAGGCGGCCGACGAAACCATTCGGGACGCGAACCCTCAGCGTCGCGCGTTCGTGTTCCCTACGCCAACCTCTCATCACAGTATCCGGAGAATCCGGAGTGTCCAGGTTTGGTATCAACGACAATCACAATGTGTCCCGGGCCCCTCCCTCTGGCTCGAGGTCATACATCCACTGGTACGTCGCTCGTTTCCCATCGCTGAGCTTCTACTCTGCTCTTCGACATTGACGGCAAAGATCCCAAGCCTCCACGGACGCGTGAACTGATCGTGAGCTTGTTCGTTTCACGTAACTGAGCCACTGGTCTCGGACACCAGCGTGTGCCAGATAGTCGGAACTCGTTGTATGCTCGTTTATCCAACTTACACTGTTTGCTCAATCACGCCGTGTCAATACGTTGGGCTCTGAGGTGAATCCTCTTCTTGTGTTGCCAAGGTTCGGCTCGATTTTCCCACAAAGAACCACATATACATTAGTCTATTGACTGTAACGTAGGATCAGTAATGATAGGGTGCACATCACCCTAGAGCAAGTATAAGCTAAATCACGGAGGTGCGTCCGAAGGCGGAAAAGACAAAGAACGTGTAAGACTAGCATCCTTTACGTGGAGTCCATGTTTGTGGGTGGTTGTGGTCTCAAACCTCCCACCCTGGCGGCCTCTTCAAGTGCTTGCAGCCGATTTCGTTCCTTTCGAAGCCACGAGAGCGTCTTGAAATCTTCAGCCCCTCCTGGGCGAGTTGACAACCTTCGGTAGGCCTCGTCGATACTGGAGAGGAAGGATAAATTGGGTTATAAGTGATGAATAAAATCAGATCGGACGCGTCGCTCACTTCTCAATCCCGCCCTTTGGGACAAGACAATCGCGTAACCTGTGCTTCAGCCCACCGCACAACGGACACAGGCTACCTCCGGTAGAGGGAAGGGTAGAGGGCGTAGATATCTTGGCCTTCTTCACTGGCCGCAGCGGACCCGATGGCCCGGGTCCTTTCGAGCCGCCAGCCACCGTAGTAGCGTCAACCGCAGGGAGGGGTGCAGGGATGGTCGGGATTGTCGAAGTCAAAGGATCAACAAAGGCGTTACTACCGAGAGCCCTCCATGACATATTGGATTTCCGGGGCTTCTTAAGCTTCTCCACGCGCTCGGTTGTGTTCTCGCCCTGACCTTGCTCATGTGGCTTCTTGCGTTTCTTTGACTTATCGGCAAGGTAAGCGGGTTGGCCCTTGATTAAGTCAAGCTTTCCCATTTTCAAGAGCTTCTCGTCGATGGCTTGGATTGCTTCACGCTGTATAGCTCATGAGCACAGAAACAGGGAGGCCTCGGGCCAAGCCACTCACGCGAATGCCAACGGACTCTTCATTAGTGACCTCCATCAACATTGCCCTGTACTCTGCAAGGTTGTCGGCATTCTGGATCATGTGGCAGGTCTTCGGCTCGTGAATGGTTCCACACAGCCCGCAGTAGTTCTCGTCAAGTTTCTCTGCATATTCGTGAACCAGGGTGGACACGAGACTGTTCTTTGCCTTTCTGACCGCCCCCACCAGAAGTTCATCGGGAACCACTGAGCCAGTTCCACTCTCACTTCCATCATCAGAAGAGTGAACGGAAGCGTTATAGTCTTCGCGATCCAAGAGCTTCTTCTTTCCCTTCCGTTTCTTGGGTTTCTCCGGGCTGTTCTCGGCACTCGACCCATCCGATCCGATGACAGTGTCAAGACTTTGCTGTACTCACCATGAGTTCAGACCAATCGTAGGCAAGCAAACACTAACCTTAGGGAGAAACGAGGGTGCAGCTTTTCGCTTAGCCCCTCGACCGGTCACTTCCTGGGCACGAACCTTGTTTCGTTCTGCCTCGAGCTTCGCAAGGACCTGACCCCACGAATCGCCGACTTCGCCTGCGTGTTCCGGAGCCACATCGCTCATCTCCATCAATGTATCTTTTTCGGCAGCCCAGACTTTAGCAAACGAGAACGCCGAATTTTGGTTTTGGTCAGTATCTTCGAGCCGCTCTCCTTCCTTCTCGGTCTTCTCGATCAGTGATTGAACATCGACTTCAGAATCTGCGGTGGCGACTCAGCTTGAAAAGAAATTTATGACAGCAAGTCCACGTACAAGTAATTCCACGATCCGTATCTTCATCCTGGAATAATTGCTGCGCCCCGAAGGTCAGGATCGATTGAACGTCTTCACCCAGCTCGTCATCCATCTTTTGCACGATAACGTGGTCAAGGGCGAGCTTCTTCTTCCCGACCTGCACGATGCGTTCTAGGATCGCTGCATTAGCGGACGATGGTCAAGGGTTAGGTTTGGTGGGCTGACCTTCTGCCGAGTTCCCGACCATGAGCTTGAACACCAGACAAGTCTTCTTTTGCCCATATCGATGTGCTCGAGCGATGGCCTGGTGGTCGTCAGAAGGACCATAAAACGCGAATTCATGAAAAAACGTACTTGGAGATCCTGAGGGAAGGAGAGGGTCAGTGACCGTCATGGTCGCGGATGGAGTGGATCTACCTGATGTGGGTTGAAGTCCGGGTCGAAAATGATAACAGTATCCGCGGTGTAGAGGTTGATACCGACACCGCCAGCCCTCGTGCTCAAAAGGTAGATAAAGACATCTGAGTTGGGCTTATTGAATTCATCGATGCCCTTCTGACGGAGTGCACTTGGTGTATCACCGTCCTACAAGAAGCGATCAGCGATCAACAAGACCAGTAACCTCTGCCCCTCACCAGTCTAAGATGCTTAATCCCCTCTCCGTCCAAGAAATCCTCGACGATATCAAGAACAAGTTTGAACTAGGTTCAGTATGTGAGTGATTTGTTTGTGCTGGCTCCCAAGAAACGCACTTGACTGAACAGGAGAACGCGATGCCCCCTCTCCCTGAGTTTAGGTAGCATCATTCTGAGCAAGATCAATTTCGCACTTGCAGAAACCAACTTTTCGTGGACTTCTGTGGGAGCCAAGCCCTTCGGTTCGATACCTTCGTTCACAAGGTATGGATGCTGCAAACACCTTTGTAACAATTTGAGAAGCCGGTTATATCGGATTAGCGAGCATCTTACTTCCTCAATTGCATCAACATGTTGTTCATATTAGACTTCGTGATGTTCTTCCCCGATCTTGTCCCGACAGTGGGTTGGCTCAGGAACTTGAGAACATCTAAATTCTGGCTAAGGATGGAACGGTAGATCTCCTTCTGCAGTGGTGTCATAGAGAGAGGTACAATGACTTCATTCTTTAACAGGAGGGTTGGCTCAGCGCACGATGGTATTACGGGTAACCAGAAAGCGTACCTTCGGAGGGAGTTGTAAGACCTCCGTCTTGATTCTGCGCAAGAAATAAGGTCGAAGTCGCGTGTGAAGGCTTTTTACGAGTTCCTCTGTAAGTTCTTCGTATTGCTTCTCCAGGGCCTTCAAGTCTCCCCACTGGTCGGGGTCCAAGAAATTGAGGAGGTTGAATAATTCCCTAATGTTGTTGTTCAACGGGGTCTACGGAAGTAGGTAAGTGGGTCAAGAAAATACAGCTGCGGGTGAGGCAAGCTTACCCCGGTCATGATGATGCGGTGGATTGAATTGAGTTCGGTGAGCTTCTTGAAGATCAAGCTGCCGTCACTCTTGACTGGAACAGATTGAGAAATTGAGATTCAGGACGGCAGCTGAACAACACATACGTCTCTGGCCTTCATCAACGATCAGGGCCTCCCACCGCGGAACTTGCTTGAAGACAGGGCCAAAGTCGCGAGAATTTGTTATGGTCTCGTAGGTGGTAATGAGGACGTGGTACTTCAGTTTCGTATACCCAGTTTCCGTTTCGTCGTGCATCAGTTCATATCGCCGGACGATCTCGCGACTCTTGGCTTCGCCATGGTAAGAAACCACTCGTAAACAGGGAGCCCATCGTTCGAATTCCCGGACCCATGATGTTATCGTCGAGTTTGGGACGACAACGAGACAAGGGGCGGCCTTCTTCTTCTCGATAATGAGACCGATGAATGTGACAATCTGGATGGTTTTGCCTCTACGGAGCGGAGATCAGATATCAATCGTAGAGGTGCCTCATTAACTCACAGTCCCATCTCGTCTGCGAGAATACAATGCTGGTGATCCCACCAATTGTGGAAGAGCCATTTCAGCCCCTCGACCTTGAAGATCATTCAGTTTTAAGTGTCTTACAGAACGTGCAATACGATACGGACCTGGAAAGGCATAAGTTTCAGGTCTGAATTCTGGCCGAGATCTGGGGTTCCTTTGATCACGAAAGGACGTGTCCCTTTCTTTCGTTCATCAAACGTCTTTGCCTCCTGCTTGCTACGCCTAGGAATCCGAACACTCCTTGAGGTGAGGAAACGTTTGAAGGCGTTCTGGAACGACTGAAATCCGAACTCGCCGGGCTGAGGCGGGGTGTCCCACGAGCCTACGTACGTCAGGAGGTCACTCCGGGGCGATACAAATAAAAATGTGCCTACAATCTTCGTACCCAAGATCGTTCCACTTAAAGAACGCATATGCGACATGAGAGATATCCTTCTCAGCGATATCAATATTCTTTGCCCTCTCCCACGAATCGAGGCTCAAGACGTAGTCGTCACTCGGCTGTTCGCAAAACTCGAATGCTATTTTGCGTTGGTGCTCCATGGCCGTATTGTCACTACCCTTGTTTGGCCGCCAGAGAAGGATATCAAGGACACGGTCGACGGTCTTCCATGCGGGGGGAATCCTCAGGTGAGCATTCGGCATCGCTTCCGCCGGCCCAATGTCTGCGGATGGCAGAGGCGCATCCTCGATGACGTCGCCGAAAGTTACTGGGGGAGCACTATCTCTTGCGTCTCCGACGGGTGCGGTGGGTTCGGGATCTTGGACTTCTTCGAGTACTGAGTGTTCCATGAGGGTAACCTTTGGACCGGTCCCGAGTGTGAAATTTCGTAGCATTAGACCGTGGGTTGCCAGAATCCACATATGAGGGACCCAGGTGACTCTCCTGTAGCTCCTATCCTTCCATTTGACAAGGTATTCACGGGGAAGCGCATCCTTATAGTTTGGTTGTTCCGGTTGGGCGGCGCCTTCGGGAGATGGTCGCCAAGCGATGATCTTCTCAACCTTGTAGGTGAACGACGCACAGTCCCCGCAAAGCCAATCTTCGGAGTAGTGCTTCGCGAGTGATGCTGCGTCCCATTCGTTTCCATCGGAATGGTCGGGAGGGGGGAGATGTTCGTAGTGAGATAGTCGCTTGCAGGTAATACAGCGGAAGAAGAGTTCCTTCGGGATCTCAAGCTCCGGACGGGGTTGTGCCTCCTCCATTGCGACGTCTCCGCCCGCGCTTTTGTTGTCCTGGGATCTGAGGCGGGGGTCGGGCTCGAGGGCGACCTCCCCACATCCAATACAGGAGCCACCTTTCATACACGCTGTACAGATGAACTCCGTCGTCTCATGAGGGTCAAGCTCCGCCCTACGAGAGGGTTTACGGACACCTTCTGGCCGTGTTCCATCGGGACCGAGGGGATACTTGCTCTCAAACTCTTCCATGTCCCTGTCCAATGCCGCTCTGCGGATCTCACTGCGTTGTTCCACGTTGAGACACTTCCAGTGCATAACAATGGGACACTTCAGGCTGGGAACAGTCGACTTAGAAAGTGCGAAAATCCGGGAGACGGGCACTTACCATCGGACCCATCCACCCAAACCTTCCAAACTATCTCTTTCATCCTCCTCCTCGTCATCTTCGTCACGTTCACTGGATCTTCTGTTTTTGCGCCGCCGATCCAGTTTCTTCAAGAGTATATGTGAAGGGGGGTGATGACACTTTTCGCATTCACCGCGGTGTGCTCGCAGAGGCAAGGTCTCGTCGTCAGATTGGTCATCTAGTTCGAGATCGGCTACCTCGCGGAAGTGGCCATATGCGGGGCGGGAAGCCTTGGTGCGTGTCCTCTTCTTCTTCTTCGGAAGGGATTGGGCATTGTCGGATCCATCGGGCCCCTCGTCCTCATATTCGTCATCGTCACGATAAGACTTCGTATTTCGCGTCGATCGGGTAGAACGGCGGGTGGCGGCGATTTCATCATCACTGTCACTAGATTGCACACGTCTCCGAATTCTGCGTTTCGTTGGTGCCTTTGCGGGGCTGAAGGGAAGTCGCGTGGTGGATCGTAGCCGACGAACGGGAGCGGAAGGAACGAATTCATCCAAGTCAGACTCTGATTCCTCAAGCTGATCCGATTCGTCAGAGTCCTCCGACGCGTATTCGACCCCAGAAGATTCGCTCGGGTCCTCGGAGCGTGGGAGAGAGAGTGGGTGCACCGACGAGCCGTAGGGGTCAAATCTCCCGATCAGCCCTTTCCTCTCCCGCCGTTCTGGGTGGGCGTTATGAGTCTATGCCCACATTAAGTAGAATTATGGTTAAGTGACGTACTAAAGGCATCCAGCAGGTCTGGGTATTCTTCCCTAACGACTTTCGCCTTGATCTAAGCCCTCGGCGTGTCAGTGGATGGGTTCAATGTAACCGGTCCGCGCGTCGGAAGTACGCACCTTGTGGTGCTTGTTATCGCCAAGAAGCACGTAGTAAAACTCCTCCGAGCCTTCGGCATACTCTGCCACGATCTGACGGAGGTTGAGGTGGAAGTCCCTGTAGTTCCTTTCCTCTGCAGTTGGATGACGGAGTTCGACCCAGAAGTTACGTTCCGGCATCTGGTTGAGCGGCTCTGGTGTAGGGGTGCTACTCGACGGAACGGTCAGCGGCGACTCCGCCAGTCTATAAGGGGAAGATGGGCCAACCTCGGACATATTGTCCTGAGGTGCAGCACGCGGTGGGTGGCGGGATTGTGAAAGGAAGACGGTGAACGCGACCGTAGCAAAGACGTACTAAGCGCCTGCGAAGATAGTGTCACGTGTCATTGCCCGACGCGTCGCCGCGTCCGGTGATAAGCTAAACTCCAACATTGCTGGCAGATACGTGTCTACAATTAGACCACCTTTCACAGAAATCCACCCTCTTGCAGCCAAACGAGCGATTGTTGCGCGACGGTCTTGCCATGGTCTTCCGTTTCAAACCAAGGGTCAGTTGCGTATGAAATCCTGCGATCATACGCCCAACTTACTTATACAAAAGGCATGGGGAATATCCGCCTCGCCATGAACAATTCGCACCGCTTCATGATCTGGATGGAAAGCTTTGATGATTTCCTCCCTGCCTTCCCCAACCCAATCATCGTGCTCGGCAAAATATAACCAGAGCTTATGCTGGTGCTCGTTCATCAATCCTTCATCGAGCTTCGTGATCGTTTTCATTTCTTCGTCGGCCAGCATCAAGCATGCATATATCGCAGCAGGTGACCGTAGCAAATCGCGCAGAACGTCGATCTGTGCAGCCGGCCAGTTGCGGTAGACAGCTGTGTACACAAAGTTGGGAAGAATTCGCAGAAGAGGAGAAAGCAGAGCAGCGGCGAAAGGTATTGGCGGGCGGAAGAAACCCTGGTTTCAAGGTAAGCTTGTTGTCGAGTTTGAGCCTTTTTCGGACACTCACCGATAGTTTCCTGCCATTTGGCGTTGTTGCCATGTTGCATAGGGAAGGGAAGAGTAGGAATGCGCCAGAAACCTCTTCGGGGCGTGCTTTAAGTATCTGTAAAACTTGAACACCACGTGGTAAAGAACGATTCCGGGCGAACGTACCTGCAAACACAACCATCCACCCAAGCTATGTCCGACAAGAACAATATTTTTTGGCTGTAAGGTTTGTTTGATAGCGTCAAGCGCCTCAATGGCACTCTTCAGCTGCACCGAAAGGCCGACTGAACCAGGACTTGTGAAGACAGACTGATCAATGACTTTGGGTGTATGCGCCAAGTGCGAATGTGCAAGGATCGCAAGATTTGGACTCCTGGAGTGTAATTCAGACAAGTACTCCGTGTAGAACGTCGCAAGCCCTGGATTTCCAGGAACGAAGAGAATGACGGTGGACTCTACCGATGGCACTGTTGGGTGCCACCAGATTGAATGTGCAGAACCAAGCCCGTTGGAGTGTGTGAAGACAGCTTCTGTATAGACCCCATTGTCCATTGTAGAAGGGCCGATCTTGCGCAAAAATGGAGGCAACATTGAGCATCCGACGACCATCGCGTGTTGGTCTGCTGTCGCTCAGCACCGTCAAGTCAGCCCCGCCGAACACTGGTTTATAGAGGCTGAGTGCGGTTCAGGGCTCTACGTCCGATGTACCTGTCGGAACTTGGGTATCCTTGAAAGCTGTCTGTCGGAGTTTCAAATACAATCCCGAGTTTGCATTTGCGGTCCTCACGTGGCACACTCACGAAGCCTCGGAGATTTGGGGCGCAGCAGCAGCAGGTACTGGTACAACTGGCGAGTCATACACTACATACCATGCAAAACAAATGGATTGTCAATTAAATCCTGACGATTCTATGGATGATGGAGCAACGTTGAAAGCTTCCGGTGCTGTAAGTTACTGTAGGACGAACCAAAAAAAAACCCAATTTATTATGTCCGCCGATGATGAAGCGTGGGAATCTTACGACCTGGGCCATACCGTTCGCCAAGAGCGCTTGGAACTTGGAGAAAGGTGAGGGGGAGAAGGCCAAAGTGGTCTCACGCCGCGAAGAGTCACTTTGTCACAGAAAAGAAACCCGAAAACCCACCACGGCCCATTTTCCTTCTCCTCATTGTTTTAACATCGCGGAGGCTGGAACATCGATTGGCTCCGATGGTATGTAAGGAGGTAGAGACGGATGGGGAGGGCGAGGGGGTGTCGTACTTATGGGAGGGATGAAGGTCAGCGTGTTGCTCCCGACCGAAGAAATTCGAGGTCGGATCGAGCATTGGCGGGTATAGACCGCGCTCTCTCCCTTGGTCATGGACTCTTACACGAGGTTTACAAAAATGGACTGGTGCTCAGCTCCGGAGAGGGGACAATATCATGGCGTTCAGCCAGAACCACTTCCTCTTCCCCGTTTTGATTTTCGGAGCGTTCGCAGCTGGACTACGCGCTTCCCTTACGCCGAGGAACGAACTGTTGAACCAATGGTAGGATAGTATGCTGAAGTACATCATTCATTTCTTCGAGTTGGTTGGAATCCGTCCAGAGGACGCTGCTTGAAGAGGATTCCCGTGTTCATGAATGGATTCCTACGGAGTCACTGTCAACGTTGCCGTTCATGCATTATGAGGGTACCACGGACAAGGGGGTACTGAAGGAGGAAGGGGAAATCCCTGGAGGACAGGTCAACGAAACTGCACCTCTCTGCTACTCCTTCGAAACGAGCGGGCCAGTGCCGAAGAGAGTCGAGGCATGAACCATTCAATCGTTCGTGGGATCGTGAGTTGACGTCGACCAAATCAGCTCTCCCACAGATCTCTTTCCGCAGTAATGGAGTGGCGAAAGCTAATAACTGGAGTTATGAGAACATACGAGTTCTCTCACCTTATCGCCACCGTCGTCGCCCTTTTCCAGCTCCCAGATTCATCGGGAGTAGCAAGCGGAGAGGTGTGTGCACACCTTCGTAAGGGGCACGATGCCCAGGAACGAGACCGGAGGGCCGAATATCTGTGACGTCAAGCGGCATCGGAGAAGATCACTCGCAGATAGACACAAGAGCGTATTTGTGAGCTGACGTGATACGCCAATCAGTTCGTGTGTAAAGTCGGCGAAGGGGTACCCAGGCGAGGAAAGCTGCATTATAAGGCATCCACTGGGGTGAAATTACGTCGATAGCGACACGTCGGTTCCCGCGGCGACACTATGGTAGTAGAGACTTCAAAAATTCTAGCTGCATAAAACGAGAACAAAGGCAGGAGACTACAAGATCCTTACCGTAACGATGCAAACGTAACCTCGCGTCCCAGCCGAACCTAGTGAAGATATCTATTGTGACTTTTCTGGTTTCACTCCCCTCCACCGTTGACGCCACCGCCACTGTCCTCCCCAGAGTAGTGGCCGGGAACCAGCGTGGTGGGGGTGGCCAGCACACCATGGTCTGCAGACTACAAATCGGATCCTGGTCGAGGACCGGTCCCTGCTTCCCTCTCCGCCAGAGCCTTCTCAAGAAGGTCAGGCTATCGGGAGATGTAGTCAGCAGCTGTATGACAAATGGACAGTGCTCACACACCACACAGCTTAGCTCCACCTCAAAGAACTCCTCCATCAGCTCAGAAACGATTGTAAAGACCTCAGCCTCGTTAAACGGAGGGACACCTGGGACACATGGGGGTGGTAAGTTCTTCAGTGCGTCCATAAGGTCGATGTGGGTATCTATTGTGCAGATGAAATCCTCTCTGCTCCTGACATCAGCCTTTCCCATCAGAATCGCCAAGTGCCACCTCGCCTCACGGATGTAGACCAGATTGCGCCGGTAGGATGGAATGTGGATAGGATCAAGGGGGTCAAGCCCCAGGTAGAATGAGGTGACCTGGGAGATTGTGGGTTTGGCATCATATGGAGCTATCGCATATCGAATGAACGGAGCATAGTCGTCAGGAACACCCTTAAGCTGGCGTTGGAGGACAGGAGTGAGGATCTTTGAGCGGAACTGTGCCTCTGTCCCTTCAAACGCATCAAGCTCCCTGCCAAAGTAATCAAGCATCATTTGTGCATATGTCCAGCGACGGAGAGATTCGTGTCCTGTGTCTACCTTGCCGTGTTGATCCTCGAGTAGAAACTGATGGACAATCCGCGCATATGGGACAGGGATCCTTGTGGTCTTCACGTTCCAGATCAACTTCTGCTTCTTTCGCGACTTCCTGGTCCTCCCATACTTGATTTCATGTAGTTGGCCATTTGTCCAGTTCATGAACGACTCCAATGTGACGTCACACTGAAAACGAAAGCTAGGGCTAGAGACCCCACAGATCAGTGTGAGCGAGACAGTGGGGTTAGTGAATTGTACGTACGTGTAGTCCTCCGGCGAGTATGGTTGAAGAGGTCCCTCCGAGTCCGATTCTGTAATATCTGCGACATTTCGAGAGTCATAGGAGGGATATGATTCAATGTCGTCGATGTTGAACACAGTTCCCCTCTTGAACAGCATGACCGGACTAACGGCATCAAAGAGTGTGTACATCTGGGAATCCTCATAGATCGCCCAGGCCTCAGACATGGCATCGTGGATTTGCGAGTCGACCGGTCTGTCGATCAGTGAACAGTCCGTCGTGTCTTCGTAACGAGTGGGAGCGGGGAGCCGCCGTGCGCGTGAGGAGCTGGTGGTGGGAGCGGGGAGTCGGCGTACGCGTGAGGAGCGGGTGGTAGGCCCCTCCGCAGGGGCCTTGCGTTTCGTTCCCTTTGGAGGCATGGTAGTTTGGGACAGCGAGGATACAATCCAGTCGGGTTGTCTGAATGGCATTTAGCGTTTACCTCCGCGTCCCAAATGCTCTCACGATCTCTTGGAGTACTTACTGTATATGTAGTAAAGAACGAACCCTACGAGCGCCGTGATACTAAGAGTCACCGTGACCGAAGGTGCAGATTCGAAGACTTTTAGTGAATGCTGGTTTTGGTGGGGAGAGAGCACCGTCACGATGATCGATGATCGACCGTCACGATGGTGTAACGGAGGGATGGAGAGACCTCTTGCCCAATTTCGTCCGGGTCCGAGAGTCAAGGACACGGATCCTCCTCCCCCGCACCGCAGACCTGACACTCACTTACTCGGGGCGTTGTGAAAGAGTTAGCCCTAACCTCTCTTTCCAAACGACCCTTTCTAAACATCACTTTAGAGGAAGAGACGGATTTCCGTCGAGTGACACTAGAACAGATCCACAAACAGATGGGATATTGTTTTTGTATGCTTATCCCATTAACTCCAAAACATGGGATGTAGTACTAGGAGAAACAACAGCTGTAGAATGTATGGAGACGATGGTGAAATATCCGCTCTACGAAAGGGAAGCACCGACAAAAGTAGGCGCGATGCACACACCGTCCTTAGTCCGAATTCTATGTACAGACTTTGTAACGGGGTTTACCCAGGCAGCCTCGTGTGTATCCAAGGTGGTAAAACCAGGCTGAATGGTCTCGAAAATCTTTTTCTTTGGGTTCAGCTGAGACAAGGGAGCCGCATCTGAAACAAAGAACGCGTGTTTAAATACCGTGTATATCATACCAGGGAGGAGGAACGTTCTCACTTTCGTATTCGGATCCCTCAAAGTAGACTTTGTCACCGATCTTGGAGTTTTCAGGTGGTTTAACGAGTTCGATCCCACCGTCTTTGCCATCACTTGAAGTAGCCTGGAACAATCGCTGAGAACTGATGTGGGACGTAGTGCGAAGGGGGCACATACACAAAGAACCATGGCGAAGCTCTTTACACCGCGCATGTTGGCGGGTTTCAGATTGCACTGCATCAAGTAAGTACCGTGGGGTGGAATGCTCAACAACGTATGGCATACTCACCACGCCGACGAGGTACCGATCTCTCATCTGGTCAATTGCAACATAATTTACGAGACCAGAGACGACGGTCCGCGGACCCGCTTCTTCGCCAAAGTCGATTTTCTGGGTAACGCAATTTCAGTTGGTATTGCCGCGTGGAAGGTCATCGAAACTTACTTCTACGTAGAGAGTGTCAGCTTCTGGGTGTTTGGCAATTTCAACGATCTTTCCGACCCGCAGGTCAATCATCGACGGTCGAGGTTCCCCAGCGTCTTCAGCGGCGGCTTGTTTTGATGGTGACACCCCCTTCTTCTTTCCTCCCTCCTCATTTGTACCAGCGACGGGTTTCTTGTCAGACTTCTCCTTCTTCTCCTTCTTCGAAGCAGCCTTGTCGGAAATAGCGGCAACTTTCTCCTTGACGACATCCTTGACCTCGGACACCTTCTCTTTCACAGCCTCAGTTACAGGCTTTTTCTCCTTCTTTTTTGGAGGTTCAGCTTTACGTTCTTGCACAGGAGCGTTATCCAGGTCAAACGTCACGAGGGAGAAGGCGGGTGCAAGCTTTTCGGCGGATACACGGACGGCGGGTCGGTTTTGTATGTGATCGAAGTAACGCGTGAGGGCGGGGTGAGAGTAGTATTGAGCTGGTTGCCATTGAGACTGCGCCAGAAACAGAGGTTAGTTCGAGAGCGGCGATAGCCGTATTTTCCTGGGACACACGATGGTCGGGTGGAGAGCGCCGTAGACCGCAACGTCCGCCGGGGTCAGGACGTTATCCACGATATAAGTTCGTGGTGTCAGTTGACCATCAAGGTCCTATAGTCCAAGCAAGAGTTATTAACCGTGAATGCGCCCCAAACCACGACGAAGACACACCTTGAGAGATTCGGCCTTCCCAACGTGACCGCCTGCGACCTTTTCAATCCATTCGTTAACCTCCGGCTTCGTCTCGGAGCTAACTGAGCTGTCTGCAACCGAAGCCGCTACGAGGTCTTTCAGAGGGGAGGGCAGTTTCGCAATTGCGTCGGAGGACATTGGTCGTAGATGGGAAAAGAGAGATGGACACGGGGATCTCGACTTACCACACCTCTGCAATCGATAAACTGATCTGCTGACTCGGATCGTCATCATCGTGGACAACTCCGGAAACCATCAAATTTTCGATTTCTCATTCTGTCGGACCACCGCTGTTGCATGATTGGCTCGTTTCTGTCCAGAATGCTACCTCACATTTTATACAACACTATCTTGTCTTCTCGTCGCGTTCAAGCCGCATGAGGTCGACCCTGCAACTAACTTGCATCAGGAAAATCATTTCTTGTGTTCGATGCGCATCCACGCGCCTGTGTTACCTGGCATTGCGTGGGATCGTTTGTATATTATCGACGCACATGTATTGAATGACAGTTGGAAAGATGTGCATGGAGTTGCGGCATGAGTTCATGGAGGCGCTTTGAGTCGTCACCGGGGTTCATGGAAATGCTTTGAGTTGCCGCCGGGGTTCATGGAAGCGCTTCGAACCACCCGTATGTGCATGGAAGCACATGGAGGTTCGGGAAATTGCAAAAAACTGCATCAAGGGGTTCACGCCAGTTTCCATCGTTTGGTCCTGTTCACCGTGGTCGCACGTTCAGCCCAAATGGTAAAAGAAGTACATAGATTGGTTGTCACAAAAGTACTCGGTACAAGAAACCAATAATACGGGTGAGCATCCAAGCCCATCCACCACCAAATGCCACCAGCCATGCTCGCTACAGGGGCGTGTCGATAACAAAAGCTGGGGCTCGGGTTAGTATGCGGGCGATGGTGGTAGCAGGAGTGTACTCACCATTGATGAACGTGCACGGTGGCGGACACATGAGGGATTCAGGCTGACCGAGAACGGCGCGGTGGTGGGGGGAGCCAACGAGGTGACTGATCCAAGCGGGGAGGGCAGATCTTGGCCTTGGTGGAGATGACAATGACAGCGAAGATGGAAGCATGAGCGCTGAAGATGAGCCGCAAAAGACATCAGCCACGATTCCCGGGAGCACGTGAAATACACCTACGCTCAAGAGGCAGGCCAGGAGTTTAGAGATAGGAACGACATCGGGAACACCAGCGATGATGTGAGGATCTTCTCCAACGGGGGGCGAGGCCTTGACGTTGACGGCGACACCCTTGGTGTACTCTTCACAGAAGGCGGGGACTGCGCTAGTGGGAGTTAGGCTGGTGAACATAGGTGTTCAGACCTTGCGCCATGCACATAGAGATGGAGATCACTCACACTTGACCTCTGACTATGGTACTGATGCGTGTGGCGGGATGGACATACGCCAGGGTGAAACGAACGATGGAAAGGGTGCCTTGAAATGTCTAGATTCTCCTGTCGAGGACTATCCGAAGACAATCTGGTCCATGGAGGTGTGTGGGGCTGTACGAATTTCGGCTGGGGACGTTGGGGGGCGAACCATGTTGGGGTGAATGAAGAGAGGGGTGATGGAAGGTCAGGAAGGTAGGTGTATGAAGGGTGTCAGGGTAGGTGAACATCGCGGTTGGAGGACAGGGGGCGGGAAGTGCCTCGATCAGGCAAAGTCCCAGTTATGAGGCACCCGACCTGGTGGTAGGGAAACAAGACCAAACACCCAACAGACTTGGAGGTTGGGCTAGATTCCACCATCTACTGTTCGTGCAATCGTGCAAGACGAAAAAAGACGTGCCGATGAGACGTCAGGACAAAGAGGTAATGTCGAATGGCCCTGGTTGGCCATGTGCCCGATTTGGACTTACACGAAAACGGTGTGCTGCACAGCTTCGGTCCGTCAAAGACGATGGCATGAGTGCCTCAGTCTCTCCGCAAAAAAAGCCACAGGGTGGTGGCCACGTCACGGGAGATGGTTAGTGATCAAGAACTGCAACGAGTGTTGTCGCAATCGATGCCGAGAGACTTGCATTGGACGCGAGACACTAGGAAACAGCACTACGGGTGCCTTCTAATAACATGTTCTCATATCTAAGTACCTACAGGGTGCGGTTTATTGAGACGTTTCGGGGTGGTTCCATCGATGGACGGGTGGTACCGGCGCCCTTCCAGGCCTCCTTCCCTTTTGTGCAGGCGCGTGCAGGCGCGAGGCGCTCCCGCCAATATCCATGCATGCGCCGTTGGCTTGATGGAAGCGCATGGAACTACCCACTTTACTCACGGAAGCACGTGCACAGACTGGAAACCCTGGAAGCGCATAGAATGTACAGAGCTTTTTCCTGATGTGAGAAGGCGGGTGCTCTGTCGCACCCAGCTCCGTGGGAGGGATCCCAAACACAACATGCGAAGAAGGGTGTTTCCCCCACTGACACTTTCTGATTGTGAGGATGTCTTGCCTCATAACATAGACACACCCTAAGTATGTAAACATGCTGTGATCTCAGAGCAGACATTCAAATTCCACGTCTTTCTGTGCTTCAAGGTGCCATTGCCACGGAACGGGGCAACTAGGGAGGAATTGTTCCAAAGTGGCGCCAAAGAATGCTGGGAGGCCCAACTAGAAACATATTTTGGGCGACCGACAACAACACCCCCCGTGAGGACACTGTTCCCTACGCCTTCGGCACAACCCTGCTAGAGCCAGAGATCTGATCCATAATGCATAAACCGTAATCAAATGTGGAGAGAAGTCCCTTTGTATTCGTTACAAACCGCCCTGCGTATAAATACGAATTCACCCTAACGAGAACTACACAAGCGTGATATGACGTGAGAGGATTCATGAGAAGGAGACCAAAAGGTACGGAATAAGCGAGAGCACCCCTAGGGTGTGCAGATATCGGTGAAATTTATCCACCCCTTCCCATGGCAAGCATCACTATCACGTATACGTTG
>Ga0307513_10003567_pt1 | contig 21050 bp, 18 predicted proteins | sample 15_EM_MG_FD_202174 | JGI IMG/M metagenome (GOLD analysis project Ga0307513, IMG submission 202174) | Populus trichocarpa ectomycorrhiza microbial communities from riparian zone in the Pacific Northwest, United States - 15_EM | ecosystem: Host-associated > Plants > Roots > Unclassified | place...
GCAAGGAAAAGAGATGAGGAATCTCGGGCGTTGTTTGTTGGGAGTTCTCGCTGTGGCGTTGAGACAGCCTGATAGTACGCAGGTGCAACCCTTCAGACGTGCGCTCACCTGTGTCAGGTCACTGCTGGACTTGACCATGATGGCTCAAAACCGAAGTCACACACCCGAGACTATATCTTATATGGAAGAATATGGGACGCAGTTCCACGAGACGAAAGACATCTTCTTGGAGTTTCACATATCCAAACGGACGCAAGAGAAGGCTGATGCGTTGCGCAAGGTGTTGGGTCGTCAGAGAGCCCAGATGAGGGAGCGAGTGCCCTCATCCCAACGGCGCCGGATCCATGACGACGATCGTGAAGAAGAGAACGACCAACGCATGGAATTGATACATTCCGAATCAAATTTCAGCTTGGTTAAGATGCATCTAATAAGTCACTTTCGCGATCACATCTACATGTTCGGCAATCTTCCCATGTATTCTACCGAGTATGGAGACCTCGCACATAAGGAACAAATCAAGGATGGATGGCGACGCTCAAATAAAATCGACGCAGCACGACAGATACTAAGCAGCTACGGTCGACAACATGCGATCCGCATGAGAACTTTGAACTTGGAATTCCTTCAACGTGCAGGAGCTGATTTACCAACTGAGGTAGTAGAACATTTAGAGAAGACCAGGCCCGCGCTAACCCCACCGGCCCATCAGAGGATTCTGAAGGGACGTCGTGATAATATGCACGACGTCATTGATTTTGGCCCAGTATGCGAGATATCCCCGGAGACGATTTGTCGGAAATAGATACGATATAGCCGACTCAGCCTGCCTCCCGAGCGCCGACCGCTGGAAAATCCGGCCATACTTCGAGCTTTTCAGGTGGAACTACTAACTCAACGGGAGATCCTGGTTCTTGCGTTCCAGGAGTCAAGTGTTTACGACATACACAGGGCCCGATACACGAGTGCTCGACTCTTCTGTAACCAGACCAGTCGGAACGATTGCGTTTGGGTATAGGCTCGTGGGGAGAATATGTATGGTGCGCTCAGGGGTCGTCTCCCGGCAAGGCTCATAGCTCGGTTCAAAATCCGGTCGGGCTATATGCAGCAGGATACGGTCTATCGCCTTGCCGGGGTTCAATTTATGAGCCTGGTAGCCTCCGGACGACCGTCGGACGTACACGGTCTGGTAACTGTTCAGCTCAGAGACGTTACCCGAGCGCTTACAATTGTGGATATCGGGACGATCACAGGCCTGGCGCATCTGATACCGGAGAGAGAGCGGCACTGGCTTGTCAACAGTCGGATCGATTTACCCACGTTTAACGAGATCTATTAGAATCAAAGAGGGGGCTTGTATAATAAAATAAACTCGTGGAGCGATGTAGCCTAGATGAGGGCTACATGGCTCCCTGACGGAGATGTAGCGTCACGATCACGACTAGACAATAAACGTGTATAATAGGCAAGTAGATAGTAGAGATATAGACATAGAGGAATAGAAACATCTAGAAACAAACAAATTATGCACGATAGTAGTAGTAGGTGTCACACCGGCAGGAATGACTAGGGTGATATCGGCGGCAGGTTGTTATGAGCACGCCTGGAAGCAGAAGGAAAAGGGGGTACCTTAGGGAGGCGTCCGGATGCTGCGGAGATGTGAGGCAGGAAAAGAGATGTCAGGACGTGAGATAAGGGGGGGGAGAAGAGCAGGAGATGTGGGGTGGCGGCGGAATGTGGGTAAGGTCTGATGTCACGTCAGGACGCAATTGGCGGTGGGAATGGCGTCCAGACGCTGGGGACGCAGAGGACAAAAAAACAACGTCGGATGCGTCCGGACGCGGCGCCTACGCCTCCGACACAGGATTAATTTTTGCTGATGAATCAAGGCATAACCGGGTGAAGTTACCTTACCCTGGAAACATGATTACCCTACCTTAGGGACCCAGTTACCCTACCTTCACCGACAAAGTCATCTGCGGACTTAGGGGGAAGTTATCCCACTATAGTGGGGCTCTTAGATGTAGTGTTCGTTACGGGGCGGGGTGGGGCGGTTTTTCACTCACCAGACCACGCCCTTACATGGGTCCGGAGAGGGTATTTTTCTGGTAATCCTGGCCCCGCCCCCGTCCGGGGCCCACCCGCCCTCATTCCCTGGACAGGGCCCCGTTTGTTACCACCTATCTTTAACGGGAACCCGTCTGGGGTATGGGTGGTGCCGGGGCTTGAGCGGGGACAGGGGCAGGGAATGCCGAAAAAGACAACCCCCCCCAGGCTGTTGAGTGGGGCGGGGCGGGGAAAAGGCCCGGGGGCCCGCGTTTTTCGGGGCCCCGTCCGCCCGGTAACGACGACTACTTAGATGTTCATACAGCCGCTTCGTAGGGCGCGAAACGGGCTACTGACGGAGCAGGAGTGGTCCAAACCTCCTGTAACTTTCAGTGGATATGCCTAACACCCCCCTGCGGCCCCAGCGTTGGTACGGCGTGACAGCACGGTACGGCCGTGTAGTTGCGTGCTTCCTAGTAAAGTGAGATCCATAGGAACACTCCCACAACACCGTATGAGTTGTGGCCATCCAACCGATCAGAAGCTGTTCGCAGGATATATAAGCGGGGTGCGTGTGACCGCCTCCTAGGGCGCCACCTGGATAACACCTGGGAACGACCTACAGGCATACTTTGACATCCGGCTAGTTGTATGGTTAAGAGTAGCGGGCTTGGGGCCGACATGGGAAGCTGCAAGGCTTCCACGACAACCACCCCAAAGCCAGTCCCAGGCTAACCCCGTGAACTGTAGCATTACCATGGGTTATTAGTGGACTCTAGAGGTGTGAGTCTTGTCACGATTTAAGAGGGTCCAGCATGGTTGGCTGTGGGTAGCGCCCATGCAGTCAAGCAGCAGGAGATTTCTTAGCGTGGGAGCATTCAGTCAGGTTTAGAAGCTTACTATAGGCAAGTAGATTTGCCGATGGACTGCGTAGCTTGTATAGACAAAACTACCGCTGGGCCAGTGAGTCCCAATAGATATTATCTCTACGGTGGGTATGTCGGTTGGCCACTGACATACTACCGATAGGAAAGGGTTTTCGCTCATGCAGATGTAGTTGGAGAGATATCACCGGGAGCCCTCCCTATTTGTGGAGATAGTTAATATCTGAGCGGTCCGGCTGCCTTCCAGTGTTAGCTCACTCTAGGTAGGTGAGTTGGACAGCCCTGAGCTGAGCAGGGTGCTCGCGAAAGGTCAGAATGGTTGACGGGTGTCCTCTGGCTTTATATTATTCTACTTGACTAAAAGCGAGAGACACCCTATTCTGATAACCAATGATCCTCGAGAGAACTTATTGAGTGAAGCTTTCAGGCTTGACGATATTGAGTTTTACCGCTTGATTCTACTTTGAATTATCTATATCTTTATTTGATCCTTACTTCTACTTTGAATATTCGGTGCGGTCGCAATCTTTGGATCCGTCTTCCTACAGAGTGCCCCCGTTACAGGGAGGCACACCCTTTCTGTAATAATTGGACGACTTTTGTGATCGACCCCCCTTCGTGGACTTTGAAAAGAGTCCGTGGCCAGGCTCAATATCACGATCTCGCCGTAGTTCAACTTCCTCGGCAGTAAGCTTTAATTTTAGTTTATTGTAACTGGTAATCGTGGTAAGGGAGGGTAGAGCACCCTTTGTGATCATGGTCCAGGTCTTCCATTCCCACGTCTTGGGGAGGCCCTCAAATACATGGAAAATGAGTTGTCCATACATACGCGTATTCCCACAAATAATAATCTTGTCTGGTGGCACACGGATCTTATTTATGTACTCGAGTACCGTACCACACTCCTCAAGAGTACACTCATACAGCTCCTTGTGTAGGTAATTTGCGTCATAGGGAACTGCTGTCTCCTAGTTGGTGTAAACGCTTTTCCAGATTTTCTCCGGTGTTGCCCTTACCTCATTGTAGTAGGAAACAGCAATTGCATCTGTCATACCCAAGCCAAGAATCGCAACAGCATTCTGGATCCTCCTCCGCTGCTCTTGGTATCGGTCCAAAGCTTTCTGATACTTGGGGCAACAACCCGTAAGACTCAGTCAGGCCGTTTCCGAATATCTTCATCACCGATTGTCAAATCCCTGATTCCCTCCCGCTGGAGAACATCTGTCACCCGCATAGCCCATAAGCGGTAGTTTGTCCCATCTAGGTTGGGAAAACTCATTCCCATCATTGATAATAAACCTTCGTGTTCACTTATTTAGTATTCCGCGAAAAACAGCGTCCGTTGACTAGGTACGTGCTATTGACACTCGCTGGCAATACTGCAGTTGGATGGGGTTGATGGATTGATCGACACCCGTGAAAACACTTTTCCTTAGAAGGCAAAAATAATTTCGTAGCTTTCTCCGAACTTGTCAGGCGGGGCTCATAACCTGTTTGCGACACTCCAATGGCAGCTCACTCACGACCCAATAATTACTGGGGTAGCGTAGGTAACGGCGCGAAGTCCAGGAGAAAAGCACCTAAGTGGTGGTTGTGGTCTGTGTCATGTTCGATGTACAATACAGGAAGCTCTCTACTGGTAGCTCAGACTTAAATACAGAAGAGAGCGCACAAACGCACTAAACAGGAAAAACCCACACCATGGGATAAACCCCACAAGTGGCAGTCACGACCCTAAACCGGTCGTACCCCAAACTAACTATCATACCCTAATGACTATGGGATTCTAGCTATCATAAGGGATGTCTTGTTTTGGAGGAAGTTTGAGGGTGTTATGTGAAAGGAAGGAGACGGTGATCCAATGTGTGTGGAGAACTGGGACGAAGTTGAAGGAATGTTTTTCTGTGCAGTCAACTTTGTATATATATAGGACACCGCTGGCGATGTCGAAAGAATATGGGCCAATACACACTCTACCGATCATAGCCTATATTTGAGAAGTATGAGCCCTTTGCTAATCCCTTGCCCCACAGCTCAACCTTTGAATAATCCGCGCGGCTTATTTATGGAATTCCACGGTACTGGGAAACTCAATCGGTCCTCTCGGATCCGGGTATCCGCAACCAATATGAGAAATTTCCTACCGCGATAGTGCTAGTGCCCTCTGCGGCAAGGATGTGCTTGCCGCATCGGTATTCATGAGGGTGGTTTTTGTGTTCTAACTTGGAAAACACTTTTAGCTTTTTTGTTTCTTAAAGATGTAACAGAAAAACACCACAGGGCCTTACCTCTATCTGGCCTAGTCCGCCCATAGACTCGAAAAAAGCCGGTTCGGAACACTGCTTGTGGTAATCAACTCACGTGCTTGATCCACTATCCCACAATGCCGGATAACCAATCCGGGTAGGGCACCAAACCTGGTGACAGTTCTACCTAGTGATGGACATGATCAGATCATGACTGAGTATTGCCCGACTATGATCTGGTCGATCATGGGTAAATTTACTGCTCGATCATAGTCGACCATCATCGAGTTTACTCAAGCATCTGAATCATGAGCGATCACTCTTCTAGTCTTCGTCATTTGGTGATGCGATGAACTTATATAAAGGGAGTCTACCGGCACACTAGAAACCAATCCTTTCGGCGAGGCTTTACGCTGCTAGTTCTTCAAAAAACTGGTGCCATTATTAACTGTTGGAGTTAAATAAAGTTAATGAACAAACTGCCATCCTAACTACTGACTTTACCAGAATGTCACCGCCCCCATCGTTGCGGGTCTATGGCAGCTAGTGAATACCGCCAATGGCTCCTGACCAGCGACAAATTACTGTGATACACTAGGCGGACGATAGGGTAGGGTTCTTCTGTTGATGTTACAATACGAGTGTAAGTGCTTATAATCAATATTGAATGGATATTTCATTCCTGATAGACACAAAATCGGTCGTACTCGGGTATGGTCGACGATGATCGGGTAGGCTCGACGATGCTCGAGCAGCGGCCATGATCGATCACTCGATATGGGTCCCCCTGTTTCATCAATCATTAAATCATGGGTTCCTCTCGATCAGAGCATTGTCGAGCATGCCCCCATTATATGCTCGACCGTGATCTCATCCATCACTAGTTCCACCAGTATATCCTAACCTAGCATACCCTGATTGGATTACTCTGTTTCAGCTAGGGACTAGAACGGGAGGAGGGCGGAGGGGTGCGTGTTTGGTTTTCGGGGAGCCGGGTGCAGGGTACTGCGGCAGGGCGCAGAATTGTGGGTGCAGGAGGCGGGTGGGGGGTGGTGCAGTGGTTGGTTCTCGTAGTATGATCTCGTGCTGAATAATGGGGGACTGGCAGTCGTGACAGCACACCCAGTATGAGACTATGTCTCTATACAGAGTGGAGCTAAGGGAGGGGGAAAGAGGAGGGTGGTGGGGAGTTAGTAGTGGGTAGAGCAGCGAATGTGTGATCCGATGCAGAGACTGCTACCACGTGGGGATGCGCCGGTGGTGTCCAGTGTTAGCGGTGAAATGGCCTGATGGTGAGTTGGCGGGGGAGAGAGTAGATGTGCGGGGATCTCAGAGGGTATCGAATGGGGAATGCAGAGGTTAATGTTGGGCCTTTGAACCCCTGTAGGTGCTGCGGATCAGAGGCTCAACAGTGGCCACAATTGAGGATCCTCCTGAACCCTGAACTTGGGCGATGGGAGGAAGAGGGAAGCCGTGCTGTGTCTGCTCATGCCGCAAAATAGCATGGTACAAAGAATCCCATTGCATGTTAGATTTCAGCCGCTCGTTCGTCTATCAACAATAGAAAGACGCAATGCACAGTGCGCCCTGGATCTATCCCAAAAAGCCTGATTTTCTCTAGAGGGTCTTCCCAACTGCATTTCGCTGTTTGATTAATATGCGACGATTGGAGTGATTTCGCTTCCCTTAACTCCAATCCTGCCTTTAGCTAAGAATATCATGAGTCTTTCAAATCCAGACACCCGAGTAGCTTAACCCTGTGGGAAATTCTCCGTTTTAAATTTGCCTTACCCAACCAGTCTCCCGAATCCAACCCTTGCCTTCCGAAGCACTGGACAGATTGCTGGCCGTCTCACCAGGGCCAGGAAGACCCGCCTGGATACAGACTCTTGGAAATGTTGATATAAAAAAAGCGAGCAATCTATCCTGGCAGGAACAGGAATCTGGTCTGCTTGGTGTGACAATTGTTTAACATGTTGGCACATATCGGGGTTGACATGGGTTCTTGCCCAATTGTAACGGGAGAGGTTGAGAAAAAGACCCCAACCCTTCCTCAATTTAAAACAAACAGCTCCTGGAGGTAGATAGGATCAATATGTATATTGTTTTTTTCTTGAGGATATCCAGTTGATATGCGTCAGTAGAGTTGCTTTTGCGGGCTGGGGCCCGAATCCGATGATGGCCTAGGACTGGTTTCTCCAAAAAACCACTAGTAGGGAAAAGTCTGGCTTCCAGCTTTGGCGCTATCAGTTCATCCTTGCCTCAACTTCTGGCACACAGCAACTTTTGGAGCTAGTTCGGTCTTGGAAGCTCTGGGACAGATGTAAGGGCGCCTCTGGCTACGGCAACCCACCGCAAGGCGAGGATACAATGACGTGAGAAGGCCAATATAGTTACTACGGAACAGGAATTACTGGTACCTGTGTTAGTATTCTTGTTAGACAATGGGAGCGCTTTGCCTTGGGGTACTGTACTAGTATAATGACCCCCCTGATAAGTCTCTGTCTAGAAGGAACAGTGCCTCGATAGTGAATCGACCCCAGAGAACAGCTTACTATAATGAAGATCTATAGTAGATGTTAGTAAACTAAACTAGGGAGTCTTGATTCTGGGAGTTGATTATAGTCGGGTGCCAGTAACTTAATTTTTATTATTCTAACTATCCAGCTGATGGTAGCTATCGCAGCACTGTCTGGAGTACCGGTGCTCTACCCAGCCCTGGCTGTAGGCACCTTCTCCCTCTTGAATAGAGCCTTTTTCGAAGGTTTCCACCCACACGGTATCATATTTGAGCATAGCCTCGGTGTGTACACCAGATATCTTAGCCTGCGGGATGGGTGTTATAACTGACCAAGACAAACCCATACAAAAGCTCGAGTAAGAGCACTCGGTACAAGTGCGATCGGACACAGCACTGGATGCGTGCTGATACTCAAATTTGGCATATATTCTTAAACATCTCTGTTGCCACTTTATGGCCTGTTTAAATATATGTCAGCAAATCGCAGATCCTTGGGGGTTGCAAAGCAAAAGTCTTGGGACCGCGGCGTTTGGCTTGCTTGGATGTCCATTCTTCAGCTATTTTAATCCCTGTCAAATGCCTGTAATCTTTGTGATTTGTGTTTATTCTAGTCCAAGTGCAAAATAGGTTATGATGCACTACCCGGTCCGTGCTGGCAACGAACTCTGCCGACCAAACATTCTCTCAACCCAACACACAACACTATCCATCACAATTCACAATTGTTCGAGGATTCCCAAGCCCCAACTCTAGTAGCCTTACCCTAGCTCCTTCTTTTGCTTCTTTGCAATTGCTTGTGTCTCTATTTGGCTAGTTTTAGTTGCAGAATAGGGTGAGGCTCCATGGGATCAGGCTCAAGGCTGGTTAGGGTATTTCTGGCGGGGAGTCCGAGTTGTCAAGCCCGACCCAGTCGTAGGGAAAGGTTTAAAACAACTAATAGGCGATAGGGCGTAGTGGATCTAGTCCGTAGTTACCGAACTGTCCTAACGCTTTCATTGATACGAATAAAGGTGATAGACAAAAGATATAAGAGAACAACCAAAGAATAAAGAGATCGTATACAATAACGAATGACTTTGGCAAGACAAGAGATCACCGTAGAACTGTGAGAGAAAGCTGCGATGATCAACTGATAACTAACAAACAAAGGGAAGAACAGGCTGTGTTATATCCACATCAAGTGAAAAGCTTCCTCACAGCACACTTCCTGAGCGCGCCAGATTTCGCTTCCAGTTTCCATCCCTAAGTAATCCTTCTTTTGCGTTCTGCCGGTTCATATTCGAGGTAGAAGTATCGTGGCCGAGGGTAGTGTTATGCCACTTGCCTCGGGTAGTGTCAGTCACTGAGGGTGAGGATGGATGTTCGGCTCTTGCTGGTGTTTGTGTTTCACCGTCGGTGGATCGGTGTTTGGTGATGTCGCACCAGGTATGCGGGGTCGAGGTGTCAGGTGGTAAGAAGCTAATAGTGGTGGAACGCGGGTGAAGCCACCGTTCGTTTTAGGCTTATAGATTATCATAGTCGCGTTTCCCATCGAGTAGGAATGGAAAATATATGGTGAGCAGCCTAAAGTGGTTAATCTCCAACAAAAGGTTTCGTACAAGACAGGAATTATTTTAAGGGTTATCTACTTTTAAATTAACTGTGCGAAAACATCCCTCTAGCACTTGTGCCAGCGCCCTGGCGGGGTCATCTTTGGTGGCGCTTTTTGCGCCAGGACCACCGATTTTCGGAGCACCAGAACTTCACCAGCTATAGTGCCGGCTAATTAATTCTGACTATTCTAAACAGCCCACTTTAATATTGTAGTGAATAGTGTAATATTAAGTGAACTGCGGCGATACAAAATTGGAGATTTTGCAAACAAGTATCTTTTTCTATGAGGGTGGATCCAAATTCTTGGAACTTAGCTCCTGCATCTGAATGATCTGCCCCAATGAGCTAGTATTGGTCAGAGAACAAGGACATACTTTATAAAAATGTGAGCCCAATCATTGCAAGGTCACTGGTTAACTATTGATATGTTTTTCGTTTTAATTAATTGAGAGGTGGGGGTACAAATAAAGATTTTACATACCCTCAAAATCATCTATTTTGGTGTGCTTTCAGGGGTACTTGGGCCCACCAACGATTACTTTTGTCCTGTTGTACGTACTGTACTGTACGTTGAAATAAGAATTTCCTTGTAATCTCTGGTGGCGGTGTTCGGTCGCTTAACCCTTTATTGGCCAAACAAGACATATTTTGGAGCCTTCCGCACTGTCGGATGTCTCCCCCAGCTCCCGCTGATCTCAACTTACTACGGGCAGCTGGCGAAGAACCCACCATTCCATAATACGGTACCAAAGCCATCGCACTTTTCATCTGAATTTGTAGTTTTCTCTTGAACACATCATATTCCGCTTTAAGCCTCCAATACTACGAAATCTATACCAATGGAATTATTTATTAAGTTCCGCCTGAAAAAGTTAAACAGATTCCAAACTCTTGTTTGTTGTCCGGCAAACCCCTCAATCAGGCCCTCAGAATGTGGGGTACCGGAGTTTTCTCACATACCGGTATCCTGGCTTTACACCTGATAATTCGCTCTAAAAGAGACTTAATTCCGTTGTTCTGGTGAAGAGAACGAAAGAAGAAGAAAGCAAAAGTTCTAACACAGCAGGACATACGAAAACCTTGGCTGACAGTTCACTGCGGTAAATGCCCTTCGCTGGGATGCCTTGGCGCCTGCTTTGGGATATTTGCAAGTGGGCTAGCTAGACTGCAAAGAGCCAAGGACACCAATGGAGCACAGAGGCGCCTTGGCGTGCGCAGCGCCTTGCTGTCTGCGAAGGGGGACCCGCACTTTAATTTAACCACTGTCCTCGAGTTCTGAAACGATGGTTTCGGTCCCCGAGTCAGGTTTCCCTGGATCGAGATTCTCAGCGTAGGGAGGTGAACGGAGCTTAGAGAGGAGGGAAATTATCAAGCGGCAGGGATGCTTAAGCAGAACCTAAGCGGACAATCGCCGCTCGCACTACATGTATAGGAAGTATTAAACTGATGTCGATGAGGATCATGGAAAAAACTAAGGGGCGGGGTGTAAATACATAGGCGAGTCCTCGCTGTTGTCTGTTGTCTTTCCTCACTTCCCCCACCTCCGCCATTCAGGAACCCACGACCTACTCTAGTGATTACAAATAACTCCCCTCCTGGGAGCCATGAACACCACAATCATACATTGTAACGAGCTAACTAACCAGCCGCTTCCTGCCCATTAAAGAGAAGGGGAATTAAATGTAAGCCCTGTGGCACAATTTCTAACCCCACAGTACTGTACTCGAATACAAGTGCCTTTTACGATCTTGTTATTAGGTGCGAAATCAGTATTTCCCAAACCAAACTTAACACAAAGCTCTAAATTGTAGGAAGATTGTGTTGCTGCAGAGTACCACATCCCACAACTAAGTAGACGCACAAAAGCAACCTTTTTTCTTTCCTCCCTCCCATCTTGTCATACCTAGATTTGTCTCACTTTTTAGGTGGAGCCACAGTGCTTTTTCTTCACTTCTACAATCTCCTGAACCCCCCCGATCCGACACCGTGATAGGGTGCTTGTGTCAGAATTTAATGGCGCAATTGTCTAACTCTCCAACCAAAATAAGGCTAAATTATAGGGTAGGTATAATCGGAAACTTCATTCGCTCACCACCAAACCAACCAACCTACCATAAATCTATATAAGAATAATAAAACCATCTCAATCGTTTCATCACTTCCGACACCTATCAATCTCTCTCCACGTATGGCCTTATTTGCTTATGCACCTCCGGAATAAGAATAAAGGAAACCAATGACCATAAACCCTTACGCCGATCCTTTCAACTCTAGAACAATTGAATCGCTGATCCTATTATCACTCCCTCAATTATCAGTTTTCCTTATCTCTAACAACTATCCGCTTCCGCCAACTCTGACAATTTGTGCCCGCAATATTCAAAACCCAGGGCGTAAATCCCACCACCCCACTAGGACTGAGATGTTCTGGGGAGTGCTGGTATGTTAGCTGGGACCGTTCTCCGGATCTGGCAATCGCTCGGTTTGGTGGCTCATTGTGTACTGAAATGGGGTTGGTGCGGCGCTAGTGCGTGATCCCTGGAACAGATCCTGGCATTCTTCTAACCGTACTCGAGCACCACACAAGTACGAGTACCGCGCCTTAAGTATCCGGGGACGAAGTCTCGGGAAAATATATGGCTAAAAATCAGTGCCTATCTAGGCTCCTGCCTAAAACATACCCTCCCCCGCTATTTTCAGGCACTCAGAGCTTATGGCAAGTGCCTACTACTACTTGGTTTGTGCATTCCCTAGCCGAATCAAATGTTGGGGTGAAACCAAGTGCAAATGATTGTGTCAATGGAGCGTAGCCCTGGATGGGTGGAAACAGTCGAAGTTACCACCCCGAAGGGAATTTCATTTGGAGACAGGATTGCCAACTACGAGAAATAGCTGAACACGTTCTAGCAGCAATGAAGGGAGCTTTCATACAGTACAATTCCCCCCTAGGCATGACTATGTAGGAATCATTAGCAAAATATAGACAGTCTTCATGCTCAGTAAGATGGGAAAATCGCTTCGATAAGGTCTCTTAATCAATCTATTATTCCCTGTCCCCCGAATATGAAAAGTGAGGGATTTCATTGAGTCGCGACAAATGTGCATGAAACCTACAATTCAAAAGTGCCGATAATCTTTCTTGGCGCAACCTATGGGCGCTACGGTATCGGCCTCCGTCATTCCCGACAACCCGAACCACACTGTCAGACCTATCGGTACCAGAATAGCATTGCCTACTCCGAGGCCGCTCTAGGATGCGGCTTACTCGCTATTGTTTGGTCCTCAATTGCGTTATTTTCATAGTCAAAGAGGGTCAATCTCTGTAAGTCAAGAAAATGGAGAGCAGAGGTAAGTTGATATGAATTTTAGACATAGGAGGTTGGTTCATCACATCCCCGCCCGCTAATCTTGTAATTGTGCCTCACAAATTGGCGACCAAAGGTGCGGAGCCCTAGTTGCCAGAGTGGACAGAGTCGGTCGAGGTATTGATCAGCCCTAGTTTTTTTTCTACCCTGTTAACCTCACCCAAAATCTGCAATGAGAAAAAGCAAATACCCACGAGCCTCCCATTGAATCTACGGTAAAAACTGGAATAATTGGCCCTCACGTCAGTTGTCCAGAATTCCCACTTTAGATTAAGAAGGGGAAACAGCGCAGAAAAGCTGTCCTTCAGCACTCCGCTGAGACAAAAAGGGAGGAAATTTACGCACGGCCTTAGCAGGAGAGGCGACTCCAACCCCTAGCATGATGGCAAATGATCCCACTTTTTGTGATAGTGTACAAGCACCAGTAAGATCTATTGGTACAAGGTGAGCACAGCATAGGTGTCTTAGATATAGAATTTACAGTATGGGAAAGCAGAGCAACATGCTACCATGTTGACTTGGTGCTCGGTGTTTTTGCTTCTCTTGCCACCACTAAATGTCCTACTTAGCAGCCCTTGTATAAAAACAGATTGATTGGTGCTTGTACCAAGGTGTAGAAAATATTCCGTCGAACCTTATACGTGGCATGAAAAAAAAAGAACGACTATCGAACTCATGGCGTCTTTGCTGGAGCAAACACTGTTTTCGGAATGGCTGAGGGGGCTCATGAGCATGAAGGAAGGCGTCGACAGACTTACCAACAACCCCCGGAACTGGTACTGTGGGTTGGGCCTCACCTGATACCTGGCCTCCCATTCTCACCAGAAAGCAATCACCTCAGCTCACCTGTGGCATGGATAGGGTACTCACTTTGAGCTGCCATAAAACTCAAATAATCGAACAGCGTGTTGTGTCGCCGGAGTTGCCCCCTTTGGTGGAGTGCGGTCCTTTTTTGTTTTTTTACAGCTTTTAGGGGGGCTAGTCACGTCTTTTTTTGGTGTGAGTTTCGCCCCTATTCTAGGGTACGGAATTCCCAACTAATAAGCACATAGTTCTATTATTTAGGTTTTTACGGTTATGTAGGGTGAGCGCAGGGACTGACCAATTAACACCCGGGGCAAATGTTGCCAATAAGCAAATTTCAATATCTTTTGACCCCCCAGTGCTTTCGTGCAACAGAAGGAGGTGTAAAAGGTTGGACGCTCTTGCGCAGCTGGTAAATGCTAGTAATGTTGAATTTAAGTGTGTGAAGCCCAGATTTGGGTTAATTGTTTAACAGACGGCTGATTTCTCTGGCAACCCTCACATGGAATGTTGTAATATATTCTCCCCTCCCATCCCTCTCCTAGAGCCGGAGATCAGCCCCGAAAGTGCTCCAGACCAGAAGGGCCTTATCCGCTTGTCCTCGCAGATTTATCTCCTTGGGAATTTCGTCATCGATACTCCACACAACCAAGTATGTATCGGAATGCCCCTTCAAAGGGAAACTTGCTAAGCTAATAGCAATATCAAAGATCTCCTCGCAACGATACCGCACCCCTTCCCGATGGACATTTACACCAACCCCCCGAAGAATACCTATGTCACAGGGATCACAAATCTCTTTGTGATGCCCACAGACTCGGGCGGGATCCCGGCTGTCGCAGTCAGTAAAAGAGCTTCTCTTTTCATCTCCTCGGCGTATACCATCCTGATCATCTTGATTTTTATGGTTGGATGGAACTTGATCATAGCCATTATAATGGCATTCTGGCCCACGCACGATGACCCAAACCGCCAGACTGCCTTAGTCGCCCTTTGGAACTCTGGCGAATCGACTAATGCGATGACGCTAATGGCATGTTTCTGCAAGAGAGTGATACAGCACATGCTTGGGGACGATCCTGCCGAGGCCACCTCGGATCTGGAAGCCAAGGGAGCCCAGCCACATCAAGGGGTTGCCGACCGGGGTTCGGAAACGGGCTCGAGCCAGAAATGCCCCACGATTGAGAGCGTATCTACTGTCCGGGAGAAGCAGAACGGGACTTCGGAAGGCCCCCCCGCATTTAATGCGAAGTGCGGGGTAAGTGATCTCTTGTGGGGCCTCCTGTTTGTATTCATTGCCTTGGCTATGGCTGTTGGAAATGTTATCGCGGGTATCCTTGTACCTGTACAACTCTCAATGGGAAGCGTCGCCCCTCCGGCAAAGGATGCCATCTTTTACCCCGACCTCCTGCTCTACGGCTCAGCGGATGACAACGGCACTGGAGGTTCTAGATTGGGTTCATTGTTCGCCCCTTCGGCCCTCCGGACACTCGGATCTATCGAAGCCTCTAAGGTTACAGCCCGTGAACGAGTAAAGGTAGATGTCAAAACGGATGGTGGTTCTGCCCATGCGACTTACAACTATAGTGTTACAGGGGTGGACATGGGGCTGCAGAGTGATCCCAAGTTGAAGCTCAAGGTCAAAGGTTCATGCCGCACGGAATATTCATGGCTCGCGAATTCAACCGACCAAGAAGATATCTACAGATGCCCTAGGAACTACACACGTCGGGTCAAATACCAACCAGAGACAGATCTTCCTCCAATGTTGAAATTCGCATGGGCCTCCGGGGGTAAGGGATCCAACACTTCATACTCCATGGTAATTACCACTGGCGGGCTCTATTCATACACCCCTGGACAAGATCCATGGTATTTGACCGGGAAATCTGGGGCAAACTCAAGCGTTTCATATCAGGTGGCCCGGGGGCGACCAGTTCTCAATTGCTGGGAAGAGAGTAAGTGGCATCTTAATGGAAAAGTGGCGAATACCTCCGACTTAGATAAGCTGCCTGGCCTGAAACTGCACAGTCTCTGGATCAAAGTCCTCAAGGATGAGTTTGAGTTACCGCGTGTTGTCTGGGTAGGTGTTCTGGGAGGGCAATCTGCGCTCAAATCGGCTATATACTTCGCGGCTTCTTCGTATGTTCTGGATGCCGGCGCATCTACTATTAAAAGCGACCTCGAACGTTTGGTGTTGGCTGCTTGGGTCAGTAGTCGGAATATCCTACGCGACACAACCACATACGATAGGAATGGCATGCAAAACTTCGTCGAAGGACCGGGAGGCTCGGTGGAAGATGCATCCGTACAATTCGTTCTTCAAAGTGGAGATGTTGTCACCTTGTCGGCCCGGATCCTCATTTCTGTCCCGTCTATTCTCTTGTTCCTTCTTATAGCCCAGCAGAGCTTGAGTTGGGCACACCGGCATTCAAGGTTAGGAAAAAAGTCTATATTACCTGGTGAGAGAAAAAATGGGGTCGCTATGCTAGCCACCCAACTATATCGTGGAGCAGACCAGAGGATAAACTCAAGGAACTGGAAGCACAAGGAGTCGCGCATTCCATTCGTATACCCTTCGAGGATTGAGAGACGAATTTCTGAAACCAACTCCGACGAAAAGCTAGGGGGAGCAAATACCTAATTACTGGCCAATGCTGACGACCACTTGCTGGGCGAGTGTGGGCTTTGCGATCTTACAGCCAGATAACCTGGAAAGTTACTTCTGCGGGACGAGCAAGAGTTAATGTCGTTCGGGCAGAAGGAAGTCCTGCTAGCTTTGATTGAGATGTTTCCACATATTTTCTCTCGTTCCATTACTTTTCTGACGATCCTTCCTCTTAGGCTGTGGTTAGCGGTAGTTTCTGCTTGTTTCCGTCTATTCCTTGATCAGCATGTTGATGTCCAATGTTGTTACGAGATTGTTCCTATTTCCCTTTTCTATTATTGTTTATCTAGTGTTTATAGTGGCTTAATGACCTCATTAAATTAACGCTTTTGTACCGGTATCATTGCCGGAAATTAACTTCCCGGGTTCATGGGGGTTCCTCATCCTAGCAATGGTATTGTACTATGCCGAGGTCGAAGGAAGTTGTGAATTGAACCTAACAAGAACTTTTTTCTCCTTTAATTATTAATTGGTTCCTTCAAGCTATATACCCGAAGTGTCCCATTCACTCCCGACTACGGCGGTATATAAGGACAGAAGTCCAACATCAAAAATACCGGCGTGGCAACCAACTCGGCAGCCAAATGCCAAGCCGGAAGTGATAAACAGTGTTCGCAGGCTGTCAGTCTGGCAGGGCTTGAGGTACAGGAGGGCCGTCCTGGTGTTTTTGGGGGCGGGCCCAGGGTTCCGAATGGTCGGCGGAAGACTGGACTGGACTAGCTAGTCCGGTCGAAAGTCCAGTCTAGTCTAATGGTGGAAATAAGACCGACTGGACAGTCAGGATTATTGAAACCGACTCGACAAGGACCGGTCACACCAGGCCTGCCAAGCAATAGGATATGCTATTTTATCACAATATATTTTCAAATAAAGCCCTTCTTAATAAAACTTATTGTTTCCATACAGTGGAGATAGTGCCTTGCTTTGATTAGAGGTGGTGAAAATAGGTTCTCAATTATCGAACTATTTTTGGAGCATTAAGTGAGTGATATTACATGACCAACCGCCACAATACGGGTGTTCGATGCGACTTATCCATCGGGTAATTGCGTTTCCACCACATGCTATCCTCTCCAGGATTTTCTATCAACCTGGATTGAGGGCCTGTTGATTTATACCGTGGCAAGCGGCTTTAAAATCCTACTATAGCTACACATCCATTCTTAGCCAGTGTTGGCCTGGGTGACATTCTGACTTTCATGCGATCTTTAATAAAGACTGGTCTGGGGACAGTCCAAACCGGACCGGACCACCCAAGTTAGTCGGGTCCAGTCATAGACATCAACCGGGACAAGCCAGTCTGGTCATGCCTCCAAGAGTCCAAGACTTGACCCGTCGGACTATTCGGAACCCTGGGCGGGCCTGGCAGGACTTTGGGCCACAATCCGGCCCTAAGGGCCTATCTAACCCGGCTTGCAGATATCCGCGGGCATCTTCAAATACCTGTGAGCATCCTCAAATATCTGCGGGGATCTTCAGGCATCTGCACATGTTTCCGCGAATCTGAAGATGTCGGCTACCTATAAACAAAATGTTTATTAATCAGACGGGATTTGCCGGAATCCTGCAGGCTTCGCAAAAGCCTAGTCTACAAAGCCCAGGCCTGTTCCACCTTGGCCTGTCCGGGCCGGAGTGTACATATTTTTTTTTGAATCCATGGGCGGGCCCTGTGGTGTTTTCTGTTACATCTTTTTGGCTGGGGTGTTCAGAAACCTCAAGCTCATAATTTAATCTTGCTCATAGTTTATAGGTAGGAAAAAAATCATGTGCCATATGGGCAAACTAATACGCGAGGAGGAATACATCTTTAAGAAATAAAAAAGCCAAAAGTGTTTTCCAAATTGGAACTCAAAAACCACCGGCACAAATCCGCATGACAGCAATCATATCCGTGCTACTACGAGCACTAGCACTATCGCCGCCGCCGGAAGGTTCCTATATTGGTTGCAGATATCCACGTCAGAGAGGGTCAACCGAGTTTCCCGGCAACTCTTCTGGAAAATCCTAGGCATTGTGCTACAAGTCAACTTCGGTCGCATCAGAGTGTTTGGCATTATCATGACATCACCACTGTGACGTTAGTTAAAGTAAAAGACTTATGCAAGTATTTAAGGAGAAAATAAACTGTATAGCGGAATGATTGGTTCAGTCCTATCTTGGTACCTAGAGTACTTGATGATCTCTTTAACCTTTTTCTCTTTCTTGCTGGCATATCGTTTATTGTCATTAAAACTTTTTGCATCACAATATATCACTCATAGTGTGCTGGAACCACCTGCATTCCCCCGTGGTCCACCTCACTTTTTCTCCACAAGTGCCCGGCCGTCATTCCTATTACCTGCTGTCTGTGGATCTCCCCCGCTATCATTTCCTACACCCTATAGTCCTTACCTATACCCTATCCTGTTCTGATACCCCCTATAGTCCCCCCGGGTAATTTGCCCAACAGAGGATCTCGGCAAGCGGTTCCGCGCCTTCCCGTCCTCTAGGCATTATCCCCGCCGTCCCTGTGGGGCCCCTAGACGGTTCAGAACACTGCCTCAGGTCGAATGCAAGCTTTTGCCATCCGGAATTCTAACCCACAAAGTTGAAATTGTCATCCGGAGGCCTTCTTCTCTTTTAATTTCCATTCCTTTACCCTCCCTTCGCCTCTCCTCTCTTCCCATTGTAGTAGAAGCCATTATTCGCTCGACTGTCTACACCGGTGGGCACAAGCTGCGCATGCACCCTCCGCCCTAACCCTGAGTACCTGCTTTTCGCCGACCACCGTAGGATAGCAAATCCCGCACTCCGGCAAGGCACGTAGAATAAATAGGATTTCAGGAATGGGGTGAAATTAGTACTGGGCCCGGCAAGATGTTGTGTAACTGATATCCGAGCTTAGCCAGCTGTTGGGGTTAATTGCTCCCTAACTTCTCACCGGCTGAGGGTCTTACCATACGTGGTCATAGGAATCACCAGCGATCACTCCACACTAAAGGATATTTCATTGTACCTTACCTCTCTCTTGCCTCTCGTTTGTTAGTAGTTTCCTTTGCCACTCGCTATGAGTGTAAGAGGAGGGGCGGAGATACCTGGTTTGTATACTATATGCGACTATTCGGATTGATGGTTTGATATGTTTGGAAAGTAAAGCTGAGGATGGATCGGAACACTGGGCGCAAGGGGATCATAACTCCATTGTTGTGTTGGCATCTATGGGTAAATTCCAGTGAGTGAGGACGCTGGCAGAGGTCTTTGTATTGTGTATATAACCCTCTGTCCCGTCATAGATGAAGAGGATAGACATGAAATATACGAATCCGATCAATGTACACCCGCTTCCTCCTTGGCTTCGTTCTCCTCCTTCATCCAGGTGCCCCGTCGTTCCTCAATCAACAGCTCGTAGCAACACGTGCGTGCGGGGTTCGCCATGAGGACCAAACTTTTGATATGCTCTCGGGATGCGAAAGCAATTTAATTGACTACTTAGACAATATAAAGAGACTAAAGAAAGATAATTTTCATAAAGGAATTAGGAAAAGGATCCGGCATTTATTCCACAATAACTGAGCGACAAGAAAATGGCTATAAAAAAAACTTTTCCTCCAAATGATACAATCTACTGGTAGTCGGTAACATGAGTTCTCCAGATGCTGTTAGTGAAACGATGCAAGGCGGGAAAATACACAGGGTGGAGTGGAAACCAAAATATGAATCAATGGCTCAAGTTATAGGTTCCAATAGAAACTCTAATTGGATACTACACAGGGCCGCCTACCCCCCGTAGGACACACGCCGGATCAGTTACCTAGAATCCTGCCGACACTCTATCTTACGAACTGCATCCTTAGCCTCTTTTAGGGCTATATCCCGAGCACGGGTTAGGGCTGAGTGGAGGTGGTGGCTACCCGGGCTTTCATCCAGCACAGAAGAGCCCTTCCGAGGGAGTTTTCAAGTAAGGCTCGATGGAGGCTGGGTCGCGCGCGGGGGAAGCTGCTGTTGTAGAAGCACCACTACGCGGCTCCCATGAGGCGAGCATCGCAAGCAAGCGCGGAGCAAGGAGGGTGATAGGTGTTGAAAATTCACGAAAGTTCCATATCTCGGACATTGTTGAAACCGAGATGGTGGATGGCTGAGAAGGAGAAGGATTTAGTTTGATGATAGTTGCATGATAGAGAAGTATGGTAACAGGACGATAGTATGTTTGGCTCAGGATTTGGATGATGCAGGAATGTTTGGGATATTTTAGGAGTCAACACTCGAGAAAGCCGGAGGTTAAGGATTAAGGTTTACTGGGAGATGGAACAGGTCAGTGTCGCACTATGATGGTCAGGAAGCTCAAGATGGTGTCAGGACTGTAACGGATTGCGGAAGACGAGGAAAACTGTGTAAGAGGATGAATCCAGACTAAGGGAATCGGATCATGGGAGTTTCGGGAAAGTTCGAAAGAGTTGTGTGTATGGAGTGGTTGGGTGCACCGGGTTGAGACTATGGCCGACATTGATGAAAAGTATTTTCTGTTAAGTCAAAATTGTGTATATATAGGGCACTTCCGGAAACATAGAAAGGATAAGGATCCAAGTCACTCGTCACCATCATAGCCCATTTTTAAGAATAGGAAACCAAGAAGCGTGCTAGTTGCTCGACGTAAGTGACATTGTATGGAGAAAAGAGCGCAATGTATAACTAAATAGGGCTTGTGGTGGTCAACTCGCGTGGTTAATCCACTATCCCACAATGCCGGATAACCAATGCCCTTCGGGCACTAACCTTGGTAAACGTTCTGCCAGTATATTCTAACATGACATACCTTGATGGAATTACTCCGTCGTAGCTGGGGACCAGACTGGGAGAAGAGCGGGGGGGCGGATGTTTGGTGTTCGGGGGGGGGGGGGGGGGGGGGGCGCGGGGAAACGCGGGGGGAACAAAAATTTTGGGTGA